>Ga0265300_10003659_pt1 | contig 12572 bp, 10 predicted proteins | sample AusTroGonzalo_MG_FD_193482 | JGI IMG/M metagenome (GOLD analysis project Ga0265300, IMG submission 193482) | Bovine rumen microbial communities from tropical cattle in Woodstock, Queensland, Australia - Gonzalo_03 | ecosystem: Host-associated > Mammals > Digestive system > Stomach > Rumen ... | reverse complement strand
TTGAGGACTATCTTAAACAGTTTCTCTTTCTTTTGCGAATGCGAATTTACAAAATCACATTCTTTTATTTATCTTCGTAGCATAAAAAGACATTATGGGTTTTCAACAGCTGTTTCCTGTTACTGACCGTATCTGGATTAGTTTCATAGTCCTGACGTTGGTGCTTTTTGTGCCTATTCTGTGCCGCAGGCTCAGATTCCCGCAGATAGCAGGACTCATTGTGACCGGCACTCTGCTGGGTCCCGGGCTTCTGGACGTTCTTGAGATAACCCCGGAGCTGAGTTTCTTCAGCCACATAGGCCTGCTGTTCATAATGTTCTTTGCCGGGCTGGAGATTGACCTGGAGGAGATGAAACGCAACAAGGTATGGGGTATCATCTTTGGAGTGCTCACCTTTGCCGTTCCATGGGGGCTCTGCTACATTGCCTGCATTCATCTGCTTAAGCTGACGGCTTACACATCGGCCATACTGGCATGCATAATGGGTTCACACACCCTCATATCCTATCCTATCATAGGCCGATACGGCTTGGGCCGACGGCAAAGCGTAACGATATCAGTGGCGGGCGCCCTTGTGGCCATACTGCTTGCCCTGGTTATTTATGCCATAATGATGTCAACATCAGGCGGAGAGAGTTTCAATCCGCTATGGTTCACGCTCAAGATTGCCGTCTATGTGACAGCCGTGATACTGATTTACCCGCGTATGGCCCGGAACTTCTTCCAGACAGTCACCAACAGCTTCTCACACTTCCTGTTTGTGATGATTCTGCTGGCATTGAGCTGCGGATGCGCGCAGGTGATAGGGCTTGACTCAATTGTAGGCGCATTCCTGGCTGGCATTGTACTGAACCGTTATATACCCAAGTCTTCACCCCTGATGAACCGTCTGGATTTTGTGGGAGGCACGCTGTTTGTCCCGCTGTTCCTGCTTGGTACAGGCCTGATGATTGACCTTTCAGGCATGACCGGGAACTGGCTGTTTCTGACGGCTTTTGCAGTGCTCTTTTCAATAGGCACATTCGGAAAATGGCTTGTAGCGCTATTTGTACAGAAGGCTAAAGGATTCCAGCGCAATGACCGTCTTGTAATATTCGGACTGAGTGAATCACATGCAGCAGGCGCTTTGGCAATAGCAATGGGAGCATATGCAGGTGGTCTGATGGATAACACCACCCTGAGCGCCACAGTCCTTATAGTTCTGTTCTCATGCATCTTCAGCAATATCATCACAGAGAACGGAGCAGCCGCACTCCACCAGAATGAGCAGGCCGATGCCCCCGCACGGGACAACCGTATGCTGGTGATGCTCACCGGCTCGAACACCCTGCAAGCCATCATGGATACGGCTATCACCCTCTATGACCGCAATGACCGCGATATGGTTGGTCTCTATATCACGGTAAACGGTGAGCATGCCCCAAAATACCTCCAGGACGGCAAGGGACGTCTTAAAGAGGCACAACAGATTGCGGCATCGGCCGATATACCTTTCATTACGCATAACCGTCTGGGCAACAACATAATTGACAGCATCCTGCATGCATCAAATGAGTTTGAGACTAACGTTATTGTAATGGGACTTCCGTTACGCCCCAGCATTGACCTACCCTATCTGGAAAAAATAATCAGCCCGCTCAATGACGGATTTCATGGTCAGATAGTACTGCAGAGGTTTGTCACTCCTATCAACACGATACGCAGAATTGTGGTACTCGTGCCAGGCCCGGTACTTCAGGATGACGCTTTTGAGAAATGTATGGAGAGCATCTACCGCATAAGCATGGCCATAGGCTGCGCCATAGAGTTCTACGGTAAGGATCAGCCCATATCGGCAGTACGCGGCACAGGGCTCAATTTCTCAAGCGGCCGGGTATCATATAATGAGGTCAGTGAAACCGCCGATATGCACTGGGTAATGTCCGGGCTCAAAACAGACCACCTGCTTATGATTGTGGTGCCCCGTGATGCAGAGACCCACGCCGGACGTTCATTCCGCCACCTCTACGAGCGCATCCACATGTCCGATACCGATTTCTCCACCATGCTCCTGTTCCCCGAGACCCAGACAGTTAAGGGCAAAGAAGAAGCCACGCCCCGGACGGAACGGGACTTCCTCAAAATGCTCAGAATGTGATTCTATTCCTTTTGGCAGTTATAATCAAAAACAAAGCCCTCGATTGAGGGCTTTATTTTTGATGCGACCGGAGGTCGCCATTTTTCCGAAGGAAAATAAAACAATGTCTAGCGATTTTCAAATGAAATCATTTGAAAATCAGTTGTGCAAAGTTGTAGAGACCATACTTCCAAACAGTGAAGTTGTGACCTTCATTAGGATAGTTGATAAGGGTGCAGGGGATTCCGTTCTCGTCGCAGAAAGCCTTGAGCTGTGTGCTGTTGCCAATCAGGCCATCGGCACCACCGCATACCATCCACAGGAGCTTATTCTCCTTCTTAACCTTCTCAACATCAGGAATGAGCTGAGCTGCACGTGCAGTATTGGGAGCTGATGAGAAACCACCTACATAAGCGAACTTGTCCATATTGCCCAGACCAAAGTTCAGAGACTGGCCGCCACCCATTGAAAGGCCGGCGATAGCGCGGTGATCCTTGTCAGTATATACGCTGAAATTCTTCTCGATGTAAGGGATAAGGCTACCGATGAGGTCCTTGTCAAACTCACCGAAAGCAGCGGCTGAACCCATACCACCCTCGCGTGAGTCATTCTTGGCAGCACGTCCGTTAGGCATAACTACGATCATATCGGCCACCTTGCCATCAGCATAGAGGTTATCCATGATGATGTTAGGTACACCACCGTCATTCATCCATTCCCACTCGTCACCACCGATACCGTGGAGCAGATAGAGAACGCTGAACTTCTTCTTGCCGTCATAGCTGGCAGGAAGATAAACGTTAGCCTTACGTGTTGTGCCTACTGACTCTGACTGATACTCAATAAGCTTTACAGTGCCTTTCTTGACACCTGCACGCTCCTGGTCATAACCCTCAGGGGCAGCTACATACTCGTCAAACTTAACATCGGTCTGCTGGCCGCCACCAAAACCGCCAAAGCCACCAAAACCGCCAAAACCGCCACCCATCATCGGGAAGTTCGGCTCCTGTGCGCTGGCTACTACTGCTACGATAGCCAGAGCTGCTGTAAATAATACTTTCTTCATTTGATTTATAAAATTGATATTTATAACAATCTCAGTAATTAATAGACCTGAAAAAATAAAAAGTTAAAAGATCGTTATCCCTGTTTATAGAACAGCGTTTCAAAACAATTAAGCAACTTCTTGCCAAAATAGAACGGAAGGAAAACAAACAGGAAAGTGATAACGGACCTGAACTTTGAGTAGCCTAACACTTCATGATATATTGCCACATTGTATTTTATAAGTGAGAACTTGCCGCTGGATACCGAACCTTGACGTATGCAGTACATAGCCAATGGTTCCTGAACCCCGCATGCAAAACGACACTTCCTCAAAATCTTGATATTAAGCCCCCAGTCCTGACGTTTACGTATTACCGGAAGCAACTCTTTACCTATGAGTTTTGTATCATACATCATGGTAAGGAAGCCTATTGCATTGTCACAGACAATCCGCCAATACGGAATCCTTCGTCTACATTTTACCATGCCGGTAATAGTGTTATTCTCATCACAAGTGTAATAGCTGGAAAAAACCATTCCGCATCCCGTCTTATTCATAAGAGACAGTTGTTTCTCCAGTTTATCGGGCATCCACATGTCATCACTGTCCAGGAATGCTATATACCTGCCCTCTGAATGAAGGATTGAATTGTTTCTGGCAACACCTGGCCCGCCATTGCGATCTAATCGTAAAAGTTTGATTCTGGGATCCTTGGAGGCATACTGAAGAACCAGTTCCGGACCATTGTCACTTGAACAGTCATCAGTAATGACCATTTCCCAATTTGTATAAGTCTGAGCCTGAACAGACTCTATTGTCTTGGCAATAAAGCTTTCAGAATTATATAAGGTGGTTATTATGGAAACCAGGCCGTCAGTCATTAATCGGTTTGTTTTACAAAACGGCCTCAAATGTAGTAAAAAAGACTATATCAGCAAAGATTATGGCAAATCAATTAGTGATCCGGTATAGTTAAGGAAGTCATTTGAATAGAAATCCATAAGACCTCCCAATGAAGTGAATGTCATTTCACCGAAATATACCTTACCCTGCAGATTATACAAATCTACACGGACTACCGGAAACGGCTTAGCCAGAGCCTCGGCAATATTTAACATCCTGTCCAGACCATCAGGTTTAGGAATGGTTTCACCACGCATATAATGGCTGGTAAAGACTGAATATTCAGGATGAGCATTCCACTCTTTATCATATGTCATGACCCTTGTTCCGTGTTTTGTCCTGTCAGTACAAGTCCAGATATAATATGCCTTACCGTTAAAACACCATATCTTGTAGTCAATAAGTGAAGTAGAATACCTTGCGCTCACCTCATCGTTTTCAAGCAGTTCCTCTGCAACAACGGCTGGTTTAATTCTGGAATAATGAGGATTGCCTTCACTCAAGCCATAGGTCTCTTTAAGTGTTTTTCTTATTGAAGACCTTATCTCATCAATGTTACAGCATGATTTGTCATTCACGATTATGCTGTCGCCAGAACCATGTGTCGTTTTCAGTATGAAACGTGAAGGGAGAGACTCAAAATCAATGTCATCGGCACTGTCCCATTTTCCAAGAAGAGGAACAAGTGTTTCTTCCAGGCCACACTCCTTTACATAATCACGAACCAGATACTTGTCAGTCAATCTTGTCCAGGCACTCGTATCAGTTCTCAATGACAGGTATTGGATCTTTTCATTCAGGTTTTTGGGATTATCCAGATCTATCCGTTTATGGAAACGCAGCCAATATCTTATGCGCACAATAAATTCCGGATTAAACTTGCCAATCTTTGATGCGATATATTTAATGAAAGCCTTCATCTTCTCTATTGTATATGCAAAAGTACATATATTCACACCTACCACAAATTTTTCATTGACATATTTGAATTAAAAATGTTTTTACGTACGTTTGCATTAGGATTTAAAAACATAATGCATCCCAGGATATCTGTAATCATACCTTCATTCAAGCCTGACAAATATATTGATAAGTGTCTGGCTTCATTAGCCGTCCAATCATTATCCAAAGAGATGTTTGAGGTTATTGTTATCCTGAATGGCTGTGAAGAGCCATGGAAAACAGATCTGTCACAGCTGCTGGAAAGCCTAAGGATAGAATATGACATGCGCGGAATATTACTTCATTCAGATTGGGGGAATGTGTCCAATGCACGTAATATGGGATTAGCCCAAGCTAAGGGAGAATATATATGCTTTATTGACGATGATGATTATGTTTCACCCACATTTCTGGAAAAACTTCTTGACAAAGCCGATAGAGATACCGTTTCACTCTGTCATCCTGTGTCATTCAGGAATGAAGACAATTCAATCCTGCCATACTGTATAGAAGATGAATATACAAGGCGTAAGCCATACGGACATCAGCCGTTCTACAAAGCAAAGAAATTCTTCCAAGGCCCATGCATGAAATTAATTCACAAAGATATTATCGGAGACAGACTTTTTGACACAAGATTCAGGAACGGTGAAGACAGCATATTCATGTTCCTGATATCCGATAGGATACGCTGGGTTGATTTTACCGATGAAAATGCCATTTACTACAGGCGAATCAGGCCACAGAGTGCACAATCCGCAATGCATCATAATCACAAAGCACGATTCAAGGCGGCATTTGACAAGATGCGCATGTTCACAAAGTATTATTTTTCCGCGCCATTACATTATAACTTATGGTTCTACACAACCAGAATGCTGGCGTGCATCAATACAATAATCAAAAGATAACACTATTCAGTCAAGATGAAAAAAATACTGATGATAGCCCCAGGTTCATTCCCTGTCACTTCTGCAGAATGTATCGTAAATATCAAGTTGCTGCAGGCAATGACAAGATGCGGACAATTTGAGATAGACCTGGTCTCAAAGGCAATCAACTGGCAGAATTACCCTTCAGATTCAATGGAGTCACTCAACATCAGGATCAAAAGCCATACAATAATCGTTGCAGACAACAAACTTAACCTCAAAACCATACTGGAGCATATCAAATGTTTTCTGTTATTCGGAACAGTATATAAGGGAGCCCATTGGGCTGCAAAGGCATTTCCTTGTATCAAGAGTCTGGTAAAGAAAAACAGATACGACTACATCCTGACCAAGAATGAATCTTCATTCCTGCTTGGTTATTATTTCAAAAGACATCATGGCATAAAATGGATAGCGACATGGAATGACCCATTTCCAAGAATACTATATCCCGATGCATATATCAGATATTGGAATCTTAAACCCGGATTCAGCGACAGTAAATGTATAAGGATTATCCGGGAATACACAGACAACAATGTCTTCCCGAACGAACGTCTCCGCGACCATCTGCTGAAAACGTATGACATACCCCTATCCAGGACTACTGTCATACCACATGTAGTATTGGACGGACACTACTCCCAACGCAAAAAAGGTGCCAGTCTCAAATTGATCCATTCAGGTAACATCAACTATCCAAGAGATCCAGAACTGTTCTTTTCAGCATTGGAAAAGTTCTTCAACAAGAAACCGGATGCCAAATTGGAAGTTTCCATACTTGGTGTAACGGGCCAGGATATAGAACAGAAGATTGCCAGTCATTCATTGCAGGAACACGTACACACCATTCCTCCTGTTTCATATAATACCAGTATAGAAATGTTGGCAGACTATGATGTGGCAGTCATTGTCGAGGCAAAATGTGAAGAAGGTATATTCCTCCCCACAAAAGTGTCTGATTTCATGCAGTCCGGCATACCTATTTTTGCGATCAGCCCAGCCACAGGTGTATTGAATGATCTGTTCATCAATGGCAATATACCATATTTTGCATCAAACGAGGATGAAACCCGGATAATGCAAGAGATTGAAAGAATATATACTGACTATATGGAAGACCATATAGGTAACAAATGGAATATCCCGGAGAATTACACAGAGGAATCAGTCACAAGGACCTATCTTTCATTCTGATCAGAATAAAGAATTACTTATTTCTTGACTACAATATTATAAAAATACATAAAGCTTTCAATCCTAAACAAATAATTGACAGCAAAATATACGACAATGCCGCCTATCATCTGAAGCATGACCATAACAAAAGGCGTAAGGTCCATATATCCAAGCCAGATTATTGAAAGCCCCATAACGAAAGACAATATGTAAGATGGCAGCACATCTGCAATCTGCTCTCTTATTCTATAATTCAGTAATTTTATGTTAGGATATAGATTAATGAAGATACACAAAAAATTATAAAGCGCCACGCCATATGCAATGGCTTTTAGTCCAAAACAACAACTGACAACCAGAATTGTAATATCAATGGCCTTTTTCACCAATTCCAACTTAAGGGTGATATCACTATAACCCATAGCCTTGATAGCTTCAGCATTAGCAATTGTAAGCGGTTTAAAAATGTTGGAAATACACATTATCTGAATAAAAGGAACTATAGGAAGCCATTTCTCGGTAAGCAGAAGTATCGTAAGAGGTTTTGCAATGACAAACAATCCGGCCATCAGCGGACATATTACCAGTGCCATGGATTTGGTGGAACGACGCATCATCGACTTGACACGTTCACGGTCATCCTGCTGTTCTGAAAAAGTCGGTAAAAGAACAGACTGGATTGCAGCAACCATATTGTCACTTATGAACGAAGGGAACTGGTCTCCTCTTTCAAAATAGGCCAGATTTGAAGAATTAAACATCTTTCCTATGACCAGATGACGCATCTTGACAAACAAGGTGACTATAAAATTGGTCATGAAAATCTTCCAGCCAAAACCGAATAACGCCTTGAAACTGGCAAAAGAAAATCTCAGGATCGGTCTCCATCGGACTATGTACCACATTGTAAATGTAATTAAAGCCTGATTGGATAATTTCTGTACAACAAGTGCCCATACTCCATATCCCTTCAATGCCATCCAACAACCTGCCACACCTGATATTACTGCAGATACCAAACTACATATAAACAGTTTGTCAAATAACATTTCTCTCGCCACGTATGCCCTCTGTATAGAATTCAAGACATAGAACGGCAACGACAAGCCCAACACCCTGATTACCTTTGTCAACTGGTCTATATCATAGAAACGTGATATAAGCGGGGCACAGAAAAACAGCACGACATACAACAGTATAGACATGCCTGTTGAGGCATAGAAAATTGTAGAAAAGTCCGTATCGTCAGCTTCTTTTTTCTGAATAAGAGCCGTGTTCAATCCGCCTTCAGAAATAACCTCCGCCAGTGCAATGAATATGATAATTAGAGCTATTATACCATAGTCCTCGGGGAACAGCCATCTGGCCAGAAGGATTGAAACAACAAACGAAACCATCTGGACGCTGCTTTTTTCGAGCAACTTCCATACAAATGATTTGAGGAAGGACTTTCTGTCGTATTTCATATGTTATTTCCAATATGCTCTGAAACAATGCTTTGGCACCCTCTCCTCTTCTGGAGGCAACTGCATATAATCACCATAAACATTTCTCAACACCTTGTCATAATCATTAGGAGCATTAAAGTCATACCCCTCAAATGATATTTTTGACACAGGAAAATAAAATGATTCATGAAGTGGCATCTTGCGTCTGTAGGTGAATTCGACTACATCCATCATAGGGCCGTCACTCTTATACCGCTCATCATTTATATGTCTTAAATGTCGTTTCTGGATTCTTTTGACTGAATCAAACAACAGCAATATCTTTCTTACTGCAAGTTTAATAAATTCAGTGCCATGACAATAAGAAAGCTTTTTGGTCTTTACATATAGTCTGGATAGATCTGCCCTGGATTGATTCCACATCTCGTCATAAAGATCTTCAGCAGGAATATAATCCAATGGAAAAATGTCAATCTTTATTCCAATATCTCTTTTTCCATGTGACACAATATCCTCCACAAGTAATGTTCTGTCATCATAAACGTTTGCATAAGGTGCGTAATAATCCGGATCTATTTCCGGAGCGGCAACCACCAGATTCGGTACCTGCCCGTTAAAGCATTCCAGGAACCTGTTATAATCACTCCGTGGCATTATTAGGTCAATGTCATCATCCCAAGGAATATATCCTTTGTGCCTTACAGCCCCTATCAATGTTCCATATGCAAGAAAATATGTAATATTGTTTGACTCACAATAATCTGTAATCTTTTTCAACAATTCCAGTTGAAGTACCTTTAATTCATCCAATGTGATTTGTTTCATTCTCAATTATCTTTTTCTGGAGAACTGTATGGACTATACTTGTAATTATAGAAATAACGTTCCGAATACGATGGAAAGTTTCCTTTTATGGCATATAAAACAATATTACTGTAAGGAACAAATACTGACGAACTGGTAATTTTGCTCCTGCAAGTATATGAAGACACCATTAACAGGACACATACATATATAATTCTGGACCTGTAATCAAAGGAGAGCAAGACAAGTCCCACAGCAATAGCCAGAAAAACAGAAAAATACAGTTGAATCCTTGCAAAGACCTCTATCGTCATGCCAAATCTCAAGAACAACATATAGAACATGGCTGCATTGAATACAAAGCGCCCCTTTGGTCCTCCTATATAGTCTGTTATCCTATCCCTGTAACAAATCATCAGAATGAAAATTCCAATCTGCCATAACATTCCAAATGAAAAGAGTTTACCTTTTGCAAACTCAGAATCCAACAGCAGATATCCCATGATTTTATCTTGAACATATGGAATCCTGCCAAAAGTGGAATTTATCATATTAATAACGAGCCCCCTGTCTGCAAATAAAATATTAATCAAGAAAAAGAGCACGACATAGACCCAACTCTTGATATTATGGTTAAGGAACGGATACAGCAATATTATAACTATGGCCGAAAAATGGAATGATGCCGCCAATAGCATACATAGTAGGAACTTCCAGAATTTATGCTCAATGACATATCTTACAGAAACAACAAATATGGCTATTGCAATGCAGTTGCGCATGGGATTGTCTATCAACAGATACATGCCAAACCATGGAAGGAAATACACAAGAGTCATATATCCACTTTCCCTGCAATAATCAAAGATGGTTTTGTAAATTATTATGAATATTACTGTCTTTGTCAATATGAAATATGGCCAGAATCCAATCCCCAAAGACCTGAAAAGCAACATATAAAGATAGTATCCCGGTTCGGCGTAATAGTCATAAAACAACCTGTTGAAGTCAATACTATAATACCAGTCTTCATATACCCTCCAATCTGATCCGGTCATATATCCGAAACAGTAGAAAAGACATAGATATACGCCCAAGCAGATGTACCACTTGCGATTGTCCGACAATTCCTTAAAGAATACTGTCGCAAAACAAAGCAGTATCGGTATAAAATAAACTATCATAAGCTCTCAAGACAATCCATCTGCTTAAAAAGATCTCTATAGATGATCCTTCAAAAAAGAAACGATACGTTCCGATGCATGTCCGTCACCGTATGGGTTCACGGCATTACTCATCTCCGCGTAGAAACTGGAATCATCAAGCAATCTTGAGACATTAGATACAATCTTTTCATAATCAGTTCCCACAAGCTTGACAGTCCCTGACTCAAGAGCCTCAGGACGCTCTGTGGTATTACGCATTACCAACACAGGCTTGCCAAGCCCCGGGGCCTCCTCCTGAATGCCGCCGCTATCCGTAAGAACCAGGTAGCTCTTCTCCATGAGGAATACAAATGAAAGATACTCAAGCGGCTCAATAAAGAACAGATTACTGAATTCATTCAGATTATCTCCAAACACCTGATGTATAGGCTTCCTGACATTAGGATTCAGGTGCATGGGATAAATGAAATCAACATCAGGATATTTGGCTGAAAGATCCTTTATGGCATTACATATATTAATGAAACCGTCTCCAAAGTTTTCCCTGCGATGTCCGGTTATAAGCACCATACGTCTGCCGTCATTCAGACGGTTTGTATCATATCCCGATGCCAACAACACAGAATGTAACTCTTCAGACAGTCCCTTATCATTCTTTATACGGTCAACAACAATATGAAGGGCATCAATAACGGTGTTTCCTGTCACAGTTATCTTATCATCATCAACATTCTCATCAAGCAGATTCTTACGGCTGAGAGGTGTTGGTGAAAAATTGAATGATGCTATCCGTCCTGTAATCTGGCGGTTCATCTCCTCCGGCCATGGACTGTATATATCATGTGTTCTAAGTCCAGCCTCCACATGTCCTACCGGGATCTGCCTGTAGAATGCAGCAAGAGCAGCTGATGTAGATGTAGTAGTATCACCGTGGACCAGAACCACATCAGGCTTGGCTTCATCAAGCACATCACGCATACCATACAGTACCTTAGATGTTATATCATACAGATCCTGTCCCTGCTGCATGATATTAAGGTCATACTCCGGATTGATTTCAAAAATATCAAGAACCTGATCAAGCATTTCCCTATGTTGTCCGGTGACACATACTATAGTATCAAAGAGATCAGGATATTTCTTGAACTCACGTACAAGAGGAGCCATCTTGATGGCCTCAGGACGAGTTCCGAACACGAGCATTACTCTTTTCATTGTTCTTCTTCACTTTTGAACCAATTCATTATTTCCACTCCATTCATCTTATAGAGAAGCCATAGACATGCGCCCATCCCACCTAAAAAAGCAAAAATAATGGCAATAACTGATTTCTTCGGCGCAAAATGCCATTCAGCAAGACGGGCCGGTTCCAAGACAGTGAATGCCGGAGTCTGTTCCTGTAATTTGGCTCTTGCGGCTGCTAATTGTGATGACATCTCCTGATATACGCCGAAAGTCATATTCTGCTCATTTTCAAGTCTGACAGCCTCTGCTTTTGCACTTTCACGAACCAGATTGGCATTTTTGTCCAAGAAAGAAGCATATTGCTGTTGGGCATACATATAATCGTCCCGGGCCTCATCATATAATTTCTTTATCGTCGCCAAATCATTTTTGGCCTTATTGGTCTTGTATGCCGTAACATATTCCTGGAGCTTTACACACAGGCTGTCAGCAACAATGCATGCCACCTGTTTATCCTGCATAACCGACGTCAAAGTAATAACGCTCGTCTTGACATCAACCTCACAGGTTACTTTCTTATGATATGAATCTATGAGAATCATCTGACGTCTTGTAAGGCAGTACGGGTCAAGTACATCAGAAGCACCCATATCCTTACTTGCAAAAATTGCCTTGAACTTAGCTTTCAACTTACTCCACCATGGTGATTTCTGGTGAGATTTTAAATAATGATACAAGTCACCGCTATATGATTCATCAATCGTACTCACTGGAATGTTAAGCATTTCAACAGAGAACGGAGTAGTATTGATTATATCCGGATAGAGTTCCGGATAAATGGCATCACCG
>Ga0265300_10003658_pt1 | contig 12573 bp, 9 predicted proteins | sample AusTroGonzalo_MG_FD_193482 | JGI IMG/M metagenome (GOLD analysis project Ga0265300, IMG submission 193482) | Bovine rumen microbial communities from tropical cattle in Woodstock, Queensland, Australia - Gonzalo_03 | ecosystem: Host-associated > Mammals > Digestive system > Stomach > Rumen ... | reverse complement strand
CCGCAGGATTTAAATGGACACCTCTCTTATTAACCAAATAGAAGAGTTCCTCTTTGTTTTCCCCCTTACTTTCATTAAACTCTCCAACCTCTATTATGTTTAACTTATACTCCAAATATGAACTAGAATTAGGAAGGTCTTTAAAATATCTTTTTTGAGAATCTGATATTTCATTTTTATAATATTTGAATATGGTAATAGCACGCTGCTGCCCATCTAACATTTCATAATTATTATCAGATGTTTTAAACAAAAAGAAGCTGGGCAAAGGATAACCTTTTAAAATAGAATCAATCAATAACCTTTGATCTTTAGGAGACCATATAAAATTTCGTTGATATGATGGGTGTAAATCGATACTCTTATGATTTATCATTTCTATCAATTGTTCAATAGAATATTGAGTATTACTGTATTTCATAACTATAATTAGATATTATTGGGGTTAATATATAATTTTCTTCGGCTCAATTTTCTGACCTATGCGTGGACGTTTTTTAGTAGGGCTAGGAACTTCACGCTCTTCATCAAGTGATTCCGGCTCATCTTCTAAAGAATCTGGCTCCCCATCAATTTCATTGATAGGTGCATCAAAAGCGAGGAATATTTCTAAAAACGCAGTTTCTGTGTAGAAGTAATTGGGATTATCAATCAGTTTGTCTTCCATAAAATGAAGCCCCCAATTAATATATTCTTCCATCGTATCCATCAGCATATCTACTGCGTTACGGAGAGTTATTTCGCCTTTCTCAACAGCGATGAGATCGATGTCGGTCTTTGCAACCAAGGCAGCAAATATATACTCACGAAGCTTAGGATATGGTTTGCGCCCTTTTACAGAATCAATGTTTCCCCAAAACTGGATTGGCTGTCCCAACCCTTTCAATTTGCTGCTGTCAGGATTTAGAGGTCTCCGTTGGTCATAGTACAATCCGATGAAGAATGCTACTATTATAATCTCATAACCAGCTCCAAATATTTTTCCACGAGCATCACGTAAAGATGTTGCTCCTTTGGAGTATTCACAGAAGTTCTTTACTACATTATCTTCATAGCGAATTTCCCAATGAGGGTTTCTTTTCGCCCATGCATCATATAATTTCTCTGTAGCCATATTATTTAACTTTTGAAATGGTCGTTTGGATTGTTGATAAATCAAGGACATCATATCCATCCTCTTTCTTGATACGATATACTGAGCATGTTAGCTCATTTATCTTTTCTTCATTCAATACGGCATGGTCACCTTGTTTTATCAACAAATCTTTAGTTACGATTATGCATTGTTTATCAATCTTGTCAATAATGTTATAGAATACATCTTCTTTGACATCGCCAAACGATGAGGTTGGCGCATCGAAGATCAAGGGGTAATCCTCTTCGCGTTTTAATGTCGTGATGTTTGATATCGCAAACAATACAGACATATACATTGTTGTTTTCAATGCTTGATTTGGCTTTGCAATGATGGTGTCATTTGAACTATATAGTTTAATCTCAGCCCTTCCGTCCATCTTGCGTACAATTTTAATAAGTCCGCGGAAATCATTTTTATTAAGTATCTCCATGTAATAGTTAGCCTTTTCTTCAAGCATTTCCAAAAAATCTTGGATATTGCGCTCCTTGGCATTCGTGAATGCTTCAAGAATCTTATTCAGCGCAGTATGTACACGTTGGTAAATCTTGATGCTGGTGTTATCAGTTTCAATCTTTGAATATTCTTCTTCCAAGTTCTTGATTTGGGATAGCTTTGTTTCAAGATCTTTTTCTAACTCTGCAGCTTTTACTTCGGCTCGACTCTTTTTTTCCGAAAATCCTTTGAAGTCCGAAAAACTTACCTCCAACATTTCCTCTGTTAAGCCTTGGGATTGAAGCAACAAACGTGCTTTTTCATCTTCGGCTTCTTGCAATTCATTCTTTAATATCTGCAACTCTTGTTTGCGTTTTTGAATGAAGGCTAATCTATCTGCAATATCTGTTGCAATTTGAGCAACCCATTTTTCTGCATCACCACCCATTTGAATTGAGCGTGTGCGCAATTCATCAATGTACTCGTTAGGAAATAAAGGTCGCGTCTCTTCTATAGTTAATTTCTTATGTGCTTCTTCCTCAACCTTTTGTAGATATTGTTTCAACTTAGCTACCATAAAGTTATAAGCATCAGATCCTTTCGGTGCTGGGCGACCACATACTTTGCAAACTTCTTCATCAATCATTTCTTGCATGGTATCTTTATCAGGCAAGTTCCATGGAAGTGGGGCAACGCCATTCGCAAGTTTTTGTATTTGCTCAATTGCTTCATGTGCCCCTTTAACCTTGGCTTTTTCTTCTATGTCTTGTTTTTCAAGTTTGCGTTTCTCTTTACTTAATGCAGCAACTTTTCCTTGATACTCATGGAGAATGGGTAAGAAGGATCGCAGAATCCAATAGTCGTCTAAAAGACTAGTATTGTAGTCAATCTCAATAAGCGCGTTTAATCGATTGATATCTTCTTTTTTCTTTACTATCCTCTTTTTGATGTCCTCATATTGCTCACAGGCCCCTTGATTACGCTCAAGTACATCTAAGCGAGTTGAATAATCTTCAATGGCGCTTTTTTGAATTCTAATATCTTCATTTATATCATCACGTTCCCTCTTTGCCTTGGCAATCTCTGCTTGTAACGCTCGCGCTTGCTTTGATGCTTTCTCATCGTTCTTCAGTTCTCGATCTACTACTTTCTGTGCATCTTCTTCAAAATGAGACGTAAGCTCTACATACTCTTGAAATTTTCGAACTTCCGAGAATGTATCTACTAAAGATTTGAGTGCAGATTCACCATTAAAAATATTCAGTTCTGTCTCTCCTTTGAATAGACAATATTTACGCACAATAGCATCAAAACATCTCTCCAAGAGACGCCTACCATCAACACGTGATCGTTCCGACCCGAAATTTTCGATTCCATCAAATCGGTAATCATATACTTTTATTAAGCCGTCAGGTTTCTTCTCAAATTTGAAACTCTTGATTAACTCTTTTTCACCATCGTGGTCAAACTTTACCGCCACCATGACGACGTCACTCTCACCAACAGCTAATTCACTTTTTCTTTTCTCAGAAATATTAGTTGTTGATGTATCTTCCGTCGCTGTATTGAACAACCATTCTAAAGCTTCAAAAAAGGTTGTTTTTCCATCACCGTTATCTCCAAGGATTAGAGTAAGCCCAGGTGATAATACAATTTCATTTTCAGAGCCATAATAGCTTCGGAAATTCTGGATTTTTACTTCGCGTAATATCATATACTACTCTTTAAAAGGTTGTTAATCTCATTGTATATTTCCTTGTCAGACTTGCCATTATCCTTACCATATATGATTTTGGCAACAGTTTGCACGCAAACATTATCTGATCTCAATGCTTCATTAACTGTATCATAGTCCTCTGGAGAATATCCTCCATAACTAATCAACTTTGAATCTCTCAAGACAGATTGTAACATCCGATCTGAATTTGTAAGTGGTTTAGCCATAGTATTTAGTTATTAAAGATTGAAATTTCGTATTTTTTAAGATAGGGGTCTAGAATGCGCACTGATTCATGAAAGTTTTTAGATAATGACGCAAATTCCCTTACCCTTTTAAGCTCCCCAAGAATTAAACTTTTCTCTAAATTATATGTGTCTTCACTAAAATAGTCAGGCACAACAATCAAATCATGAATCACGGCATAGCGTTTGTCCGGGTGTAAACGCAAGACACGTCCACGGCGCTGTATGAATTGACGAGGATTTCCAGTACTTGAGCAGAATACGGCGAACTCACTTCTCGGAACATCAACCCCCTCATCAAGGCATTTCATGGATGTAAGAACATCAATATTTCCTTCTGCATATTCTTTTAGCATTTCTTCGCGATCATTGGATTCAGATGTGAATTGCCTAACCATAACATGCGGATGGACATCACGAACAATTGCAGTGTATTCATCGATTAGATGTTTATCCTCATCATCAATATTTATAACGTCACTATTATCATATATATCGTCTTCTAGTTCATATACATCCGCTTTTTGACCGCGTGGCTTCATTCCTTCTGGAACATAGATTAATGAATATTTAAGATTACCTTTTTCCTGCCATCTTTTTGTGATTATTTCGCGAAATGCTTCTTTTTTGTTTGCTGCTTTATGAATAATGCGTTTTCTCTTTAGAAGCAGGCGCATAAGTATATCTTGACTATCATCATCTGTATACCCCATGATTTTGGCTATCTTGGATGACACCTCTATATAATCAAGCATTTCAGAGTCTGTCAAATGGACTATATGTGGATAATAATAATACTCACATAATGCGCCATTTTGAATGGCCTGCTCCATAGTGTATGAGAATGTATACTCATTATCAGAGCAACCAAAGAATCTTTGCAAGGCTTCATTAGTTCCTGTATCAAATTGACGTTCAGGTGTAGCTGATAGTCCAATACGGCGCAAGTAACTAATTAGGTTCAACTTTTGCAACATAAGACCACTGCCCATGTTGTGTGCCTCGTCTGCTATTAATAATATCTTTTGGCGAGGGAATCCATTTAAGTCTTGAAATACAGTAGGTCTGCAAAATGATGAATATGTGGATATTATAATATAGGAATGTGTAGTGCTCTCTGTTGCTGTCATTTCCATCATTTTAAGGCCTGATATGTCGTGACGCCATCCGGGAATACGTGAGCATACTTTATAGATGTTTTTAAAATTAAATTTTCGGCACTCACGTTCCCATTGCTCGACTAATGCTATTGTCGGTACTAAAATAAGTGCTTTATAGTATCCATTTCTTTTGTATATTTCAAGTAGGCAATTAAGCGATGTGATGGTCTTTCCTGTACCAGTAGCCATAGCAAAGAGTCCCTTTTGCTTATTGGCTCTCCAATTTTCAAAAGCTTGAATTTGATAGTCTTTCGGAGCTGGATATGGAAAGCGCGGTTCTTCATCATGAACGTTTGTTACTATTGTCGTTTCTTCTTGGCGTTGAATAATCTCCGTTACTCGTTTGTGAGCCTTCTCCAAAATATGAAGGATTGAAGATGGCAAAACGGCATTACGTTTTTGGGATAATAATGAACATTCATCTTTTAGCAATTGAGTAAGTTCCTTTTGCCCGAACGAAGAGGAAATGGAAGTTTTTATTTTATCAGGACTTAGATACCTTACATTCTCATTGCCCCCATTGAAAGTGTTGTTGAATGTTTCTTCAATATTCATAACACGCGCCTTGTCTGTCCCGCCATCCCAATCGCAATAAGCAGATAGACTCTCAAGATTATCTATCAATGCGGATTTTGAGAAATTGCATGATCCGTCAAAAGCTACTTTATTTAAGCCATCAGAAAACACTCCACATTTTGTGTGTGATATACCAATTTCATTTCTTGGTGCAATAATCTTTATCTCAATCCGTTCATTTTGTATAAGCCAAGCTAAACAATCAAAGAAATGTTTGTCTCGCTCAGAAAGAGTAGCAATGATGTCAGATAAATTGGACAAGTCAAAAGCTGGCAAATACTTTTCTGTATGACCTCTATTTATTGCCTTTTTGTCTTCTTCAGAGAGAATATCGTTGATAACAAGACGCATCCTACCACCATTGTATAAAAAGACTGCAAAGCCATCAGATAGTACCGATATGGCAGAGGAAGCAAAGAACCCAAGCAATAAATCAAATTGGGTTGCATTACACAATCCTTCAGAGAAGAATCCGATAGGTTTCCATTCTGAGTCAGACGCATAACGTCTACTCTCAGGCCATTCTATGTCTGACTTTAACATGTGATTCTCTTTTATATAAAGCAATTCGCGCAAAAGGCATCGTTATCGTCGTCAGCGCCAAGGGAGTCAATGAGGCGGCAGCTTGCACCTTCGGCACGCTTCGCTTCTTGCTTCTTGACGGCATCGAGTTTTATTTGTCGTATACGTTCGGGCTTGATTAAGTCCGCAAGGCTTTCGTTTTGATTCCAAGTGTAACCGTCTTTTTCAAACTCCATTGCTTTTGCATAGAGGTCGGGGTGTTGCTCATATAGCCAGATCCATTCAATCTTCTGTTGGAAGAAGCAGAAATAGCACCCAGAGCGGCTACGATTATATGTTCCTTTGTGACCGTCTACTTCAAAAGGTATTGGGTTATAATATGCAGGGATTCCGACACCACTTTCTTCGAGAATACGGAAGATATCTGCTTTCACGAGTACGTCGTCATTGTCAATCAATGGAAATTCGTCCAACATGCCGACAGGGCAATCGGTTCCACGCAAACACTCGAAGACTATTTTATTGAACAACTTGGTGTCGAAGTCGAGGAGTGCCGTTAATTTCTTGTGATAGAAAAAATCACGAGTTATGGGTCTCTCCACTATCTTCATTACCATTTCCAATTGCGATGCCGGCGTAAACTCTTTATATTTTTCTACAAGTTTAGATAGATTGTCATTCCGAAGTACGGTATTTATTACATCCACACTCCATATATTCCTTCGGAACGGAAAAATGGATTGGATATTTGGCTTGGTTGATACATATCCCTCTCTGTCTTCATCTCCGCGAATGCCTACATATGAAATAGTCGGAATATTGCCAACAAATTTCTCCATCTCTTGGAGTTTCATCTTCTGTGTACACCAACGCTGTTGCGGAGAAGGTAAGAAGTTTCCAGCTGCTTTAAGGAAGTGCTCAAACGGAGTTGGTTCAGGGCTTCCTTCTGCTGCACGCAAACGCGTAATACCGCCGAGATATGTTTCAAGGCGATTGATCAACAACTCAGTCTCAGCCAATTCACAACCTGTATCCGAATTGTAATACTCCACTTCCAAATGTGGGTACTTGTTCTTCATATAGATTGCCAAAGCGGCACTATCTTTACCTCCTGATATTCCTAATACGTGACGAACTTTCATTATTTGATTCTATCATTAAGCAGTTTTAATAATACACAAACATCCATCTCTGTGTCTCCGGAAAGATACTTGGAAATGTTTTGTGCGACTTCATCAGCATCCGACTTCTTCGATTGTGGCAAACGGAATGTCTTTTTGCTGACACTTGCACCCGACGTCGAAACGAAATCAATGTTGTACGCCTCATCCGAAGATGATGATGCAATGTCAGACAGTTCGGTGTAGTGCTCCAACTCGCTAAAGAGATGCAAAAGGTTGTTGATAAGTAGTGCCTCTTCTGAATCTTTTAGACTATCTATGCGCTTGTCAAATACCACCAATCCGATCTTTGCATAAAACTCCGTCTTATTTGTTGATGGGGCAAGCAATCGATCAAGGAATGACTTTGTCTTAGTTGTTAGAATTGCCTTATTGATATTCTTGTAACGAGCATCTAACAACGGCTTATACTCATCGTATTCTTCCGGTAATCCAAGATGTCTTACAACAGTTTGTTCTATACGGCATATATAGTTATAATAGCAGTTGTTCAACTCTTGGCATGCTTGCTTAATCAACCCAAGATATTGATCAAGAAACTCTTCGCGATTCAAGTCCTTATATCCAAACGCTTCCGGCAAATCTTCCAGGAATGTCTTTTGAGGGTCTGTCGCATTCAACAATACATCGCGGAATTTAGCGGTATAGGGACCATCAAACTTATAAGTATTCTTTGCATAATCATTCAATCCGCGAATATACTTGAAGAATGGTTTGGCTATTCCTATAAGACTTGCGCCCTGAATCTGAATATTTTCATCTTTCTGGAAGAACTGCCTATATTTCTTAAAGAAATCCACCTTTACTCCGGCCACATCGTATGCTTTCAGAGTGAAATCTCCAGGATGCTTTTGGAGAATCTCAAATACTTCCTTGTTAACATTTAGAATGAAACGTCCTTCAGTATATAACGCAAAGTCTTGCTGTTTGATATACAAGAATATGGGAATCCAAAAATCTATAACACCTTGCTTTAACTTGAACGGAGAAGATTTGAGAATAGATATCAGTTCCGTTAATTTGCATGGCTTTTCTGTACTACCGGCTACAAATTCGCAACATACATTCCATAGAGCACGTACATTCTCATTCTGTGGCTCACCTAAGTAGTATATACCGTCATCTCCTCGCCGGTGCATTCCCGTCTCTTGAAGAAGCGTATAGTATATTGTTTTCTCCGGCGGGAAAGCCTCTTTCCTAAAGCCCAAATCTTCTTTATCTGCATTATTCAAAATAGCGTCAAGCAGATTCACACGAGCCGAAGAAATGGCGGAACTTAATTTATGACGGTTAAACAGTTCGTTACGCAAAATAGGCGCTTGAGGATAGATGTCATTACAAATCAACGATAATCGGTGAGTAAGATCGCGATGACTTCTGATCGCTATTTGTTCAGCATTATATACCCATACAACACTACTACTATCAAATATTGTATCATTCAATGCTGTATTCAGTTGCTCTGTTTCGTAGTTCAGAATATTTTGCACCTCGTTGGCTGCTACACGGTCATCCATTACAACCTTCTCCATAAGATATTGTAATTTCTTTATCTCATGAAGATGTTTAATGATGTCATCAGTATTCTGGAAGAATGCATACAGAATAGCTTTCTTGTTTGCATTCGAGATTTGCTTAACATCCGTTAGAGAAGCACCGGTCGGGAATATTAGATTAACGTAACCATCAATATCGTCTTTCGGGTCTGTGACGATGGGAGTATTGGATATCACAAATTGGAAGTACCTCGGAGTGCCTGTCTTGTAATATGATTCTAACGCAAGCATTGCCTTTTGATGCACGTACTTCTCTATGTTATCTACAGTCAGAACCGGACGAGGTACAACGGCACTTGCATGAAATAACGCTTCTTCTATATTGATGTCTGTTCCCTCAAACAAGATGTACTGTTTCTTATATGCTGCAAAGCGTATAATTTTCAGAGATAGTAATTTCTCGATATATGACTTCGCATCAGATATTCCCAATGCTTTCTCTGCATAAGGAATAAGCAATCCGTCATCAATAGTTATCGACTTGCAGAACAAACTGAGTAGACTGATAGTCTTAATTATCGCCAAACATGCCTCAACTTCTTCCCTCTCACTTATTATTCCGCTTGTTACGCGATCTACTGCTATTCGGATTGCTCGCCAATCCATGGAATCGGCATTGGCTTCCGAAAGATAGGTGTAAAAGTTGTATGTGATATAATCAAATACCTCTGCCAAATTGTAAGTGCGATTATCCGAAGGCTTAAATGCTCTTAATGAATAGCGGTCGGTTGCTTCCAAGAAAGAGAATAGTGTTCGCTCGTTTTGCCCATAGCGTTGCATGGATAGTGTTAAGCAAACAGATGAAATCGGATCAAGAGGATACAATGTATGGGCACTTCCATATTTTAATTCCTCCGACACAATCTTGTATTGCTGTGCTAAACTTAATAAGAATACGTAATTATTCTTTGCTATCAAAGATGGTTCTGCAATCTCTTTTTCTAACCGACTGGCTGTCAATTGCAACAGTTGCTCAATAGGTTCAACGAATACTATCTCTTTAAAGCGTCCTTTTACCTTTGTCCATTCATTACGCTGCGCATCAGTCAACTTGTAGGAATATGAACTAAAGTTTTGATGCAAGGTGGTAAGAAGAATGGTATTACGCTTGGGAGCATTGATATATTCGGCTAACTTCTGCAAGAAGTACAATTCCTGTTCTGGATTGTTGGCTGCGGCATGTTCCAAGATCTTTCCAAACTCATCAATAACAACAAATAAGAACTTGCCGGCTTTGTGGGCTGCTTCATATTTCTTGTTAAGTACCGTCAGAATTTCATCTGATGTCGCATAATCAGCCAAATCAAGTTTTGCAGCCAGCAAAGAAGACAATGAAGCATAATCGCCAACAATATTCAGGAACTCAAACTTTTCAACACCAAACACGTTGTGATTCTCAACAAGCACGGAGGTCTGCTTCAATAGATCACGCTGAAGGGCTGCAAGAAAGCTGGATTTACCTGTGCCGTATGTTCCTATAATCGTAAAGGAGTGAATACCATCATGAAACGATGATACAATGTTACCCCAAACGTTCTTAGTGTTAGGCGTTACGATATATTGAAAATCATCGGTTATACCGTGTTCTATATTTACAGAAGGAATGTAACTCATCTTTGGGCGTAATAATTTTTCAATACTTGATATTTGTCAATATCGTCCTTTAGGAATTGGATGTTGCGTATTCCGCTATTCTCAGTGTAGTGGTACAAATCGCTATGTGCCTTCTCAATCTCCCGCACTATGTTTGTAAAAGCTGGTACTGACATGCAGAATGTGAGTGCTAATTCTTGTATCGCATCAAACGACATCGTCGCATCATTCTCACCTTTTGAATCAAGAATTGCATATAGAATGATATTGGAATCTAACGTCGAAGAGGATGTCTCATTAAATGCAAATGTTTCCTTGTCAACTCTTCTGAGCAGATTTAGATTGATTAGCAGAGCAGAGAAATCTTCCATAGCCAACATGTTATCTGGTGCAATATAGTTTTTCAATAATACACCCATATCCTTGTTGACTGTGTTGGCATTATAAACGTTTTTCTGCTCAGGAACATTACATTTGCGCTTGATGTACGTGTCAAGAGATGTTTTGTCAAACTCTTTTTTCTCGCGCTGGTAATCTGTGAATAAAAGGTTGTACAAACTGGCAACTTTGGCGTGAACTAAACTATAATGTAAAAGCCAAAGGGTATTCACATCCTCGATAAAGCAATCACAACCACTCTCTTTGGCAAAAAGCAAATCTGCCAATGCTGTTGGTTGATCATTAGCCGTCAGACCAAACGCCTTTAACCAAAAGCGGATAGAGGCAACCATATTCTTTCCAACGCCGAGCCTTACGACAGCATCTTCATCAAGAAAAGAATGTCCCTCTTTCAAATAGTCATATCCTTTCTTCAGCCATAAAGACTTACAATAAAAGGATTCATGTCCTGAAAAGCTATATCTCATGTTGTTTTAATTATCTCATATTCATTCGCGCACATCTATGCATGCTCGAATCTGTCAAAACAAGCGTCAATAAACGCCGATTATATGTAATCGTACTATCACCTCGATGGAGAAAATCCATTAAGGACAATAATACGCTACAAAGTTACAAAAAAAATATCAAAAAAGCAAATGAGGATAGCGGATTTTAGGAGAAATGGGGAGGAAAAGTGAAAAATTTAACGAGAAGAGGGGTTTGGCGCAAAAAATGAGAGGGAAATTTGGAAAAATTGACAGGAAAGTATTGATGTGCAGATAGAATCTGCACGGAATGGACGGAGAGGCTCGCTCATGAAATCGCGAGGACAGGACACATAAAACTCGGCATCGAAAATGCCGAGCACATAACACCCTAATCTAGCGGTCACAAAAATGTGACCGAGATGCAAAATAATGCTCTGTGGAAAGGGCACCCCACTGCACGTTGATTGCGGGGAACCCGCTGCGCACCGAGAGCCGGACAATACACCAGTATACCCCGCTCACAATGATGTGAGCGAAATGCACGATGTGAGCAATGGGCACCCGCATAGCATGCGGGATAATGGACGACGTGGGCGATGGAGACATATAGTGGCTTTTATCGCCCTTTTACTCTCGGTCGGCTTGGTCTCCCCGACCGCCTTCCCTTTTCGGATTGCCAAGTCAAGGCAATCCTCCAGGTCGATGCCGGCGGCTCTGGGGAGCCGATGTCTGAATACTATTCTTTACCCACAAGGGGTACGATTATTTCAGACGCAATGGACAAAGAAAGGATGAAGGAGACCTACATGGAATGCAGGGGAATGGACGACGTGGGGAAAATGAAAAGCGAGCGCCTGAGCGCCCGCTTTCGAGAATCAACCTCTAATGTAGAGGTGGACGGGAGTGCCACGTTGGAAGGCTTTCTTCAAGCGTTCGTAGAGACGTTGGTAGGTGGCAGCCGATTGGGTAACAAGACCCGGAAGGGCAAACTTGCCAACGATAATCTCGCCGTGGGTGCTAGAGAGAGCTCCATCACCGTGGCGGAAAGGGCTGGGAATGTTCCATTCCCCATTTGTCATTTGACATTTATCATTTGTGATTTGATATTCTCCAGCAGGGAGATGGAATCTCGGATGTTCGACCGTATCACAGACACGTTGGCGATTGATGTACAGATGGCCATCTATTCCCCAAGGCTTATGTTCTTGACGTACTATTACAATTTCCATACTTTTGACTTTTTACCTCGCGTTCGGCAGCAAGATTGCACGAACCAAACCTCTCTGCTATTTGGTAAAGGCAACTTGCGCCTCCGCTCTCCCCAAAAATTAGAAATTTTCGGGGACCCTATTATTAAACAAGTAAACATAATATTCGCCGACATCCTTGAAGCCGGAGGGGAGTTGGTGGCGAACGAGTTGCGGGAGGCGGTCACGGAGCTGAAGGAAGAGTTTCTCGCCGGGTTTGTCTTGGTCGGGAAACATGTGGAGATTGAGACCTCGGAGCGGTTCAATATCCTTATCCTTGAGGAGCGTGGCACTCGGTATAGCAATCGCCTTGCGACCAGATGATAGCATCGCCCAA
>Ga0265300_10003657_pt1 | contig 12573 bp, 12 predicted proteins | sample AusTroGonzalo_MG_FD_193482 | JGI IMG/M metagenome (GOLD analysis project Ga0265300, IMG submission 193482) | Bovine rumen microbial communities from tropical cattle in Woodstock, Queensland, Australia - Gonzalo_03 | ecosystem: Host-associated > Mammals > Digestive system > Stomach > Rumen ... | reverse complement strand
AGTCCAAACTCAAGGTGGAAATTCCCGAAAACCTCCCGCTGGACGCCCGGCAGCGCGAAGCCCTCACGCAGGTGCTGGCCCTGGACCCGCGCCCTGCCTACCAGGACACGCCCGGCAAGGCCTACGGCATGGTTTTCGATAATAGGAACATCCGGTTTTCCGTGGAAAACGGAACCGTAACCGTGTTAACAGTTGAATAAATGAAGAAGTTATTGGTACTTGCCCTTTGCCTGATGCCCTTCATCGGCCTGGCCCAGGAGCAGAAGACGGACAAAAAGAACCTGGTCATCAAGGAGTGGAACACAGACCCCAAAGGCGGTCACAAAATCCTGGACCACGTAACTACCTACAATGTGGAAGGCCAGAAGATTGAGGAAATCGAGTACGATTCCACCGGTCAGAAGTGGCGCAAGCGCTACGAGCGGGACCTTAACGGCAAGGTTGTTACCGAATACGTATACGACAACCGCAACCGCCTGCAGACCTACAAGAAGATGGAGTACAACGAGCTGCAGCGCCGTAAAACCCAGTACACCTACAATGCCAAGGGAAAACTCCTGAGCATCAAGCAGTACGAGTACATCGTACAGAAAGCCAACTAAAGGCTGTTCCGATATTCAGACGGGGTAACCCCCGTCTTTTTCTTAAAGAAACGGGAGAAGTAAGACTGGTCCACAAGGCCGGTCTTTTCTGCTATCTCGGCAATGGATAAAGCGCGGTCCCGCAGCAGCTGTTTGGCCAGGTTCAGGCGCGCAATTTCAATCCAGTCGATGGCCGTACGGTGCGTGCTGCTCTTGACGGCTTTATTCAGGTAATTGGGTGTAACGTGCAGTAAAGCAGCATATTCTGCCACGTTTGCCGGGGCTTTGTCGTGTTCAAAGACCAGCTGGAGGAACTTCTCCGGGATGGCCGCAGCCACATGACTGCTGCTGCGCAGCTGGCCCAGCATCATGTCCAGGCCGCTCTGCAGGAAAGCCTTGTCCTTGTCGTCGTAGGCTGCCACCATGCGGCGGAACAGCGCACCCATGAAGACGGCGTCGTCGAACCAGAAACTCTGCAGCAGGGGCTGCTCCAGGCGCAGGACGGGGTAGGAGGCGTCCTTCAGGAAATCCATCGAGAAACAGCCGTCGAAGCCGGTACATCCCTTGAAGTGGCGCACGGTAACGTGTTGATTCTCCGGAACCAGAATGAGCTGCCCGGGCCCGATGAGGATGTTCTGGCCCTCGATTTCTACGAGCGCCTCTCCCTCCATGAGGAACGCATAAGCGAAAGCCGGTACACTGTATGGCGTGGTCTGCTGCTGTTCAGCATAGCCCTCTACATTCAGGGAATGAATGGTAAAAATCTGTTTCGTCATGGTTTAGAATCCTATATCCAGTCCAACATTGACGCAGAAGTTACGCTGCTCGCGGCGGTGCGTCAGGCGCCAGTAGCAGTCTACGCGCAGGAGGCGGAAGATGTTGGAAATACCCACGCCGGCCTCTACGTAAGGGCGGGTGAGTACGCCGGTCTCCTGCAGGGTGTTCTGTTTGTTTTCGTCTGAGAGATTACCCCAGGCGAAACGGACAGTGGCCACTTCGCGAAGATCCAGTTCCTTGATAAGGGGAATCTTTCCCAGGAAGAAGCCGTCGAAATTATGCTCGTAATAGCCTTCTACCCAGGAATCCGAGGCGAATTCATATGCATCCATGCAGGAAAACGCGCTCTTGTCGAAGAAGAAGGTGGTATTGCTCTTATGCTGCTTGAGGAGCGTGTGCGGGACGCTGCCCCAGATGTGGCCGCCGTTGATGAAAAGCTGGCCGTAGCCGATGGCCGTCGTCGGGCTCTTCCACTGGATGTAAGTGTCGGCGCGCACGAACTGGAAGTCGTTCTGCGTGATGCCTTTGAAGCCGCCTGTAAGGCCGATGGCAACGACCGGATACCGCGTGAAGAGGTAGGTCTTCTTGAAGTAGTTGCGGCTCACGCGCTCGTCGAAGGAAAAGCGGAAAGCCAGGTGCAGCTGGTTCACGCCCATGCTCTCCAGCACGGTGTGCGTGCCGTCGACGGAGTAAATGGGCACGTCGGGGTTGCTCCACATGCGCTGCGTGGTCCACTGAATCTCGGCGTTGATGCAGGGGTTAAACTCGTGCTGATAGAGGAAGTCGGCCGTGCGGACAAGGGTTTGCCGATTGGCGCTGGCCACCAGGAAAGAGGAGAACATATTGGGGGCCGAGAATACCCCGCTTCCGCTTCCCAGGCGCTCGTAGTCCTCCTTGAAGGTGAGCGTGAGCTTGCGGGTGCGTTCGCGCCCGATCATCCACTCCAATGAGCCCATGCCTTTCCACTTGTGGTCCCGGAAGCCGTAGGCTCCGTAGGCGTTCAGACGTACCTTTTCCGAGAAGGTGTACAGCGTGCGTCCGCCGAACTGCAGGCGCGTGCCTTCCATCTCGTTGCGGGAGTAGAACCGCTCCCATCGGCCTATCTCAAAGCGCAGCGGCGTAATCTCATAGTAGCCGCTGATGACGGTGTCCAGGAAGGCGTAGGTCCATTTATAGAAGGGCTTGTCCTGAATGGTAGCCACCATGTCGTAGATGCCCTTTTCGCGGTCTGACAGGGGTACGGGGCGCATGCGGCGCCAATAATCGGTGTCGCCGCGGATGACGTCCCGCATGACGACAGCGTTCTCCTTCTGCACCTCGTCGCGGTTCTCCAGCGGTTCGTACACCGGCAGGCTGTAGCGCATTTCCCGGCGCAGCAGCAGGGACAGAATCTGGGAGGTCTCGCTGGTTGTCACCGACAGGTCCACCAGCGTGTTTTCCTTCCCGTAAAACCACCTTCCGCCCGCCAGGCGGCGGTTTTCGATGTCCAGGTCCAGGTGGCGCAGCCAGTTCACGTTGGCCTTCCTGGAGAGCGACACATGCACGGCGCGAATGCCATAGTCGGCCGCGTCAATCTGCATTTCGCCGTCCAGGGTAGGGGAAGTGACCAGTTTCTTGGGATGGAAGCGCAGTACATAGGTCTTGCGGCCTTCCACCTCCAGGCTGTCCACCAGGTAGTAGTTGTAGAAAATATGGGCGCTCTCGTGCGCCGGATTGGGAATGGCCAGGTTTACGATGTCAATCGTGGGCTTGAAGAAATTGGCTTTCAGCAGGTAAGAGCCCGTGAATTCCCGCACCACATTGTCGTCCTTGAAGCCGGAAATGCGGCTGGCGCGCATGAATTCGCGGTTGAAGGAAGGCTTCTGGCTGTGGTAGACTTCGCTCAGGTTCTCCGAGAAGATGGCCGGGACGGCCACCTTGCCGGGGAGGGCCGATGAGTCGGCGTAGGCCATGACAAAGCCCAGGTTCTTGCGCAGGAGCTTGCTGTCTACGATGTCTTCGATATTGGTGATGTCCAGCTCGATCTTGGAGTACAGGCGGCTGCGCCAGTCGGGGGCGTTGTCCGGGTCGTTGGCGGCGAGGCTTTGGCTCAGCCGTTTGAGGAAAGCGCGGATGTAATGGTCGTCGGCGCGCACCACGGCGGCGTTCAATACTTCCGGCTCGGGCATCGGCGGCTCCTGGGCCAGCGCTATGTGCGTGGCCAGCAGACACAAAATAAAGATGCCCCACTTTTTGAACATAGTTTCAAAAGTAGGGCAAATTATTTAATTATACAAGAAATTGACCAGCTTTAGACGCCATTTAACAGGACAAATGCGGACAATGAATCCCACAGCCCCATAATCGATGCGCGGAATCACCCTTGCACGCATGTGGCGGGCCTTCAGTTGCTTCAGGATGGCTTTGCCGATGACCTGCGGCGCCATACCGCCTTGCTCGTCCTTCTCAATCTTGGCCAGGTTTTTGGCCATTTTCTCCTTGTACGGGGAGTCCGGTGCCTGGGCCGCGGCGTTCAGCTTGCGGGCCTGGGTGAAGCCGGTGGCAACGTCTCCGGGCAGCACGCAGCAGCACTCTACGCCCGTGCCCGCGAGTTCCATGGAGATGGACTCCGACAGGGACATGAGCGCGGCCTTGGCGGCGGCGTAGAAGGCCTGGTAGGGAAGCGGCAGGATGCTCATCACGGAGGCTACCGTAATAACACGGCCGAAGCCCTGTTTGCGGAAGACGGGTAGGCATTCTTCCACGGTTTTCAGGGAACCGAAGAAGGTGGTTTCGAACTGGTTACGGGCTTCTTCCTCCAGCGTCCCTTCAATGGGCCCGTAGACGCCGTTTCCTGCATTGCAGACGATGGCGTCCAGGTGACCTTCGGCCGCGAGTATATCGGCCACAACGGCGGCGGTGTTGGCCGCGTCGTTTACGTCCAGTTTCACGGGCACAATGCCGTCCTGGGGGATGTCAATGGTGCCGCGGCGGCTGCCTGCGTACACTTTCATGCCGGCGCTGGCCAGCAGATGGGCGGTGGCGGCACCGATGCCGCTGCTGCCGCCGGTCAGAAGAACCACTTTTACTTCCATAACTCAGAGCGTAAGGTAAAGGTTTCGGGTAAGGGCATGTCGTACACGCTGGCGCGGAGAAATGCCTTGAAATCGGCCTCGGAAACGGCGTCCTGCTGCTCTACAGTGATGGTTTCGCCAATGCCCAGGCGGGGATGCGAACCCTTTTTGTTGAACAGTTCGTGGAACAGCCGCACGAAGCGAATACGGTAATCCAGCAGTCCCAGCGCATAGTAGAACCGGGAATTGCGGTCGAAGAAACGGACGGGCACAATGGGAACGTGCGCCTTCCGTATAAGTTTGATGGCGGCGTCCTGCCAGTCCCGTTCGCTCAGGATCCAGCCGCTGAAGGGCTTTACATCGGCCACGGCGCCGGAAGGGAAAATGGCCAGCGGTTCGCCGCTGCGCAGCTGCAGGAGCGCGCTTTTGACGCCGTTGATGCTGGTGGCCGTGGTGCCGGTGCTGGCGTTGGTCACCGGATTTACCGAGATGAAACTCGGGGCCAGGCCATGAATCCACATGAGGAACTCGTTCACCATGACCTTGGTCTTGGGGCGCAGATGGCCCAGCAGATCTACCAGGCAGATGCCGTCCAGATGGCCGTAGATGTGATTGGCGATGACGATAAAGGGACCCTCAGGGAGCTGCGAGAGGCGTTCGGGATGGCCGATACGGAAGTCTACCCCGAGCCCGCGCAGGAGCCCGCTGGCAAACTCCGGCCCCGCCGGAATGTTCTGGTCCTCCACCCACTGGTGAATCTCGTTCACGTGGTCTATACCGGTGAGTTTCAAACCTATTTTTAACAAAAGCTTTCCCCGTTTTCCTGCGAAAATAGGGGAAAGCTTTGTTGCGTTTTCGGGTGTAATAACCATTACTCCTGGTTCTTAGGCGGGTCTATCTTGGCGAAGTACTTCGCATCCTTGAAGAAACCTCTCAGGTAGAAGAAGATAATCAGGAGGGCCGCTGCCACGGCGATGTAGTCGAAGATGCCGATCATGAAGTCGTTGTGGAACAGCGTCATGGGCTTTTTCCACTCCGACAGCCAGGGGATGTAGATGAAGCAGATGTTGGTGATAATCAGCAGCAGACGGAACTCGGTGGGGCCGAGGCCGCCGTATGTGAGCCGCATCTCTCCCTTGAGGTGGCAGTCGATGTAGACGTATACGCTGAGCATCAGGTAGGCGATGAGGGCGAACATGGCGAAACTCATGTTGACGAGCGGGCTCACACCCACGCTGATGAACATGATGGTTTCGTTAATGACGTCTACGTTATGGTCGATGTAAAAACCGTAGGTCTTCCGCTGGGCGTTGCGCACGCGGGCGAGGCTTCCGTCCATGGAATCTCCGAACCAGTTAATGACAAGGCCCAGGCAGGAAAGCCACAGCCAGTGCAGGTTCAGGTTGGAAAGGGCGTAGCCGGTGGCCATGACAAGGGCACCGAAGAAGCCTACTAAAGTGAGCATGTCTGAATTGACCCAGGAAGGCATGCGCTCTGCCATGTAAACCAGGATCTTTTTTTCTAAAGGGTTCAGGATAGAAGTCTGAATCCGGGTTGCTTGTTTCTTCTCTTCACTCATAGCTTTTGCAGTTTAAGCAAATACAAAGATAGCAACTTTTATTTTCTTTGCAAGCGCTTCAGGAGTTTACGGATGTTCTGCCATCCCTGCTGTAAGAAGCTGTCCAAGTGGCGTTTACGCTTCTCCGGGTACATGTCGTTGAAGGTAACGAGGATGCCGGAATCGTATACGTCGCCGAACTCGTCGTTGATGCCGGTTCCGAAGAAAATCATGGAAGGGGAGAGGTTCATGTAGGTGTTCACCAGCGGCGGGATGGACACGCCGCGCTTCTGTACCTCGGCCTTCAGCACGCGGTATCCCTCCTTGAAATCCAGGCCCTTAAAGAGCCGGGCGTAACGGCGGCGCGTCTTTCTTTCGGGCTTTACTTCCTTGCGGATCTTGATGAGCCGGTGGCCCTTGCCGAAGTATTTGTGCAGGAAGACCATGATGAGCTCACGGGCTTCGTCGGGGTATTCCGTGTAGATGGTAGCCTTGCCGAAGAAGTATTTGATGCGCTTCTTATAGAGAATGCCGATGGCAGCGATGCCGTCGAAGAGGTTGTCCAGGGCATAGAGGCTCTTGGCGCCGGCCTTGGAACTCTGGTACTCTACGGAAACGAAGCTGCGGCCGAGCTCCATGGTGAGCGGGAGGTACTGCCGGATGAACTTTTTGGTGAACTGGAACATGTGCGAGGAGGTGAGGATGGGCTGTCCCTCGCGATCGAAAACGGCCTCGTCGCAGATGCAGAAGCGGTATCCGCCGATGATTTCCTCGGCCTCCGGATCCCACAGGACCAGCTGCTTGTAGCCGTAGGCGGGGTCTGTGTCGAACTCGTCGATATCCAGGGCCTTGCCGGTACCGCCGCCGTCGTTGCGGAAGGCGATTTCGCGCAGACGGCCGATCTCCCGGATGACGTTGACGGCTTCCGGGCCGACGATGTATAATTCGTTGGATGCGCGGTTGGTGGTGCGAAGGAGCGTCTGGGGATTCAGTTCGGCCTTCAAAGCCTCTCTGCTAACGGGCTCTATGATAGGTTCCATAAGGTTTCGTACGTAGTTTTAATACGGCTAAAATAGGCACATTTTGCGACAAATGCAAAATTTTGTATCTTTGTAGACTTTAAGATTAGTTATGGGTAGAAGTTGGAAAGAACTCTTGAGTAAGTTCGCGATGTTCGTCCTTACGTCAAGCCTGGGCACTGTGATAGACCTGGGCCTGCACTGGGTACTGAGCACCTACGCGTTCCGTGGCAATTACTGGGGCAGTTACTGGATCGCCCCTACCATTTCCTTTGAAATTGCCGCCATCGCCAACTTCGTCATTGCCTACTTCTTCGTCTGGAAAGAACGCATCAGCCACCGCTGCACCCGCTCCTTCTTCCGCCATCTGGCTGCCTACAACGCGGCCTGCATTGGCGCCTACATCCTCAAAGTCTTCGCCATGCAGGGATTCCACTTCCTGTTCCTGAGCCTGGGCTGGATGCAGGAACTCACCATCGAGCCGGTTGTGTGTAACCTCGCGGGTCTGTGCTTCAGCGGCGGGTTCAACTTCGTCATGAGCGAATTCGTCATCTTCAACAAGAAAAAGAAAAATACAGATTTAATACACAACATTTAATTCTTATTATGAAAGATTCCATCATTATCCTTTGTGGCGGCGGCCCGGCTCCGGGTATGAACACCGTCGTGATGTCCGTTGCCAAGACGTTCCTGTCCAACGGTTACCGTGTTATCGGCCTGCATGGCGGTTACAGCGGCCTTTTCTCCAAGGCTCCCCGCACGGAGGATATCGACTTCTTCAAGGCAGACGCTTACTTCAACCGTGGCGGTTCCTACCTGCAGATGAGCCGCTTCAAGCCCACCGACAAGGACTTTGAAGAGAACTTCAACCTGGGCCTGTTCCAGGACAACAACATCAAGCTGCTGGTGACCGTCGGTGGTGACGACACCGCCTCCACGGCCAACCGCATTGCCAAGTTCCTGGAAGCCAAGCACTATCCCATCCACAACATCCACGTGCCCAAGACCATCGACAACGACCTTCCGCTGCCGAACAACACCCCGACCTTCGGCTTCAACAGCGCCAAGGACGAAGGTGCCCACCTGGCTCGCACCGTGTATGAGGATGCCCGCACCAGCGGCAACTGGCTCATCATCAGCGCCATGGGCCGCAGCGCCGGTCACCTGGCCCTGGGTATCGGCGAGGCTACGCACTGCCCGATGACCATCATCCCCGAGATGTTCAACAAGACCACCATCACCCTGGACAAGATTGTGAACCTGGCCCTGAGCGCCATTCTCAAGCGCAACATCCTGGGCATCCCTTACGGTACTGTTGTAGTGGCCGAGGGTGTGTTCCACGACCTGGATCCTCAGGAGATCAAGAACGCCGGTGTGTCCATGACCTACGATGAGCACGGCCACCCGGAACTGGGCAAGATTTCCAAGGCTGTCCTGTTCAACGACATCCTGGAGAAGAAGTTCAAGGAGATCGGCATCAAGGTGAAGACCCGTCCCGTGGAGATCGGCTACGATGTCCGCTGCCAGGATCCTATCGCTTTCGACCTCACTTACTGCACCGAGCTGGCCATGGGCGCCTACGAGCTGTTCTCCAAGGGTGAGACCGGCTGCATGGTGTATGTGGACGCTTTCGGCACGGCCCACCCGCTGTACCTGAAAGACCTGCAGAACGCCGAGGGCAAGATCCCCCCGCGCCGCGTAGACATCGAGGGCGGTACCTCCCAGAACTACTTCAACCACATCTGCCACTTCATCACCGCCGAGGACTACGAGGCTGCCAAGAAGTATGTTTCCAATCCGGAAGCCTACGACTTCAAGAAGATCCTGAACTGGTAATTCTATGAACCCCCGGGTTCGTTCTATATTGTTTTTCCTGCTGACAAGCTTCATTTTCGGGGCCTGTCAGCGGGAAAACATTATTAATAACGAAACCCCGCCGCCGGAAAAACCTTCCGTGATTCCGGCAAAACTGGACGATGTTCCTAACGTTTACATCACCACCCCCAAGACCATCGACTCCAAGGACGACTGGGTGGAGCTCTCCACCATCACCATCCAGGTGAAGGTAAACGGAAAGGACAGTATTGTCTACGAGGCCGACAGCCTCAAAATCAAAGGGCGCGGCAATACCACCTGGACAGCCTATCCCAAGAAGCCCTACGCGCTCAAACTCAATCACAAGGCCAACCTCATCGGCACGGGTAAAACGTCCCGCCGGGTGCTGCTGGCCAATTGGATGGACCGCACGCACCTGCGCAACCAGGTAGCCTTCGAAGCGGCCCGCCGCACGGACATCGAATGGACGCCTTCCGGCATCTTCGTACGCCTTTACCTGAACGATCCCACCGAGCCCGAAAATGGCCTGCAATACCAGGGCCTTTACTGGCTGGGCGAAAGGATCCACGTAGAAGGCTCCCATTTCGAGGCCGATTATCTCTACTCCTACGACACCTCCGACAAACTCACGTACGACTATACCGCCTACTGCCACGCCTTCTCCGGCGGTGAATGGCAGGAGACCGATGTCCCCGTGACGCTGAAATACCCCGACAAAGACGACTATCCGGAGTATTACTGGATTTCCTATCTGCGGGATGCCAGTCTCTATGCCCTGCAGGATGTCGAGGACGCTATCTATCATGCCCCTACCGGGGACTGGTTCAGCCGCATAGACCTGAACAGCTTCTGCGACTGGTATCTGGTGAACGAGGTCTGCTACAACACGGAGATCCGTCACCCCAAGAGCAGTTATTTCTATATCCGGGACAATGTGATGTATGCAGGTCCCGTCTGGGACTTTGACTACGGTACTTTCTATATTCCCAGCGGTCCGTCGCAGCTGCGCATCAAGAGCGCCCTGTATTACTTCCATCTGTTCCCGCAAAAGATCTTCCGCAACCGCCTGCTGGCCCGCTGGAACTATCTGAAACCCCGTTTCGCCAGCCTGGTGGACTATATTGACGAGCAAGCCGCCCTCATCCGGGAGGCCGAAAAGGAGAACTACGAAAAGTGGGGCCCGCCTTATCCCAACCCCATGGCCACGGCCGAAACAGACTTCAAGATCAATATGGACGAAGACCTCACGTTCGATGAGGCCGTTGCCAAAATGAAAAAAGCCATCCTGACGCGCATCAGCGTCATGGATGAACTGCTTGCCCAGCTCGATTAGATGAAACAGTTGATTTACCAGCTGCTGCCCCGCCTGTGGGGAAATGGTCATTTCTCAGGAATTGACGCCCGTTCCCTGCACTATATCAAGGAAACGCTGGGTATGGATGCGCTCTGGTGCACCGGCGTCATCCGCCACGCCACCCGCTGGGGCGCGCATCCGGAGACGGTGGTGAAAGGGGATGCGGGTTCGCCCTACGCCATTACAGACTACTACGACGTGAATCCCTACCTGGCCGACGACCCTTCCAAACGCATGGAGGAGTTCCGCCAGCTGGTGGAGCGCGTGCACGCGGCCGGCCTGAAACTCATCATCGACTTCGTGCCCAACCACGTGGCCCGCGAAAACGTCAACTTCGGCCTGCAGGACGACAAATCCGTGCACTGGAAGCCGGAGAACGACTTTTTCTACTATCCCGGCGAGGCTTTGCACCTCCCGGTCGCCCCGTATTCCTACTGTGAGTTCCCGGCCCGCGCGTCGGGCAACGCTTTTACATCGGCCCCCTCTATCAACGACTGGTACGAGACGGTGAAACTCAACTACTGCGACACGCACACCGCCACCTGGGACAAGATGCTGGACATCGTCCTTTACTGGGCGGGGATGGGCGTAGACGGCTTCCGCTGCGACATGGTGGAGCTGGTGCCGCCCGCCTTCATGCAGTGGCTCATCGCCGGTGTCAAGCGGGTGCATCCCGGTATCCAGTTCATCGCCGAGGTCTACGAGACGGCCAAATACCGGATGTACGTGGAAGAGGTGGGCTTCGACCTGCTCTACGACAAATCCGGCCTCTACGATACCTTGCGGGAGGTCACGTGCAACGGGGCATCGGCCCGCAGAATCACCGGCAACTGGCAGTTCCTGGGGGATTTGCAGCCCCATATGCTCAACTTCCTGGAGAATCACGACGAACAGCGCCTGGCGTCCGATTTCTTCTGCAAAAAGGCGCAGAACGGCTATGCCGCCCTGGCGGTGTCCCTGCTTCTGAACGACGCTCCTTTCCTGCTGTATTTTGGCCAGGAGGCAGGGGAGCGCGGCATGCAGAAAGAGGGCTTCAGCGGGCTGGACGGCCGCACCTCCATCTTCGACTGGTGCAAGGTGCCGGCGCTGGAGAACCCCGACCAGCAGGTGCTTTCACGCTACGAAGACATCCTCTTCTGGTCCAAGCATCCCGTTTTCTCCAAGGGAAAGACCTTCGACCTGTGCTACTGCCAGGGAGAGGGCTTCGACTGGAACCATCACTTCGCCTGGGCCCGTGCCTACGGGCACGAGGGTTTCATCGTGGTGTCCAACTTCGGCCACGCGCAGGAAATCACCCTGCACCTGCCGCCGGAGGCCCTTTCTTACCTGGGCATCCATGCGTCCACCACGGTCTACAAGGTAAATGTCCCGGAAAAGGACTACGCTTTAATCAAGATTCAGTAAGCGGCGGAATTCGGCCACGGTTACGGCCGTAGCGACCGCTGCGTTCAAAGACTCCGACCCGGGTTCTCCGGCCGGATAGGGCGGAATGTACAGGCGGTCGCTCACGCAGGCGCCCGTCGCGGCGGAAATGCCGTTGGCCTCGTTACCTATTACTATAATAGAAGGGTGCTGCTGGCCGTTGTCCAGCTGCTTTTTGTACATGTTGGAGCCATCCAGGAAGGTGCCGTACACCTTGCCGCCGGCTTTCAGGGCATCCTTGCACAGCGAAGGAATGTCGCAGTAATGGAACTTCACGCGGAAAATGGCGCCCATCGTAGCCTGCACCACCTTGGGGTTGAACACGTCCACCGTATCCGGGGAGGCAAACACCGCGTCAATGCCGAACCAGTCGGCGATGCGAAGGATGGTGCCCAGGTTGCCGGGGTCCCGGATGCCGTCCAGCGCCAGGAAAAGCCCCTTCGCGGGGAGCTTGGCGCCGCTCAGGAGATCCGCGGGCCGATGTACGAGTGCGAGGACCGGAGAAGGGGAGGAAAGGCCGGAAATGCGGGCCATCGTAGCCTCGCCGATTTCCTCCTTGCGGAAGACTTTCTCTACCTGGAAGCGGGAGGCAAGGGCCTCGGCCACCAGCTTCTCTCCTTCGGCCACAAAGAGGCCGGACTCGTCCCGGAACTTCTTCTGGGACAGTGATTTGATGAACTTTATTTCTGCCTGCGTAATCATGTCTAGAACGGATAACCTACGCCGAAATGTATGGCCGCGTTGCCTTTGTCCAGCCAATTGGCGGGAGCCACCCAGCGGTGTCCTTCCTCGCGGCCGGGGTCGTGGATGCGGATACCGGCATCCAGGCGCAGCAGGATGAAATCCAGGTTCAGGCGAAGGCCCAGACCCCAGTTCATGGCGATGCTCTTGAAGGAGAAATAGCTGCCTGTTTCGAGCGTGTCGTCGTCATTAGCGTCGAGGTTGTCATCGTCGTCGGCGGGGCGGGGGATGT
>Ga0265300_10003651_pt1 | contig 12586 bp, 10 predicted proteins | sample AusTroGonzalo_MG_FD_193482 | JGI IMG/M metagenome (GOLD analysis project Ga0265300, IMG submission 193482) | Bovine rumen microbial communities from tropical cattle in Woodstock, Queensland, Australia - Gonzalo_03 | ecosystem: Host-associated > Mammals > Digestive system > Stomach > Rumen ... | reverse complement strand
TCAAGCAGACACAGGACACCATTGAGAACTTCTGCGAGAAGATCAAAGCCGGAAAGCGTGCACAGAAGACCAGGGACTTCATGATTTGCGCCCGAATTGAGAGCCTTATCCTGGAGCAGGGTATGGACGATGCTCTCAAACGCGCCTTTGCATTTACCAAGGCCGGTGCCGATGCCATCATGATACACTCCCGTAAGAAAGATCCGGCCGAAATCTTTGAATTCGTTGAGAAGTTCAGAAAGGAGAATACCGTAACTCCCATCGTGGTGGTTCCCACATCATTCAACACCGTAACCGAGGATGAGTTCAAGAAACGCGGCGTGAACGTGGTCATCTACGCAAACCAACTTACCCGTACCGGATTCCCTGCCATGCAGAATGCCGCCCGAACCATACTGGAGCATCACCGCGCCAAGGAATGTGATGACATGTGCATGAGCATCAAGGAAATCATAACCCTCATACCCGAAGAATGAATTTGATATGATAAGACCTGAATTCTTTATCAACCAGCTAGGTCAGCGCGGCATAGATTTCTTTGCCGGTGTACCTGACAGTCTGCTCAAGAATATCTGCGCTTACATAGCAGACCATATTGACAGCAGTCACAATATCATAACCGCAAATGAGGGTGCTGCAATAGGACTGGCATCCGGTCATTATCTGGCAACCGGCCAGCCTGCATGCGTCTACATGCAGAACAGCGGCGAGGGAAATACTGTCAACCCCCTGGCTTCACTTACCGACAAGGAGGTTTACAACATTCCCGTACTGCTGGTAATAGGATGGCGCGGACGCCCCGGCGTTCACGATGAGCCGCAGCATGTAAAACAGGGCAAGATAACAACTGCACTGCTGGATGTCATGGGCATTAGTTATGAAGTTCTGTCCAAGGATGAAAAGGAGGCAACACTCCAGATTGAGAAGGCCGCAAAAGCTCTCAGCAACAAGGATGTCTTTGCGCTTGTAATAGAGAAAGACACTTTTGAGGAGTATAAACTACAGAATATCGAGACCAACAGTCTGACCATGTCACGTGAAGAGGCTATTCAGGCTGTGGCATCGGCTTTATGTCCCAAGGATGTAATTGTCAGTACCACGGGTATGATAAGCCGTGAACTCTTTGAAGCACGCACCGCTTGGAATCAGGGACATGAGCGTGATTTCCTGACCGTAGGTTCCATGGGACATGCCAGCCAGATTGCATTGGGTATTGCTTTGGAGAAACAAGACCGAAAAGTCTGGTGTTTTGACGGTGACGGAGCCACCATCATGCATATGGGTTCCATGGCAATAGTTGCCAGCAAGAAACCGTCTAATTACATTCATGTGGTATTCAACAACGGAGCCCATGACTCAGTAGGCGGTCAGCCCACGGTGGGACTAAAAATAGACCTGCCTGCTGTTGCAAAGGCGGTAGGATATAGCGCAGCTTTCAGTGTTTCAACCATAGACCAGCTTCAGGAACAGTTAAAGAAACTCTCCTCTGCCCTGCAGGGACCTGTCCTGCTTGAGATCCAGGTCAAGAAAGGAAACCGCAAGGACTTGGGCAGGCCCACAACTACCCCTATAGAGAACAAGGAGGCATTGATGAATTTCCTCAAGAAATAATGTGATGCAGAAGATTATAGAAGGCATAGACAAACTCCAGACTATTCTCAACTCCATAGGCAGCCGTAAGCTCTTTATGGTTATAGACTCGTCATATCCCTTCCTTAATATCAGGGAATCCATTGACAGCACCTCCCAACAAAAGGTCACATTTTCCGATTTCAAGCCCAATCCTCTGTTTGAGGATGTTTGTAAGGGAATAGACCTTTATGTCAAAGAAAAATGTGACTCCATACTGGCCGTGGGCGGAGGCAGTTCAATCGATGTGGCCAAGTGTATTAAACTGGCCGTTCTGGCTAAGGAGGGACGTGAAGGATTGATTCCACCGCTGGTTTCAAAGACTCTAGTCATTGACGGCAGCCATATTCCTTTCATTGCCGTTCCCACTACCGCAGGAACAGGCAGCGAATCCACACATAATGCTGTCATGTATTATCAGGGAGCCAAGCAGACCGTGACAAATGACGGCATCCTTCCGGACTATGCGCTTCTTGAACCCGGAGTGTTATCCACTCTTCCCCTCTACCAGAAGAAATGCACCATGATGGATGCACTGTGTCAAGGTATAGAGAGCTGGTGGTCGGTCAATGCCACCGATGAATCAAGACTCTATTCCCGAAAGGCTATTGAACTGGTAATCTCCAACTGGGAGTCTTATATTTTCCATAACACCCCTGATTCAGCATCAGGTATAATGCTGGCAGCCAATTATAGTGGACGGGCCATTAATCTGGCACAGACCACGGCAGCCCATGCCATGAGCTACAAGATAACATCACTGTACGGACTTCCGCACGGTCATGCCGTTGCAGTATGTCTTCCGCACATATGGGATTACATGCTTGAAACAAAACCTGATCTGCCTGTCTTCCATGATATATCAAAGGCTATGGGTTTTGAGTCGTGCAACGATGCTGTATCGGCCTTCAGGGATATGATGGAACGTATGGAACTCAAGAATCCTGTTGCAGGTGACCGTCAGTCAGAACTGGATATTCTAAGCAAATCGGTAAATCCGGTCAGACTTAAGAACAATCCTGTTTACATTGATGAGGCAATTGCCTGGAGATTGTATGACAAGATAGTGTTGTAACACATAACTGCCCGGGATATGCGAATAAGATCATTATTATCGGCCTGCTATAAGACGAAGGAAAGAATGAGAGCCAGAATAGGAATTCTCATTTATAACCTCCATACCGGACTGCTGTATCCGATAATAAGAAAACGCAGACCCCTCAGGCTCATGTTCTATGTGAACAACCTCTCAATGTGGAAGAGTGACAAACTGCTTTTGCTTCTTAAACAGGACGAACGGTTCTGCCCATTCGTAGTAACACATCTCTATCCCAAAGACACCGATCAGATGAGAAGGGATCTGGAGCAGGACATCTATTCTCACTTCAAAGCCTTAGGCGTGGATGTTGAAAGCGGATACGATTTCTCAAAAAACAGGCTCTATCCTGTCAAGAGATTCAGTCCTGACATGGTTTTCTTTCCTCAGCCATACCTGAATAACCTGAGTATGATTCCTTTTAAGGTTCTGCTCTCATATATCCCCTATTGTTTTGAGATGGAGGATTACATGCGGTTCTACAACTCCATGTATCAGAACATCTGCTGGAAGATATTCGTACCGACGGAACTGCATAAGCAGCTCAAAATAAAACACAATTACAATCACGGATCAAACGTCGTGGTCTCAGGCAATCCTTTGGCCGATTATTTCTTTGACGGACATACTCCTTCCGAAGATATCTGGCCCGTCTGCAACCCCAAACTGAAAAGGATTATCTGGGCTCCGCACCATTCAATATTTCCGGACGACTGGCTGGATTACTCCAACTTCCTGGAGATAGCTGACAGTATGGTCGAGATAGCCCGCAGGTACAGTGACAAGGTTCAGTTTGTCTTCAAACCGCATCCTATGTTGAGAGAAAAACTGTATAGGGCCGAATCATGGGGTTTTGAAAGAACTGACGCATATTACAACTCGTGGAAGGAGATGCCTAACACAGCGTTTGCCAACGGCAACTATGTGGATCTGTTCATGACTTCCGATGCGCTGATTCATGACTGCAGTTCCTTTACTGCAGAGTACCTGTATGTGAACAAGCCTGTCATGTTTGTTTCAGGGAAAGACAAGATTGATACTTTCAACTCCTTTGCTGACGAATGTTTCAGGATGCACTATCACGGATCCTCAGTTCAGGATATAGAATCATTTATCCGCAATGTCATTGAAGGAGTTGATCCCATGGAACAGCAAAGGTCCGCTTTCATCAAGGAAAACCTGTTGCCCAAGGAAAACAAGACCGTTGCACAAACCATATACGACGAACTTTGCAAATTATTTGAATAAATGGCAGAGAACCTCAAATCACAGACCGTAAGAGGTGTCTGGTGGAGTCTACTCGACAGATACTCAATACAGGGAGTGTCATTCCTGGTCACCCTTGTAATGTCCCGTATCCTTACACCGGGAGAATACGGACTGATAGGAATGCTTGCCATATTCATAGCTTTAGCCCAGGTCTTCATTGACGGAGGTTTTGCAAACGCACTCATAAGAAAGGAGAACAGGACCGAAACGGATTTCTCAACAGTGTTCTGGGTGAATCTGGGAATCGGACTGCTGTCATATTTAATCCTGTTTGTATCAGCACATGCCATAGCATCGATATACAAGGAGGAGATTCTGGTTCCGATTGTCAGGGTATATGCCCTTAATTTGGTTTTCTCTTCATTGGGTGCCATAAACAAGGTCAAGCTAACCATTGACATCAATTTCAAGACGCAACTTAAGATCTCTCTAATATCCGGTGTGACATCGGGTGTGACAGGTATACTCTGTGCAGTGAACGGTATGGGAGTGTGGGCTATCGTGGCACAATCCAACGTATCAGCTGTTCTGACTACTCTCCTGAGTTTTTATTATATCAGGTGGAGACCTTCTCTGGCCTTTTCAGTGGAATCTTTCAAGTCTCTTTTCAGCTATGGTTCGAAATTGCTGGCTGCTCAAACCATAAGCACACTGTATGTCTACCTCTACCACCTGGTAATAGGTATGAAATATACCAAGGATCAGCTTGGTCTCTACACCAAAGCCACCCAGTTCGGACAGATTGTCACCACGACCATGGCTTCTTCTATGACCAGAGTTTCATTCCCCGTACTGAGCAGGGTTCAGAATGACGATACAAAACTGATAGACTCTTACCGTAAGTTTATCGGAATGGTAGCCTTCATAGTCTTCCCTCTGTCGCTCGGACTCTGCGGTATTGCCAGACCTTTGATCTCGGCCCTGATCACCGACAACTGGCTGGGGTGCGTACCGTTTCTCAGGGTAATCACTTTCGCCTATGTCTGTGACGGCATTACCATAGTGAACCTGAACCTTCTCTATGTAAAGGGAAAATCAAATATCGTACTTCGTCTTGAGGTCATCAAGAAGTCTATCGCAATAATACTTTTGTTGATAGCCCTGCCATATGGAGTCATGACAATCTGCTACAGTCAGCTCTTATATGCATTCATTGCATTGATCCTCAACACTGTCAATACCAAGAAACTGCTGAATTACGGATTCTTCAGTCAAATGAGGGATCTCACTCCCTATATGCTCTTCTCACTTATAGTAATGGGACTTGCATTGTGGTTCGATCAGATTATCGGCAATAACTGGCTTGTCCTGGCTGCAAGCCTGACAGCATGTCCCGTGGTCTATATCCTTCTGTGCAGACTGTTCAGACTGGATGCAATGTTTGAAATGGCGGCAATCATAGGCAGTAACACACTCTGCCCCGCATGGTTGAACCGTATAATAACGATGTATTTTACACAGAAGTAATATGGAACAGCCCAAAGTATCAGTCATAGTAGCCATCTATAATGCGGAAAAGACTCTCCAACGTCTGTTGGACAGCCTGAAGGCCCAGACCATGCAGGATTTTGAGGTGCTGCTGATTGATGACGGCAGTACAGACTCATCGGGTTCCATATGTGACGGGATTGCGGCTTCTGACAGCAGGTTCAAGGTCTTTCACAAACCCAATGAAGGCATAGGTGCAACCCGCCAGTTCGGTATAGAACATGCAGAGGGAGTATATACAATCCATGCGGACTCTGATGATTGGGTGGAGCCGGATTATCTGGAGTTGCTCTATGACAAGGCCGTTGCAACAGGAGCAGACATGGTTATGTGTGATTTCCTGTATGAGAACGGAAAGAAAGCGGTTTACAGGAAACAGGAGCCCAAAGGATTTGACAAGGATACTCTGCTTTATGACCTGCTCTGCCGCCTCACCAACGGTCCATGTGACAAACTCCTCAAAAGATCCGTTTACATGGATTACGGAATACGATTTAATCTGGACCTGAATGACGGTGAGGACCAACTGTTCAACCTTCAGCTTGTGATGAAGGGAGTCAGTGTGGCATATGTTCCAAAGGCACTGTATCATTATGACATCATATCTAACCCTGAATCTGCAGCACGTAGCGGATCCCTTAAAAGGATACAGCATGAAGAGAAGTTCATAGAAGAGCTCCGCAAACTGTTACCTGAGAATCTTGGATACGCCATAGACATCAAGAATCTGAACGTGGTGTATATTGCCATAAGGTCCAAAACTTTCACGGCAAGAGAGTTCAGGGAAAGGTATTCTTTCCTTTCACGCGTAAAGTGGAAGGATTACAGAAAGACCTCATTCTCTATCAATCTCATTACTTGGGTCTCTCTTAATGTGTCATACAGACTGGCAAGGTTCTTGTACGGCATCAAGAAAACAAAAGGACGTTTGGGGTTGTAACAAGGATTTATTGTGTTAATTTTGAATTGAAAATATCCATACCCGATAATAGGCTGACATATGAGTAAGAACATAGCGGTAATACTTGCAGGAGGAGTGGGCTCACGTTCAGGGCTGGGCACTCCCAAGCAGTTTTTCAAAGTAGCGGGAAAGACTGTCATTGAGCATACTGTCAATGTCTTTGACAACAACAGTCTCATTGACGAGATTGCAATCGTGACCAATCCTCAATATAATCGTGAGATTGAGCAGATGGTTATACGCAATAAATGGAAAAAGGTCAAGAAGATACTGTCCGGCGGTAAGGAGAGATATGAATCCAGCCTGGCTGCCATAGATGCCTACTCTTCTGATCCCGACTGCTGTCTTATATTTCATGATGCCGTACGTCCGCTCATCAGCAATGAGATCATTGAAGGTATAGTTAAGGCACTCAAGACATACAATGCCGTTGATGTTGCCGTTCCGGCTACCGATACAATCATTCAGGTGGATGCCAAGGGTGAGGTTATTGAGAGGATCCCGGACCGCCGGTTCCTGCGCCGCGGACAGACCCCGCAGGCTTTCCGCCAGAGTGTAATACGCAAGGCGTATGACATTGCACTCAAGGATCCGGATTTTACATCGTCCGATGACTGCGGAACCGTAGTCAAATACCTGCCTCAGGAGAAGGTGTTCGTGGTTCCGGGTGAGGAGGTCAACATGAAACTGACATACAAGGAGGATTCATACCTTCTTGACAAACTGTTCCAGCTGCGCTCCACTACCGTTCATGACGAAGCTGATTTTCACGAACTCAAAGGAAAGGTATTGGTGGTGTTTGGAGGAAACTCCGGCATAGGCGAGCAGATAGTATCCATGGCCGGCAAGTACGGAGCAAAGGTATACTCGTTCTCCCGCAGTACAACCGGAACGGATATTGCCCAGAGGGATGCCGTAAAGAAATGCTTTGCCCAGGTCTATGAAAAGGAGGGTCGTATTGACTACGCCGTCAACTGCGCCGCCATCCTGGTTAAGGAACCGCTTGTGACCATGAACCCCGATGTGATTGACTCCATCATACGCACCAACTATGACGGAATGGTAAATATAGCAGTGGAGAGTTTCAACTACCTGCGTCAGACACACGGACAGATTCTGCTCTACACCTCCAGCTCATATACCCGCGGAAGGGCCATGTACAGCCTTTACTCATCTACAAAGGCAGCTGTGGTGAACTTTATGCAGGCATTGGCACAGGAGTGGGAGGCCGATGGTATCAGGATCAATGTCATGAACCCTGAAAGGACCAAGACTCCCATGCGTGTAAGGAATTTCGGCAACGAGCCCGAAGGTACGCTGCTGGATGCATCGGTCGTAGCTGAGGCTTCACTCAAGACTCTTATATCGGATGTAACGGGACAGGTTTTTGATGTCCGTATAAAAAAGTGACTGCATGAAATATATCAAGTACCTGGCATTCCTGATATGCTACATCATATACCCGTTCTCGTTCCTGTTCCCACGCAGCAGGAAGAAGTATGTGTTTGGCAGTTTCCGCAGTTCATTCAATGATAATGCCCGATATCTGTTCATCCATGCCAACGAGACGGAAAAGGATGTAAAGTGCATATGGCTTTCACTCCGTCCCGGATGTGTAAGACAGGTGCGCAGTCTGGGATTCAGGGCTTACTGCATACTCAGTCCTCTGGGCGTTTGGCATGCGCTGACAGCCAGGTACTGGTTCTTCAACTCGTACACATCGGACATAATGTTCTGCCTGTCGGGCGGAGCGGTGTGCGTGAACCTCTGGCACGGTGTGGGTCTTAAGAGAATTGAGTTCAACGTGCTCTCCGGTCCTATGCTGGACAGGTTCTCCAAGAAGAACAAGATGGATGTGTTTACACACCCCGAGTCATTCAGACGCCCCGACTGGCTGCTTACTTCTACACCTTTCCAGACCGTGATGTTTGCCAAGGCTTTCCGGGTTCCCGAATCAAGATGCCTGGAACTTGGTTACCCCCGCAACTGGATACTTACCACGACTGAGCAGCAGCGCACCGCTTTCATAAACAGATATGAGCCGCAGGAGACTGCCCGCATGATTGAGAAGTTCCGGAAATATGACAAGGTGTACGTATACATGCCCACATGGCGTGATTCACAGCGCAACATCTTTACACAGAGCATGGACCTGAACCTCTTGAATGACATAATGGTGAACCAGAATGCTCTGCTTGTGCTCAAACCGCATGCAAACGTGATACTCACCCAAGATATAGAACAGTTGTCAAACGTGATACTCACGGGCATTCGTCTGGATATATATCCCATGCTGCCTTATGCCGATGTGCTTATCACAGACTACTCGTCCATTCTGTATGACTGGCTGCTCATGAAGGATAAGGATGTAATACTCTATCTGTATGACTATGACTCATATGTAAAGGAGCGTGACTTCTATTATCCTTATATGGAGAATGTGGCAGGACGCATAGTAAACAGTTTTGACCAGCTGTGTGACTGCCTCAGTTCAGGCGACTACACAATGGATCCGGATAAACGCGATATGATAGTTGCGAAGTTCTGGGGTGAAACTGCCGGATACGACTCTTCGCAGAAAATACTAGATTTCATCAGACAATCGTCACAAAAATGATATCGGTCATTATCTGTACATACAACCGTGACAAGTACATCTACAATGTGCTTAAGAGTCTGGCTCAAGGAACTCTCTCTTGCGCAGAGTATGAGATTGTGCTGGTGGATAACAACTGTACAGACCGTACCCGTGAGGAGGTTGAAAGGTTTTGTGCCGATTTCCCGGATGTGACTCTGAGATACTTTGTTGAGACCAGACAGGGACTCTCCAATGCCCGTAACCGCGGTATCACCGAATCCAAGGGTGACATTCTGGTTTATGTGGATGATGACGCAACCGTAAATGACGGATACCTTAGCTGCTACCGGGACTGGTTTGCAGCCCACCCGGAGATAGATGCGGCAGGAGGCCCCATCATACCCCATTACGAGACCGGGGCTGAGCCGGCTTGGATGACCTATTTCATAAAGAGGCTCCTTACCGGTTATCTCTATTTTGGAGAGAAACCCGGACCGTTCCCCGGTGAGAACTACCCCGGCGGAGGCAATGCCGCATACCGCAAGAGCGTGTTTGACAAGGTAGGTCTCTACAATACGGAACTGGGACGTAACGGTGACAGCCTGGCCGGTGGAGAGGAGAAGGACATATTCAACAAGATGAAGAAGGAGGGCATGAAGTTTGCCTATCTTCCGGGGGCCATACTGTACCACAGCATTCCCGCCTATAAACTGGAGCCGGACTATTTTAACAGGCTCACCGTAAGCATAGGCCAGAGTGAAAGGGCCCGTACCAGACACCTGGGAGCAAAAGCATACAACAAAAGGCTGCTTTCCGAGGCCAACAAATGGATAGCCACCATCGCATTGTGGTGCTTTTATCTCGTTACCCTGCGCCCCCAATGCGGAAAAATGCTGGTGAGGTTCCGCTCAAATGTTACCCGCGGGCTTGTAGGAAAGGCCTAAAGAAAAGATGAAACAGATGGAAAAGATCAAGATATTCACAAGATCATTTGACCTCAAGCTCTATCTCCTTTCCAGGAGACTTTATGAGGACCTTGGCGTGCCTACGGTAAGACTTACTGACCAGAGCGCCGACGGTTATTTCTATACCATGCTCAAGGACACGGACTGCGACATAGCCATTAATATTGATGAGGATGCCTTCCTTGTGGATCCGGATGCATTGTTCAGACTGGTTGATTATGTGGTCAGCAACGGCTATGCCAATGCCGGTTGCCCCGACGGAGGCGGATTCTGCCCGCGCGGTGCCAACCCTATTGTCACCAATCCGTTCTTTAACATATTCAATCTCAAGCTTATACGTACCAAGTTTGACCGCAAGGCTATACGTGATTTCCGTTATGCCGATCATAAGGACCGGATGATAGCTGCATATCCCAAGGAGAGGCTTGAGAACAAATATGATTTTGAAAAGACTGACCAGGAGCCCTATTATCCGTTCTTCCTGTGGCTGGCAAATAACTTCAAGACACTGTATCTGCCATCGGCACGTCATGAAGACGGGATTACCACCATTCTGCTGGATCCAGAGGGCAAACCCATTTGTCTGCATACCTGGTTCGCAAGATTCTACACCACTCCCACCTGGATAGTCAAGCTGTTTGACTCGCGCAAGCGCGGCATGCAGAAGTTAAGGATAGATGCCGTAATAGACCAGGCATATGCATCCAGGGGTATTGAGAGACCTGAGTTCGGATTCGGGGACAGACTCTCATTCCTGGGAAACAAGATTGTAAGATGGATTATCAAGGTGCCGCAGAGAGTATCCCGCTGGCCATATAAGATCAGGAAAAAACTACAGCGCAGAGCGTCATAAAAGAGTATGGCAAAAAAGGGTAATTTCATATTTCATGTGCTGGCGGTCATGACCATGGCGTTGTGGGGGGTTACTTTCATATCCACCAAGACACTCATAAACTATGGTTTGACTCCCGCTCAGATCTTTACCATAAGATTCATAATCGCATACATTGGACTTCTCTCCGTCTGCCTGTTCCGCGGCGGACGTGACAAGAGGGCTTATTCCGGCTCACTCAGAGACGAGATAATCTTTCTTATTATGGGAATAAGCGGCGGTTCACTATATTTCTTTACGGAGAATACCGCCCTCCGATACACTCAGGCCTGCAATGTGTCATTCATAGTATGCATCGCACCTTTGCTTACTCTCCTTATGACTCTGGCCATAAAGAGACTGTTCAAAGGTCCCTTGATAGACGGGCTGGAGGACGTAAAGGTTGGATTCCCGCTTCTGGGAGGTACGGTTATAGCTATCATAGGCATGATTCTGGTCATATTTGACGGAAACAGCCTCAGCCTGTCACCCAAGGGTGATATCCTGGCATTCATGGCAGCCTTATGCTGGGCATTCTACAGCCAGTTCATGGGACAGATGACAGACCGATACGGCACACTGTTCGCCACAAGGAAGGTCTTTTTCTACGGCCTTGTAACCATTGTACCGGTACTTCTCATTTCCGATAACTCCAATCTGGCCACAGTAGATTTTTACCGCGTACAGGTGTGGGGCAACCTGCTGTTCCTTTCAACCGTAGCATCCCTGTTCTGCTTTGTTCTCTGGAACAGGATAATGCTGGCCATAGGCAATGTGACAGCAACAAACTACGTATATCTGAACCCCGTTTTCACACTCATAGGTGCCATGATCATACTTGACGAGAGGATGACCATGTCATCGGGATTGGGATCGGCCATGATTCTGGGAGGTGTGATACTGGCCGGTGCCAAATTCCATAAAAGAACTGAATTAAAACAAACTATATGAAATCCGTTTTTAAGATTATGATGATTTCAGGAGTGCTGGCTATTACTGCCGGTTGCACAAAGAATGAAGACAATGATTTCAAGTATCTGCTTGATGAGTTTGCAGACATTAAGGTCATTCGTTACACCGTTCCCGGATGGGATGAGCTCACATTGCAGCAGAAAGAGTATGCATACCACCTTGCCGAGGCTGCCAAATGGGGCCGTGACATATATTGGGACCAGAACTGCAAATACAATCTGCCCATACGTCATGTGGTGGAGAACATCCTTGAGAACTATAAGGGTGACCGCGGTTCAAAGGAATTCGAACAGTTCACCGTATATGCCAAACGTCTCTTCTTTTCAAACGGCATTCACCATCATTATGCCGAGGACAAGTTTTTCCCGGAGTGCCCTGAGGAGTACTTCAAGTCTCTTATGGAGGCTGTAGGCGATGGTGACAAGTGTTCAGAACTGCTGCCCGTCATTTATGATCCCGATATACTTCAGCAGCGCCGCTCAACATCAACTGACGGTGACATAGTAGAGCTGTCAGCCGGCAACTTCTATGAGGGCGTGACACGTGAAGAGGTTGAAGAATACTACGCCTCCATTGAGGACAAGAGTGATGAGACACCCATTTCATACGGTCTTAACACCAAGGTTACAAAAGATTCACTGGGCAATATCATTGAGATTCCCTGGATGATAGGCGGTATGTACGGACCTGCTCTCTCCAAGATATGTGAAGAACTCAAACTGGCTGCCGAATGCGCAGAGAATGATATCCAGAAACG
>Ga0265300_10003649_pt1 | contig 12592 bp, 2 predicted proteins | sample AusTroGonzalo_MG_FD_193482 | JGI IMG/M metagenome (GOLD analysis project Ga0265300, IMG submission 193482) | Bovine rumen microbial communities from tropical cattle in Woodstock, Queensland, Australia - Gonzalo_03 | ecosystem: Host-associated > Mammals > Digestive system > Stomach > Rumen ... | reverse complement strand
CGGAAGCGCCGGAAGAGGCGGAAGCGCCGGAAGAGGCGGAAGCGGAAGAACCTCTGGCGGAAGAGACGACCGAGGCCCCGCGGACGCCGGGCAGCAGGCCCTATGACGAGGACACCCTGCGCACGGCCTACGACCGGAAGTACGGGAAGGGCGCCTACGACACCGCGGTGGCGGCGGAGAAGAGCCGGAAGATCGACCTGTCCGTGCCGGCGAACACGAACCAGATCACGCCGGAGAACACGGAAGCCATCATCCGGGAGAAGGACCGGAAGATCGGCGAGGCCTACGGCGCGGTGGAGGGACAGCTCAGCGACAGCGAGAAAAACGCCTGGCGGAAGATCCATAGCGTCAGCATGGACAGCACGTTCAATTTCTTCCGGAACGCGTTCAAAAACAACGGCGTGCAGGAGCTGAAGATCCACGCGGCGGAGCTGGCCATGCAGCGGAAGGGCAAACAGCACTTTGAAAGCTGCATGGAGAACACCAATATGGTGTACATGTATGAGCGGGCGCAGGAGAACCTGGCTTCATGGCACAGCGAGTATGACGAATACAACGCGAAGTACGGCGATGTGGAAGCCTTCAAGGCTCCGGGCGTGGCGGAGAGCACTTATGATCCTGAAGGCATGGACATTGAAGTGCACTGGGACTATGACGCGGATCAGGAAACGTATGTCCCGGACATCGACATGTACTTCTATTACCAGAGCTTTGGGCGGACAGAAGAAGGCATGGAGGCCTACAACAACCTTTCGGACTGGGTGGAGAGCGAGACCCGGCGGTTCAACGACAAGGCGAAGGTCTACACGGAAAAGATGGCATGGCTGGAGGAGCAGGACCAGGCGACGCACGACGAGATCGACAGGTACCGGGAACTGAGCGTATCCATCCAGGACGCGGATGCCTATGTGGAATCCTACCGGGAGGAATACAACCAGAGAAAGACCTCCATCGAAGAAGACATGCGGAACTTTAACGTGCTGGTGGATTCCCTGGACGAGCTGGGTGTGGACACGACGGACCTGCGGAACACGGAAGCCGTGCTGGACTACCTGTCCGACTTCTATACCATCCCCGTCAACGACATCAGCGACATGGGGAAACTGGAAACGATCCGCGATTCCGCGCAGGCGTACGGCGTTGAGCTGACTACAGCGGAAGAAAGCCAGATGCTGCACGAGGGTGTCAGCTCCATTGACGAGGAGCTGGCTGTGGCGCGGTACGCGCTTGGCTGGCTGGACACCACAGGGTATACCATCCCGGACAACGTGCGGAACAACCTGAACAAACAGATTCGGCGGCTGGAATTCCAGAAAGCCTCCTACGAATACGACACGATCCTGACGGATACGGATCCGGAAGAGCTGCAGAAGTACATTGCCATCGGCGAAGCGTTCGACATAATGGACAACGACGCGCAGGATGCGTGGAACGGCATGTACAACAACGACCCGCTGGGCGGAGAAAAGGATACTTTCTCTACGCTGGAAAACAAGAAGTCGTACATCATGTATGACGGCGAAATGACGCAGGATGAGCTGGATATTTACCACTACCTGCTTGGAAAGAGCCTGGAGGGGCACAGCACCGAAGAGCTTGAAAGGATGAGCGAGGAGGAAGTCAACGCGCTGATGTCGCCCTCCAATGATTACTATGGGCACCTGATTGACAACAGCTACGGCATCCTGACCCGGCGGCATTATGACAGCCTGACGGAATACGCGCAGGGGCAGGCCCGGGAGCACGTTGTGGAATCCAACCTTGCCGCAACGGTCACGGCACCTGCGGAGCTTTGGCTGAAGGGCGCATATGCCCTGGGCGTGCTCTCTGATCCGGACTATGAATATAACCAGTATGACCCGCGGCTCGGGCTCACTGCCGCGAGAAACGCCACCCGCGAAGAGACTCGGCAGATGATCGACGAAGAGTTCGAGACGAAGCCGGTTCTGAAATGGCTGGCGCAGACCGGATACGAAATCTACGTCAACCGCGGCGACAGCTTCATGAACGGCAAAGCCTTCGGATTCATGAACCCGTTTGAAGGCATCGCAATCCTGGGGGACTTCATGGGCGCAGCGCCGATGGCCTTCGGCGCAGCTGTGGACGCCTACGGGGAAGCGATCATGCGCGGCGTGGATGAATCAAAGGCATTCGCCATGGCCGGCATCGGATTCTTCGCAGAAAGCCTGACAGAGGCCATTACTCTGGACAACATCAAGGATGCCCTTGGATTTGACGCCGGAGACATCGGAGAAGAAGGTTTGGCCGGCAAGCTGAAGGACTTTGTAAAGGACTGGCTGACCGAGAACGGCGTCGAGGAAGCCCTTGGTGAATCCGCCAGCGATATCATGACCGGGCTGGGCGACTACCTGATCCTGGGCGAGGAAGGCGAGTTTGCCGAGCTGCAGGACTACTACCGGCGGACGAAGAACGTCAGCGATCAGGAAGCATTCTATATGGCGCTGACGGATAAGGCGAAGGACGTGCTGCACACGGCTGTGGTCAGCTACCTGAGCGCTGGCGTAGACGTCGCCGTCAAGGGCATGCGGATCGCAACCAACCAGATGAGCGAATACCGCACGGTGACGCGGGACATGCAGCGGAGCGGATACGACGTAAGCCTGATGGACGTCATCGCGGCGGATATCCAGAACAAGCGGACGAACGGGCCAATGCAGAACCTGAGCGAAGAGCAGATCCGCTCCATCCAGGCGAAGCAGGAGCAGGAGCAGGCGAACCGGACGCAGGCGGAAACGGAAACACAGACGCAGACGGAAACCGCGGCGCCCGCCCCCTCCCGGGAGACGCAGGCGCAGGGAAGCGTCGTGCGGACCGGCGTCAGCGACATGCGGATGCAGGACGCGGCGGCGGGGATCCCGCGGGCAGAGACCCGGCAGACCGAGACGGAAGCCGCGATTGCCGCGAACCGGCAGCAAGCTGCCGCGGACGTGATCGCGCTGGAGCAGACCAAGACCGGCGACCCCTCCGTGCAGACCGCCGCACTGGCGGAAGTGCTTTCCATCGGCGACGGCAGCGACCCGAACGAAGACCTGCTGGCAAAGGCCGCAGCCACGAGCCTGGCGGACAGGCTGGGCGAGAACGGGATCACCCGGGTGCAGGAGATCCTGACGGAAGCGGCAAAGAGCGGATTCAGCAACGACGCGATCAAGCGCGGGCTGCAGATGGCGGCACTGGGCGAAGGCGAGACATCGCGCGTCGTTGGCACGGAAGCCTTTAAGGCGGCCTCCCCGCTGGAGCAGGTCAAGGCGATCAGCACCGCGATGGCGGAGGACGCTGCGACCGACGACGTGCACAACAGGATGAACGCGGCGGCGCAGGAATTCCGCTCGACGCAGAAGATCATGGCACGGGCGGCGGAAGGCGCCTTTGACGAAGCGCAGGCGAAGCAGGCCGCGGCGGACGCGGCGGCTGCGGAAACCCGGAAGGCGGAGGAAGAGCTGGGCGTGCGCCAGGAGGAGCGGCAGGCAAAGGCCGACGCCCTGGAGGCCGCCGGGCAGGAGATGGTCAACAACCCGACGCCGGAGAACGTCAACGCCGTGACCCACGCGGTCAACGAGCACGAGGCCGCGCTGGTGCACGAGCAGGAATACCAGCAGCACCTCGAGAACACGCAGGAAGCGCAGACCCGGGCGGAGGACGAAGCGAAGCAGGCGACCGAGAACGCCATGAAGAACGTGCGCCAGGACGTGCAGGAAGAAATGCTGGCAGAGGACGACGCGGCGGCGCAGGCACGGATCGAGGCGGAGGCCGCGCAGGCACAGGCACAGGCGGAAGCCCAGGCCCAGCAGGCGGAGGCGGAGCGCCAGAAGATCATCGAGAACCAGCGCAGCGGCGTGGCTGAAGAGGAAAGCGCGCAGGAGAAGCTGCGCAGGCTGGCAGAGGATCGCGGATACAAAGGGGAAGAAGCGGACAAATTCGTCAACGACGCGATGAACTACTTCAAGAACCGGCGGCTGGGGAAGATCGACACCACCCGGCAGTTCACCGCTTCCGAAGGCTACCTGGCGATGAGCGCACTCTCCCGCAGGTTTGGCGTCAACGTCGTGCTGGCGGATATCCAGGGGAAAGAAAACGGATACTACGACCGGGGCACGAACACCATCACGCTGAACAAGAACCTGCCTGCCGGGCAGGTGATGCTGGAGTTCGGGCTGCACGAGCTGACCCACTCCCTCGAGCAGACGGAAGCCTACGACAAGTACCGCAGCACGGCGCTGGAGATCCTGTATCCCAGCGAGGCGGAGCTGAACGAAGCCGTCGGCAGGAAGATGGCGGAGTACGAGGACGCCGGGCACCCCATTGACCGGGCGCAGGCAGAGCGGGAACTGGTGGCAGAGTTCACCCGGACGAAGCTCAACGATAAGAGCACGGTCAACCGGATGGTGGACGCCGGGGTCGGCGGACGGATCCGGAACGCATTGCACAACGTCAACCAGCTGATGAAGAACATGAAGCTGAAGGGCGCGGACAAGGTGCAGGCGGAGAGTCTGCGGAGAGCGGAACGGATGTTCCAGAAGGCGATCCGCGAGCGGGCGAACACGCAGAAGAAAGCCCGGATCGAGCAGTTCCGGCAGCAGAATACCCCGCAGGCGAAGATCCAGCGGCAGGCGACGACAGCTGTCAGGAACACAGACGGAACCTCCGTCACGGGAGACACCGGCGGAACCATCAGCCGAACGGACGGCGACAGCCAGCGGGAGTATTCCACGGCATCCTGGACAGACGAGGAGAAAGCCCGGGTCCGGAAAGACCTGGTGGCGAGGATGACGGCGGACGGCATGACGGAAGCGGAAGCCGGGGCGAAAGCGGACAAATGGATTGAGGACGTGAACAGCATTGCCGCGATCATCCTGGGCGACAAGAACCGGCTGGACTATGATGTCACAGACCAGAACAAGAAATACCTTAAATCAAACCAGGACTATTATTTCACCCTTGACGCTTCCACGCTGTGCGCAAAGCGGCTGCTGTTCCAGGGGACGTTTGACACGATCCAGCATATGCTGCCCAACACCGTGCTGACGCCGGAGGATCTGATCGACCTGGGCAACATGATGCGGGACATGGGATACGAAACCCCGTGCGGCATCTGTTACGTAGAAAGCAGACGGCGCCTGCTGGGGAAATACGCAAACGAATGGATCACCAACTATGACGGGGAATACATCCCGAGCATGTATGATGTCACGACTTCTTCGGGCCTTGAAGACCTGAGAAATAAGCATCCGAAAGCATACGATTCGTTTGTTTCCGCAATGAAGGCGAAGGGAAGCGCGAACCCGAAGGTTGTACAGCTGCGTACGGATTACCGCGGAGACATCAGCACCATGACGGATAAGGACGTCCAGAAGGTGAAGGACATCGGCGGACTGCGCGTCCAGAGCTTTAGCGACTTTGAGGTGCCGCACCTGATCGACATGATGCAGGCAGTGCTGGACATGACATCCAAGAAGCTGACCTCCCAGGCATACACAAAGGTTCCGGCATTCGCGTCCGTTTTCGGAGGCACCGGGATCAAGATCAACCTGAGCGAGATCGGCAAAGGAACCGGCGTCAAGGTTGACGGCGGGCTTACGTTTGACGAAGTCGCATCGATGCCCTACAGCGAAGTGAAGGACAGCGTCCACCTCGAGTATGACGACGTGGAAGGCATGCCGCACAAAGAGGCGATGGAGCTTCGCAGGCAGAACAGCAAGGACGTCGGCACCATCCTGGTCGGCATGAACGACGCGCACATCATTGCCGCAATGGGCAGCGATGACGTCGACTTCATCATTCCCTTCCACAGGAGCGGCTGGGGCAAGAAAGAACTGAGCAAGACCCCTGTCCTGAACGGATACGCGGATTACACAAAGACGCAGAACGAGCGGATCATCACAGGGAAAAGCCAGAAAACAACCAAAGAACTCAGCGAAAAGGCGTTGGACAACTGGATCGCCAAGAACGGAGACAATTTCCCCGGGTACAAGGTGAACGAGCTGGACAACGGGAAATTCACCGTCACGTACACAAAGAAAGGCTACAAAACGGAATCCTTTGCCGCCCACAAAAAGCGCACAGGAGAAAGCCTTTCCAACTACGAGCCTGTCGGCGCGAACCAGTACTGGGATTTCACCAAGACCGGGCAGCAGAACGCGGAAGCCTACCTCGCCATGTGCAAGGAAGACGGACGTGTGCCGAAGTTCAACCAGTTCCTTGTTGACAACGGGGACGGAAGCTTCAGCCTCCCACAGGGGGACGATTACAAGAGCACATGTATCCGCAAAGGTTACTGGAAAACGTTGATCGACTTCAAGATGTACGACAACGAGGGGAACGGATCTCCACAGACAGAGGTCACCCCGAACGTCAACATGGATGCCGCGCGGAAGGTACTGGAGAACTACAGCCTGAGCCGGGAAATGCCAAACGGCATGAAGATCGCCCGCGCAGACAACAACACCCTGCCCGTGGCAACCGAGGTTGCCGAAAGGTACGTCGAGAAGTACAAGGACGAGCACCCCGGGCGGGAGTACTCCCTGAACGGAGAGCTCACGGACGCCCAGAAAGAGCAGGCTCTGCAGGAGGCCGGGATCGACTACCAGAGCGCGGTGGAGCGCGGGGATACGCAGGCGTCACAGGAAGACATGGAATACATGCAGTCCGTTGGACCTGTATCAGACAACGAAGGTAAGTCTCTGTCCACAAAACAGACGGCATTCTTCTCTGAAAGCAAGACGCGTGACGAGAACGGGAACCTGATTAAGCTGTACCACGGTACGACGACCGGCGGGTTTACCCAGTTCAACAACATCGGGCAGCGGGCAAACATGTACTTCTTTACGGACAACAAGAAGCTTTCTGCCGGATATTCCGGTACCCTCGAGGAGTACGCCCCCAGCAGGATCGAAAGCTGGGACGATGTACGGGAAAACCTGAAGGCGTCCGGCATGAACCTGATCGAAGAAGACGGAATGTACGGTATCAGCCCAACGGAAGACTCCGGTGACGCGCTGGCTGCATTCTCTCCGGACGAGCTTGACCAGGCAAAGGAGTGGCTCAAGAACACCGCACCGAACAAAACCAACTACGCGGTATACCTGAACCTGAAAAACCCGAAAGTCATCGATGCGGGCGGCGCTGATTCGTGGCGGTCCATCGTTGATCACACGGGCAGGGATCTGAAGACGTGGGACGAGCTAACGAACGACCAGAGGAATGCTATTGCACAGAACGAAGGCATGACGCTCGATGAGCTTGAGCAAAAACGGAACAACGGATACGGCACGACGGACCAGCCTGTGTACGATGTGCAGAACATGGAATATGTCGCACCGAAGAGCACGGACCAGATCGCGGAAGAGGCAATGGCGGAAGGCTATGACGGCCTGATTATCAACAACCTGTACGACGGCGGAACGGTGGCCGGATCTGAAGGAATAGCAGAAGGAAACGGCTCGGATTATGTCGCGTTCTATCCGGAACAGATCAAGAGCGTTAACAACACCGATCCAACAACGGAGAACAAGGACATCCGCTACTCTGTCGGCGAAGGAGAGATGACGAACGCGCAAATGGACCAGACCCTGGTGGACGCGGGAATCATCAGCCAGGAGGACGCGGAGCGTGAGTATTCTGTCGGCGGAACTGAAGGCGGCGAGGGCGCAACCCCGCAGCGGCAGTTCGGTCACCAGACCGCGCAGGGTGTCGAGGGCCTGCGGCAGGAAGTGAAGGATTTCCTGTATAATAACAGCGCATATGACAAAGACACGAACGACGCACAGGTCGACCGCGCAGTGGACTGGATGACCAGCCACGCCAGCGAGATTGACCCGGAGGGCTTCTGGTCGTCCATGCAGGAGGTCGAGAAGCGCAGCTTTAACCCCTACACGGCGGACGGGCAGGCAAAAATGTACGTGCTGATGAGCGCGGCAGCCAAGCTGAACAACACGGAGGCGCAGATCAAGATCGCCGACATGATCAACCAGCAGGGCACCACCATCGGTCAGGCACTGCAGGCAAGGAAGCTGTACCGGCTGATGACGCCGGAAGGCAGAATGTCCGTGCTGACGCAGGAAGTCGACAAGCTGAATGATCAGCTGCGGAACCAGGGCAAGGAAGGGAACATCAAGCTGGACGAGCTGATCCTGCAGGCCGCGGCGGCTGCGCAGACGGAACAGGAGTTCGCGCAGGCGAAGAAAGCCATGCAGGAAGAGCTTGGCAGGCAGATCCCGCCGACATGGAAGGATAAGCTGCAGACCTGGCGGATGGTCAGCATGCTGGCAAACCCGCGGACGCACGTGCGGAACATTGTCGGTAACGCGCTGTTTGTGCCTGCAGTGAGCATCAAGAATGCTGTGGGCGCTACCATTGAAAAGGCAGTGATCAAGGGTGACGCAGAGAGGACCAAGAGCATCATCCATACGAAGGAAAGCAAAGAGTTTGCCAAGCGGGATGCAGAGGCAATGCGCGACGTGCTGACCGGAGAGGCAAAATACAGCGACGAAGACAAGATCAGGCAGAACATGAAGGTCTTCGGGCGCGGGAATGGTCTTCTTTCCAAGATTGTTGGGAAGAATGTACAGAGAATCTCCGATGCGAACAGCTGGGCACTGGAAAAGGAAGACTGGGTTTTCCTTAACAGACACTACCAGAACGCGCTGGCTGGGTACATGACCGCGAACAAGTTGACGGCTGACGACATGAAGGGCGAAACCCTTACCAAAGCACGGAATTACGCGGTGCTGGAAGCCCAAAAGGCGACTTACAGAGACGCGAACGAGCTGTCTTCCTGGCTGAATAAGAAAGCTATGGATGGAGGGCCGACAGGATTCGTCATCAATGCCGTGCTTCCCTTCAAGAAGACACCGGCGAACATCCTGCGCCGCGGTATGGAATACAGCCCTGCAGGGCTGCTGAAATCCCTTGTCACAGCGAAGAGCAGTCTGGACAAGTATGCGGCATGGGAAGCCAACGGAAAGAAGGGCGACATGCCCAAGGGCGCAAGGAGCATGACCCAGGTGATCGACAGCATTGCCTCCGGTCTGACCGGTACCGGCATTGCCGCCCTCGGCGCCTGGCTTGCAGCCAGCGGACACGTCAAGCTCAGCTTCGGCGCAGAGGATGACGACGAGCTCGAGAAAGAACGCGGAAGCCAGGAATACTCTATCGAGTTCTTCGGGCACAGCTTCACCGTGGACTGGGCGGCACCGGTATGCATGCCATTCTTCCTGGGCGCCAGCCTGTACGAGAACATGAGCAGTGGAGATGGAAACGTCAACCTTGGTTCCGTTATTGATACCCTTTCAAGGATCAGTGAACCCGTGTTCAATCTGTCCATGCTGGACGGCGTAAACAGCCTGCTGAAGACGGTCTCTTACAGCAGCAACAGCATTCCAATTGGTGATCTCGCACAGAAGATCGGAGCAAACTATCTCGGCAGCTATGTTCCGTCTGCACTTGGTGCAATCAACAGAAGCTTTGTTGACAGGACCAGGAGAAAATCCTATGTGGAATCTGGAGAAAAAGCCAGCATCTGGTATCTGATGCAGGAACAGGCAGAAAACAAGATCCCATTCCTGAGCACAAGGAACACTCCATACCGAAATGTATGGGGCGAGGCAGATGAGAGCAGTTTCCTGGAGGCAATCCTTGAGAACTTTATTCTGCCAGGGTACCACAACAAAGTCGAAGACACGCCGCTCACACAGGAGCTGCAGCGGGTCTACGATGCAACAGGCGGGAACGCCAGCGTGATCCCGAAAGCAGCAGAAAAGAAACTCGGAGGCGAAGCACTGACGGACGTCGAACAGGATCAGTACGCGGTCACCCGCGGGCAGACCGCGAAGCGGATGCTGACTGAATTGTTCGAAAGACCGGAATATCAGGCGCTGACAGAAACCAACCCGGAGGCGCAGGCAAGCCTGATCGCAAAGGTTTATGAATACGCCAAGGCCTACGGTCGGAAGGAACATGATCCGAACTACGAACTGACCGGATGGATCAAGAACGCATATGCCGCCGGCGAGGGTAAGGAACTGGATACGCTGTTCGAGCACGAGGAAGAAAAAGCCAAGTCTGACGCAAAGGCGCAGTACAAAGCGGACTTGTTCCAGGGCATCGAGATGAACAACGCAGACGCGATCAGAGACAACCTTGAAGGATATCGATCCTGCGGAGGAAAAGACAGTACTATCAAATCAGACCTGACGAAAAAGTATAAGCAGCAGTACATCGATGCGTATACAGCTGATCCAAGAGACTGGGATACGATGGAACGCATAGAAAGTTGCCTGAAAATCATGGAGCTTGGATACACTGACGATGACTTTAAGAAGTGGCTGAACGGGATCGAAACGGAAAACGACTAACACACGACCGCCCCGGGGAAACCCGGGGCATTTTTTTTGCATATGGTTTTGCATATTATAATTGTCCGAAAAAGACACTTTTTGACGTTTTTGTCGCTTCAATTTGGGAAAGCAAAAACCCTCGGAGCTTTGATTCTCCAAGGGTTTGAGCTGCTCCCCAGGTAGGGCTCGAACCTACAACCCTTCGGTTAACAGTGCAACGATGTTGCGAATTCCAAAGGTTTATATATCAACTGTTTGACGGCTGTTCATATGCGGTCTGCATATCAGTTTGCATATGAAAAAGGCTTTTTATCTTCTCCGCTTCTGCGGCACTGCGGTCGTCGGAGGCCTCGTCGTAGATCTTAAGGATCATCTTTGCGTCCGAGTGCCCCATCCACCTGATGGCAGTCTTGAGCTCCACACCGTTGTCTCGAATCCAACGGCAGTACGCCTTCCGGAGGGTATAGGGCGTAATATCAAAATCAATCCATGGCGGCAGGGTTCCCCCCTCCGCCAGAATTTTTTTATGTTCCCGGGTTTTTCCGTACCAGCGCTTCTGGCAGCCGTTGATCGCGGTCTCCATGCAGAATACATAACTCTCCCACGCTGTCTTGAATGTCTGAATCGTTACGCGCTCACCATGGGCGGAGGAAATCAGATAGCCCTGTTTGCCCTCCAGAGCCTGTTTTAGGGGCGGGAAGAGCGGGATGTTACGTGGCGCCCATGCGTTCTTTCCATCGCCTGTAAACGCGTATTTTTGCCCTTCTACGTGGGCAAACTCACGCAGGGTGATCGTCTCGTTCCGGAAATCCACATCCCGGTCAATGACCATCGCTTTTGCCTCCGGAGGGCGGAGACCGGCATAGAGCATAGCCATAACGACCGGATACGCGCGGTGATCCGTACAGAGGGTCTCAATCCATTTCCTGTGCTGGGGAGTGAAGCGGGCTTCTTTCGGATCCTTCCCCCTGTGCGGGGCAGCGGCTTTCTCCCTGGCAGGGTTCGTGCGGCAGTACCGGTCCGCGACCGCCGCGTCGAAAAGATCGCAGAACAGCTGTTTTCCCGCGCGGATATAGGAATTGGACATGCCGGAGTATTTCTCCGCGTAGACCTGTTTGATCATGGAGGGCGTGACATCTGACAGTTTCTCCGTGCCGATCACATCCACCAGCTTCTGCATATGGATCGCGTGCCCGCGGTAGGTGGATGGTTTGATATCCGGGAAGGCGATTGGCAGCCAGTACAGCGCAAAATCCCGCACGAGCATGGGCTTTTCCGCGTCTTCTTTTTCCTGCTGTTTGAACGCGTCCCGCCTTGACAGGGCTTCGTCCTCCGTGGCGCCCATGAACTGGATGCCCTTATAGACACAGCAGTATCTGCCATCCTTGCGCTGCTTCAGGTGCTGTTTCTTCGGTCGCGGCACGGTCAGTCACTCCATTCTTCCTTGCCATTCAGATCAAATTGCCTGATCGGATAACGCAAATCAACATCGTCTTCCTCGATAAGTTTATACACATTATCGTCTATCTTTATAGATTTTGTCCTTATGTCAATTATCATATGAATATTGACATCCTTTATTGACATATCTACGTCTGTTGCATTCAGCGAAACGATTTTAATCGGCTCAAGATACGCCGATGCTTTATCAACGGTATACTGATTGTGAAACTCATAATTATCCCATGGAAGCAGGGATGGTTCCGGGTCCATAAACACAGGTCCGATGTGCAGAAAGCTTTTTCCGCTGAGATAATAATCGACTTTCAACCCGGAAACACGTGAGAATGCGTCTTCTTCATACCTGTATATGGACATTACATTGCTCTTCGGAAAAGAAATGGCAACATAAGAACTTGTTATGATATCAGTAGATTCCAGCTTGTAAACATAAGTATTCCCTTCCGGCGGCTCGAATTTTATATGACATATAGTTGAGAAGATCCATGGGAACGCGATGACAATTCCAACGATCCAGACAACAATCTTCCCGATGATCGAAAATATTTTATTCTCTTTCATATATTATTCCTTGTATCCATCCATATAGGTCCCGAAGTTGGCGATCATGGACTCGTCGCCCTGGGAGAGATACTGCTGGAAGTCCAGGAAGTCGCTGATATACGCGGAGAAAAGGCTGTGCACCTGGCGGTTCAGTTCCGGAGCCACGTGGGTTGCCGGGAGCTTTCGCATTCCGATCAGGCAGCGCTCATAGCAGCCGGTCGTGTTTCCGAGCACTT
>Ga0265300_10003645_pt1 | contig 12599 bp, 7 predicted proteins | sample AusTroGonzalo_MG_FD_193482 | JGI IMG/M metagenome (GOLD analysis project Ga0265300, IMG submission 193482) | Bovine rumen microbial communities from tropical cattle in Woodstock, Queensland, Australia - Gonzalo_03 | ecosystem: Host-associated > Mammals > Digestive system > Stomach > Rumen ... | reverse complement strand
GGCTACTGGGACACGCTCGCCTGCGACGCCAAGGGCAACCCCCTCGGCAAGCAGTATTACGACTCGAACATGAAGAGCGTGAGGAACTGGGACAAGACCGAGCCCGTCACCCTCTGGGCGAAGTGGACTGTCCGCGTGACGCTCGGGAAGAACGGCGGCACCGGCGGCGACAGCGTCGTCACGGTCATAAAGGGCCAGTCCTTCCCGAAGAGGACGATGCCGACGAAGTCCGGCTACAAGTTCGGCGGATATTTCGTGTCGGCGTCGAGCAAGACGGGCCAGTGCTACAACGCGGACGGCACGGGCACTTCGTCGATGAAGTGGTCGACCGGCGGCACGCCGACCATCTGGGCGCTCTGGACAAGGTGAGGTGAGGCGGCTCTCCACTTTCCTTTTTCTGATTGCAGCGCTTGGCTGCGCAAGGTCAAGTGCGTCTACGTTCGCGCTGGACTATCGGGTTCGCGTCGCCACGCCGTCCTTGCGCGCGGCTGCTTCTGCGGCATGTATCCAGCAGGAACGGCCTGACGACGGCATCTTGCGGCAGGTCGAGATCGCATCGGACAATGCTCCGGCAGTCCCGGTCGCTCTTGAGGTCGGTGACTCCATTGTCGTGACGCTCTTCGACGACTGCAAGGTTGTGCTGACTCTTTGCGAACGCGTTTCGTCTTTCAATGGCGCAACCTCTTTCCTTGCGACGGCCGACGGTTACGACGGACAGTTTGTGGCCGTTGTGGTGTGCATGGATGGTTGCATTAACATCGACATACAGGATTTCCTGTCTGGGCGGGTTTACTCGGTGTTTTCCTCGCCGGAACGGACTGTTGTCAGGGAAATCGACTCCCGGCAGCTGCCGTGCACGTGCGCAGATTCGCCGGAGGCGCCGCGGCATGCCGGGCTGCTTAGCACCAGGACGGCTCTGCGCGCAAGGACTGCGGCGGCAGTCGAGCCGCTCAAGGGGTCTTCCGGGTCGACGACCGTTGACATCCTCGTCGTGTACGACACGCTTGCCGCAGAATGGGCGAAGTCGCAGGGAGGCGGTGTCAACGCCTTTGCCGAAGTGCAGGTGCAGAAGATGAACGTAGTGCTTGCCAACACGAACCTCGACCAGGGCTTCAGGTTCCGTCTTGTGGGCGTCTACGAGGTTGGCGGCAGCGCCGGCGGCAGCGTGTTCCGCGCACTTGAGGCGGCACAGAGCGGCGACATCGAGCTCAACGGAGTCCGCTGGAACGGCGTGCATGCGAAGCGTGACGAGGTGTCGGCGGACATCGTCTGCGTACTCGTCGACAACGGCTTGTCGTATGGGACGACCGGCATCGGGTTTTCACTTTACCAGGACAGCCTGGACTTCTCGGAGTACGCCTACAACGCCTCACTGATTCGCGCCGTCGCAACTGGGCAGACGATGACGCATGAAGTCGGGCACAACATGGGCGCAGGGCATGCGACCGCCATTGCGGATGTGGAAAACAGGGGTCCCCAGTATTATGACTATTCTTCCGGATACTACTTCACCGGCTCCGACGGAGAGAGCTACTATACGATAATGTCCTACTCGTCGGACGGTTATGGGAACTACTACACCCCCGCGCCGTTCTTTTCGTCGCCGGCCTACACATACAAGTCGGTTCCCGTAGGCGACGAATTCCACGACAACTCGTTTACGCTTTGGCAGACATTTCCAGAGGTTGCGCTTTACCGTGAGCCAGTACACTGCAAGGTGGCGTTCGGGAAGAACGGCGGCACCGGCGGCGACGACTACGTGACCGCGATTACGGGGAAGCCCATGCCCACCCCGCGCACCGCGCCGACGCTTCCTGGTTGGACCTTCGCGGGCTACTGGGATACGGTAGTGGTGGACGAGAGTGGCAACCCGAAGGGCAAGCAGTATTACGACGCGAGCATGAAGAGCGTCCGTGCGTGGGACAAGCAGGGAGATGCAACTCTCTGGGCGAAGTGGACTTGCAAGGTCGCCCTCGGGAAGAATGGCGGCGCGGGCGGCGACGACTATGTAACTGTCACTAAGGGCCAGCCGATGCCGATGCCGCGCACTGCGCCGACGCGGACGGGCTGGGTGTTCGGCGGTTATTGGGATACTGTCGTATTGGACGCAACCGGCAACCCCAAGGGCAAGCAGTATTACAACGCGAAAATGAAGAGCGTGAGGATTTGGGACAAGCCCTCCGCAGTGACGCTCTGGGCGAAGTGGACGGTGCGCGTGAATCTTGGGAAGAACGGTGGCATTGGCGGCGATGACTATGTCACCGTCACTTACAACCAGCCATTCCCGGCGAGGACGATGCCAGAAAAGTCGGGCTACGACTTTGGCGGATACTGGGTGTCTTCGAACAACGGGATCGGCCAGTGCTACAACCCTGACGGCACGGGAACGGCGTCGATGAAGTGGACGACGGGCGGCACGCCGACAATCTGGGCTCTCTGGACGAAGTAGGCCAGATTTTTTGCATTTCCAAGAAGATTTTTGGTATAATGCAATGCAGTGGAGAAGACTGCGACCCTCTGGGCTGGACGCCGATATTCGCGAAGTCCAAGGAGAAATCATGGGACGAGAAGATATACATCCATCCGCTACGAAACCTTCGACGGCAAGACAATTCATGCAATGGGGCTTTGAAAACATAAGGAAAAACAACAGATAATGATCGTGTATCACGGCAGCAATGTAGAGGTGAAAGAGCCGAGAATCTTGAAACCAAGCCATGCGCTTGATTTCGGGCCGGGGTTCTACACGACACTTAATCGCGATCAGGCGGTTGATTTTGCAGGGAAGGTCGTTCTGCTGTACAATCAGCTTGTTTTTGCTACAGAGAAAGCACTTGCATTCATCCGCTTCAGAAAGTCGGAGGTGCTTGCATGACGGAAGGCCAGTACATTGCCTTTCTGGGTGTTCTGGTTCTGCCACCGTTGGTGTCAGAAATCGGGAGACGGCTGAACCTTTCAGAGGCCGAGGCGACTGATCGGCTGTATCGCTCGGAATTCTACGCAAAGCTTGCCGACGAAAAGTTGAAGCTATGGCATTACAGCCCTGTCATGCTGGGCGAAATGTTCGTAGAGGCAGACAGGACTGGCGTAATACCATATCCGGAGGAGGTATAGACATGAGTGATGCTGGCAGGTTTCTGATATACTGCATTGAGATGTATCGTCGCGCGAAGAAAATCTCTGGACGCACCGCATACGAACTATTCCGCTCCGTAGGCGCCGACGAGTACGTGCGTCGCTGCTACGGCGCATTGCATACCACCGGTGAACAGTACATCCTCTCGGACATAGATGGATACATCGGAAGTGCACGGAAAGCGAACTGATAATCCGCGACGAAACCTTCGACGGCAAGACAATTCATGCAATGGGGCTTTGAAAACTAAGGAGACACAACAAATGAAAAACGCAATAAAAACATGTGCAATGAAGGCGCTCGCCGCAATCGCGCTTGCTTTCGCGGCGCTGACCGCCCAGGCGGCGTACATCGCTCCTGGAATCACCATCAACGGCACGACGCCGACGAAGGACGGCTCGTATTCCGGCTATACCTACCAGAACGGCGTGTTCACGCTCACGACGGCGGGGAAGACCTATGAACTCAGCGGAACGGACGAGAGCGGCAAGGTGCGCGTCGTGGTCGCCGCGAATTGCACACTGGAGTTGAGATCCTTGAATCTCGATCTTCATAATGTGGAACATTCATGGAGCGATCCTTTTGCGGGGGTGCCGATCTCACTTTCCGGGAATGTCCAGGTGACGGTAAAAACCGTCTCCACAAGCTATTTGTACGCAGGCAAGGCATCCCCTGGACTGTGTGTCGAATACGGGCAGTCCGTTATCCTGCAAAGCGTCTCCGAGAATTATCTTGCGGTATATGCCGGATTCCCGGGCGCGCCGGCCATTGGGGGCCCCAAAAAAGGATCGTGCGGCAACATCATCATCGAAGGTGTGGTAAAAGCGTTCGGCGGAGCGCAGGGAACGGGAATCGGCTCTGGAGCTGAAGGATCCGGCGGCTCGATTGTCGTCAAGGCGAACGCCAATGTCTATGCCGAGGGACGATACCCTGCGCCGGCGATAGGTGCCGGCTTCCTATCGACCGGCACGATGAACATTGACATCCTTGGAGGAAATGTCAAAGCTATTCAATACTCGGGCTATGCTGCGGCCATCGGGACTGGTTATCGGGCCCAAGGTGTGTGCAATATCTCGATTTCCGGCGGATCGGTCCAAGCGTCCGTCGAGGCTGGCGACAGCGGCGCCGGCATCGGCAACGGCTACGATTCGACGACCGAGACTACGATTCGAATCTCAGGAGGAAGGGTTAGTGCGTTTGGAGGCGGGCTTTCCGCCGGCATCGGCGGGGGAGAGTCCTCTGCCACCCCGAATATCGTCATATCCGGCGGTACTGTAAACGCCGAAGGAGACGCGGATTATGCGAAGACGATGGACATCGGCGCGGGGAAGGACGCCAGAACCACCGGCAGCACCGTGGTGACTGGCGGCAGCGTGAAGCTGCTAAGCGGAAAGGGAAATCTTGTCACACAGGATGGAACGGCGCTTAACTGCATAACGGTGAAGGGCCTGCCTGCCAATAGCTCTGTCGATGTTTCGCTCACGACCTCGAAGGGTGCCTATGGTGGCGACGCTTTCTATACTTCTTGGGACTCGACAAGTGGTGGCGCTCTTTGGCTCTGGGTGCCGCCTGCGAACTACATCGACAAACTATATGTCGACGGCGTTCGCTATGATGTGGATGTCTCTTCGGGAAACGCCGATGCGACGAAATGGCAACCACCGCCGCCTGCGAACGACAACTTCGCGGACGCCGAGGTGATTTCGGGTGCATCGGGGCGTGTCGTCGGCGACAACACCGCCGCGACAATGGAGGGCGACCTGAAGGATTTAAATGGTTACAACGCCGATCTGGGCGGTTCCGTCTGGTATTCCTGGACGGCACCGGCGAGCGGAGCCGTCTCGTTCCTCGTGGCGCATGACGAGCCGCCGAGCTACAGTATGGATGTCGCTGTCTATTCGGGCAACTCCAGGACATCGTTACTTGGTCATGGAAGCGCTAATCAGAGTACGCCCGATGACATGGGCTACTGGGGAACATACGCCTTTTTCAACGCCGAAAAGGGCACGACGTACAAGATACACGTCGCCCATGGCTACTATGGCTGCGCGGGCGCGTTTACGCTTATGTGGGACTATTTTACTCCCGGCGACTGGGATGTCAAGATCAACGAGGACGGTACGGCGAAAATAGGATTCAAGGGCGGGTACTACCGGTCCGGCGCGGTGACGATACCCGCCACCATCTTCGGGTGTGCGGTCAAGACAGTGGAGAAAAATGGGTTTCTCGATGCCACGGAGATAACGAGCGTGACCATACCGGAAGGCGTCAAAACGATTGGAGCGTCTGCGTTCAACGGCTGCACGTCGCTTGCGCGTGTGGATCTGCCGAGCACCCTCAGAACCATCGGCGAGAAAGCGTTCAACGGCTGTGCCGCGCTTGAGAGCATCAGCCTGCCTCCCGGCGTAGGGACTATCAGGGCCGGCGCTTTCGCCCGCTGCAGCGCGCTCAAGGCCGTGGCCGTCCCCAATATTGTAGTCCTCTATGACGCGACGTTCGGATATTGCGACAGTCTCAAGACCGTGACGCTTCCAGAGGGATTGACAAGTATCGACACTATTGCCTTTATCGGGTGTGCACTTGAGAGCATAGTCATACCTGCGAGCGTGACGCGCCTTGGCAGCGGCGCGTTCAATGATTGCAGCGCACTCAAGCAGGTGGTGTATCTCGGCAATCTCCCGCAAGCAGCCAGCAATATTTACAAGAACACTCCGGCCGATCTCGTCTCGTATGTGCCGGAAGGCGACGACACCTGGGCCGATGCGCTCACGGCGGGGACATGGCGGGGCTGCGCGATCCAGTCTGGTCTGCCCGAGATGGTGACGATGACGTTCGACGCAAACGGCGGACAGGTCTCGCCCACGTCCGTGACCACGGTCAAGGGGGGGGATGTTGGGATCCCCACGCCCACGCGGACGGGCTACGAATTCGACGGCTGGTGGACGGCGAAGAGCGGCGGCGGGCTGGTGGTGCCGATTGGTGTGCTGACGGTGCAGCTCTCGGGCAACCTGTCGTGCTTTGCGCACTGGAAGCCGGCCGGAGGGCAGTCGTACAAGGTCACCTTCGGGAAAAACGGCGGCACTGGCGGCGACAACTACGTGACGGCGACCTACGGCGCGGCGATGCCGACCCCGCGCACCGCGCCGACGCTTTCCGGCTGGACGTTCGCCGGGTACTGGGACACGCTCGCCCTCGACGAGAAGGGCAACGCCAAGGGCAAGCAGTACTACGATGGCAGCATGAAGAGCGTCCGCGCCTGGGACAAGACGTCCGCGACGACTCTCTGGGCGAAGTGGACGAACAAGGTGACGTTCGGCAAGAACGGCGGCACTGGCGGCGACAGCTACGTGACCTGCACGAAGGGCCAGCCGATGCCGAAACGCACGATGCCGACGAAAACTGGCTACGTCTTCGACGGCTACTGGACGACGACCGGGACTGGCGGCGTCAAGTACTACAACGCGGACGGCACAAGCGCACGCGCCTGGGACAAGGGCGGCAGCGTCACCCTCTGGGCGAAGTGGGTCGCGGCGGCCCAGGTGAAGGTGACGTTCGGGAAGAACGGCGGCACTGGCGGCGACAGTTACGTTACCGCGACGACGGGCAAGCCCATGCCTACCCCGCGCACCGCGCCGACGCTCAAGGGCTGGTCGTTCGGCGGCTACTGGGACACGCTCGCCTGCGACGCCAAGGGTAATCCCCTCGGCAAGCAGTACTACAATTCGAAGATGGAGAGCGTGAGGAACTGGGACAAGACTACGGCTACGACGCTTTGGGCGAAGTGGACGGTGAAGGTCACCCTTGGCAAGAACGGCGGTACCGGCGGCGACAGCTACGTCACGGTCATAAAGGGCCAGCCCTTCCCGAAGAGGACGATGCCCACGAAGTCGGGCTACACGTTCGGCGGCTACTTCGTCTCGGCCTCTACGAAGACCGGCCAGTGCTACAATCCCGACGGCACGGGCACTGCGTCGATGAAGTGGTCCACGGGCGGAACGCCTACCATCTGGGCGCTCTGGACGAAGACGGCAAGCTGCATTGAGCTTCCGGCACCAGTCGCGCTCCGCGTCGCATCTGCCGCGCCGAGCGCATCTGCCGCGCCTGAGACTGCGCCGCAATCAGCGGTTTCTGCGGGCATCTATTCCGGTGTCCTTGCGGACGGCTCCGGCGCATACTGGCTTATGCTCGACGAGGCCGAAGAGGGGTACACGGCCTACCTCTACGTCGCATCGGAGGACGGCTCGCTGACTGCTGAGTGCACGGCAGAGGAGGCAGACGGCCTACTTCTCCTGACAACCGACGACGGAGCAGTTTACGCCTTCGATCCGGCGGCGGGCACGATTGTGCCCGCCGACTGACGGCGCATAGCCTAGGAGCGGCACGGAGCAGCATGGAGAAGATAACGACAGACATCTACACATTCGCCGAACTTCGGAACGGCGGGTTCACGTATGTCGACAAGACCGACGCGCTCTATGCCATGGCATCGGGCGAGGTCGGCAAGCAGTTCTTCATCGCCCGTCCGCGCCGGTTCGGGAAGTCGTTAGCCGTCTCGACGCTGAAGTCGCTTTTCTTCGGCGAGCGGGAGTTGTTCAAGGGCCTCGCCGTCGAACCGAAGTGGGACTGGTCGAAGAAGTGGCCCGTGCTGCATCTCGACATGGGTTCCATGCAGGCGGCGAATGTCGAAGAGTTCAGAGAATTGCTGTCGGATCATCTCCTTGACCGTGCGCACGAACTTGGTGTTGAAGGTCTTTCGGGTTCCACCCCGGCAGTTCTTTTCAAGCGGCTCATCGACGCGCTTGCCGCGAAGTCACCGGACGGGCGCATGGTTCTGCTCGTTGACGAGTACGACAAGCCGCTGCTCGGGCATCTGATGAAGCCGGACGTCACGGCGTTCCGCGACGAGCTCAAGGCATTCTACTCCGTCGTCAAGACGCTCGAGCCGAAGCAGCGCTTCACGTTTTTGACGGGCGTGTCGAAGTTCTCCAAGGTTTCCATCTTCTCCGACCTCAACAACCTCAACGACTGGACGATGGACGCGAGGGCGGCGACGCTCTTCGGGTATACGCACGACGAGGTGCTGAAGTATTTCCCCGGGCGCATCCACGAGCTTGCCGAGGCGCAGGGGCTGACGGATGACGGGGCTTTCGGAGAAATCGTCAAGTGGTACGACGGCTACAGGTTCGAGGAGAACGCACCGCCCGTAATCAACCCCGTTTCGCTCGGACTTTGCTTCAGCAACGGGAAGTTCGCCGACTACTGGTCGGCGACGGCGGTTCCGACGTTTCTCATCGACATATTGAGGGAGCATCCCCTCGACTTTTCGACGGTTGACATCAGCGAATCGGAATTGAACGCCTACGAACCCGACAATCCGAGGATAGTCACGCTCCTCTATCAGACCGGCTATCTCACGATCAAGAGCTTTCGCCAGATGGGGGCCTCTCGCCGCTATACGCTCAAATTCCCGAACCTCGAGATCGAGAATTCGTTCCTTGAGAATCTGGTGGGCGCATACGTGGGGCAGGATTCCGGGAAGTCGTCCAGTTATGCCGCGACTGCAGGCGAGGCGCTCTACGCGCACGACATGCCGAAGTTCATGAAGGCGCTCAAGTCGTTCTTCACGGACATCCCGTACAGCCTCACCGACCGCCAGAACGAGCAGATGTGGCAGACGATCGTGTATGTCGTCCTGCGCTCCATCGGCGTCAACGTGAACGGCGAAGTCCAGACGCACGACGGGCGCATCGACATGGTGGTGGACCTGCCGGACGACATCTACATCGTGGAGTTCAAGCTCGACCGCCCGGCGGCCGGGGCGATGGAGCAGATAAAGGGCAAGGACTACGCGGGCAAGTACGCGATGTCCAAGAAGCGCATCACGCTGATCGGCATATCGTTCTCGTCCGAGAAGCGCACGATCGTCGAGGACCTTGTGGAGGAATTTGAGATCCAAGAAAGGAAAAACACGTGAAACACGCAATAAAGATCATGGCCGCAGTCGCGGTATTCGTATTCGCGTTCACGGCGCTTGCCGACACCGAAAAGGTCGGCAACTACACGTGGACGTACCGGAGCTATGGCAGCGACGGGATGGCGATACAGGGCGTCACGCCCAAGCCCACGGGCAACTTGACGATCCCCTCCACCCTCGGCGGCAAGCCGGTGACGAGGTTGGAAGGCACGGCGTTAGAATACAGCACTGAACTGGTGAGCGTGAAAATCCCCGCGAGCGTCACATACATCAGTGAAGACGTTTTTGACGGATGCGAGGCGCTCACGTCGTTCACCGTGGAAGCCGGCAATCCGGCCTACAAGTCCGTTGACGGTTTTTTGCTGACGAAGGACGGCGAGACGCTCGTTTGCGGCATCAACGGTGACGTGACGATTCCCGACGGCGTGGAGGTCATCGCCGAGAGCGCTTTCTGCGCGATGCAAGGATTGACGTCCGTGACGATCCCCGACAGCGTGACGACCATAGTTGGCTATGCGTTCGCGTATTGCTACTCTCTGACGTCCGTGACGATCCCCGACGGCGTGACGACCATTGAAGACGCGTTCAAGTCTTGCAGCAGACTTGCGTACGCGTCGCTTCCGGGGCACCTCAAGGGGAAGATCGACGAGTCGTATGTGTTCAAGTCCTGCCATCCGGACCTAGTGGTCTCCTATCGCGGCATCGACCCGGAATTCACCATCGAAGATGGCGAGCTGACCGATGTGAAGCTGAACGGCGCGACGAGCGTGACGATTCCGGCCAATGTTACGCGCATAGGGGATTCTGCGTTCTACGGTTGCAGCGGTCTTACGAGCGTGACGATACCGGACAGCGTGACGAGCATCGGGGATCGTGCGTTCTCCGGTTGCAGCGGGCTTACGAGCGTGACGATACCGGCCAGCGTGACGGGCATCGGGAGCCATGCGTTCCGCGGTTGCAGCGGTCTGACGTCGTTTACTGTCGGCGATGGCAATGTCAACTACAAGTCGGTAAATGGCTTGTTGTTGTCTAAGGATGGCAAGACGCTTATTGCAGGCGTAAATGGCGACGTGACGATTCCCGACAGCGTGACGACCATCGGTGATTCTGCGTTCTACGGTTGCAGCGGGCTTACGAGCGTGACGATACCTAACAGCGTCAGCTGGATTTCTACATGGGCATTCGATAGTTGCAGCGGGCTTATGTCCATATCGGTTGGTTCTGGAAACACCAACTACAAATCGGTCAATGGCTTGCTCTTGAGCAAAGATGGCAAGACGCTTGTCCATGGCGTCAATGGCAATGTGACGATACCGAACAGCGTGACGACCATCGGTGATTCTGCGTTCTACGGTTGCAGCGGTCTTACGAGCGTGACGATACCGAACAGCGTTACGAGCATCTGGGAATATGCGTTCGCCTACTGCTCCTCCCTGACGAGCGTGACGATTCCTGCGGGCGTGACGAGCATCGGGGATTATGTGTTCGAGGGGTGCTCCTCCCTGACGAGCGTGACGATTCCTGCGGGCGTGACGAGCATCGGGGATTATGTGTTCGAGGGGTGCTCCTCCCTGACGAGCGTGACGATCCCTAACAGCGTGACGAGCATCGGGGAGAGGGTGTTCTGGAACTGTAGCGGCTTGACGAGCGTGACGATCCCTAACAGCGTGACGAGCATCGGGTCTTATGCGTTTTGCAATTGCAGCGGCTTGACGAGCGTGGCGATACCGAGCAGCGTGACGAGCATTGGGGAGGGGGCGTTCTGCAATTGCAGCGGTCTTACGAGCGTGACGATTCCTGCGGGCGTGACGAGCATCGGAGATAGTGTGTTCGCCTACTGCTCCTCCCTGACGAGCGTGATTCTGCCGAAGCGGTTTGAGGGCAATCTTAGTGAGTGGGTGTTCTATGACTGCCCGGATGGCCTGAAAATCACATACAGCGGCGGTTCGTACAAGGTCACCTTCGGCAAGAACGGCGGCACTGGCGGCGACAGCTACGTGACCGCGACGTACGGCGCGGCGATGCCCACGCCCCGCACCGCGCCGACGCTCTCCGGCTGGACGTTCGCTGGCTACTGGGACACGCTCGCCCTCGACGAGAAGGGCAACGCCAAGGGCAAGCAGTACTACGACGCGAACATGAAGAGCGTGAGGAACTGGGACAAGGAGTCCGCGGCGACCCTCTGGGCTAAGTGGACGAACAAGGTGACGCTCGGGAAGAACGGCGGCACCGGCGGCGATAATTATGTCACGTGCACGAAGGGCCAGCCTATGCCGAAGCGCACGATGCCGACGAAAACGGGCTACGTGTTCGACGGCTACTGGACTTCGACCGGCACCGGCGGCGTCAAATACTACAACGCGGACGGCACAAGCGCACGCGCCTGGGACAAGGGCGGCAGCGTCACCCTCTGGGCGAAGTGGGTCGCGGCGGTCCAGGTGAAGGTCACCTTCGGGAAGAACGGCGGCACTGGCGGCGACAACTACGTGACCGCGACTACGGGGAAGGCGATGCCGACGCCGCGCACCGCGCCGACGCTCAAGGGCTGGACGTTCGGCGGCTACTGGGACACGCTCGCATGCGACGAGAAGGGCAACCCGAAGGGCAAGCAGTACTACGACTCGAACATGAAGAGCGTGAGGAACTGGGACAAGACCACGGCCACGACGCTCTGGGCGAAGTGGACGGTAAAAGTGACGCTCGGCAAGAACGGCGGTACCGGCGGCGACAGCGTCGTCACGGTCATAAAGGGCCAGTCCTTCCCGAAGAGGACGATGCCGACGAAGTCCGGCTACAAGTTCGGCGGATACTTCGTGTCGGCGTCGAGCAAGACGGGGCAGTGCTACAACGCGGACGGCACGGGCACTTCGTCGATGAAGTGGACGACCGGCGGAACGCCGACGATCTGGGCTCTCTGGACGAAGACCTCGTCCTGCGTTGAGCTGCCGGCACCAGTCGCGCGCCGCGCCGCATCTGCCGCGCCGAGCGCATCTGCCGCGCCCGCAGTCCCAGAGTCGGCCCCGGTTCCCGCCGGTCTCTGCTCCGGCGTCCTCGCGGATGGCTCCGGTGCGTTCTGGCTCGTTCTTGACGAGGCGGAGGAAGACGCGCCGCGCACGGCATACCTCTATGTTGCCTCGGAAGACGGCACCCTGACGGCTGACTGCACGGCCGAAGAGGCAGGCGGCATTCTTCTCCTGACAACCGAAGACGGGGAGTTTTACGCCTTCGATCCACTCGCGCGTGCTCTAGTCCCCGCGCTCTGTCAATAACTTTCAAACCCTCAAACTTTCAAACCTAGGAAGAAAAACATGAAGGCAAGGGCAATACTGGCTGCAGTCGCGGCGTTCGCGCTCGCGCTCTCGTCCGAGGCCGCGACCGAAAAGGTTGGCGACTACACGTGGACGTATCGCGTCGTCGACGGCGGGGCGGAGATATGGAAGGACGGCGGGGGTGGATACGGCACCGCCGCCGTCTCGCCCGCGCCGAGCG
>Ga0265300_10003643_pt1 | contig 12605 bp, 14 predicted proteins | sample AusTroGonzalo_MG_FD_193482 | JGI IMG/M metagenome (GOLD analysis project Ga0265300, IMG submission 193482) | Bovine rumen microbial communities from tropical cattle in Woodstock, Queensland, Australia - Gonzalo_03 | ecosystem: Host-associated > Mammals > Digestive system > Stomach > Rumen ... | reverse complement strand
ATGCAGCAGATGCATATCGGTGACAAGTGGGAACTGTATATCCCTGCAGAGATGGGTTATGGCAAATTCTCTCAGCCTGGCATTCCCGGTGGTTCAACACTTATCTTTGAAATAGAACTGTTAGGCATTGCATGACACTAAGAGAACTCATACAGTCTGTAGATTCTGAGCAATACAGCGATTCTGCTCTATATCAAAAGCTTCGTGAGACGAAGCCTGAATATGGTTCCAACAGACATATCCAGGTCAAGTTAATTGACGGAGGAGTTGCTGTCACTAATGCCCATGTAGGCTCTTTGGGCGATATCCTGACTTACCCAATTGACGTTGAACCCGACTTGAATATAACGAAGGTACAGCTTTTGGATGCCATCCTTCATGAACTTTCCTCCAACGGGTTTAGTGAAACAGAAGAATCAGATTTCTGGAGTGACTTCGACAATCTACAAAAAGCTAAGATAGTACGATGAAACTACCGAAGTTTATTATTACCATGGACGGTGTTTTCCGTCTTGGCATGGTTGACCAGCACAAGCACTTGCTGAAGCCGGGTGACCAGTGCATTGGTGGTGGCTATTATACCTTCGACTTCGTTTCCAATCGCATCATCCTTGACAGAGAGTCATACGACTTTGGCCGTCCCAAGTGGCATTTAATAGAAACACTAAAAGTTCCCTCTACCTATCGTGGTCTTCGTATTGTTTACAAGTACGATGATGGATTCCATAATGATTTCAATGTCAGCGAAGAACTGCAAATAGAATACTATGATTGACTTTGATTCCATCTGGCGCACTCAGGATGAGATAAGGACGGTTGTAAATGCCGTTCTGGGTGAATGCATCTGGAACCTGGCCTATGATGAAAGACGTAGTGCCATCGTTCTTGAACTGTCTGTTACCCTTGAAGAAGATGCTATCAGTGATTTATGCTGCCAATTCCCAATACCGGCTGACTATGACGGGGTAGGATCGAGGGGAACGAAATTCGTTTTTTACTTATAAAAGAAAAGGGAACCGTATTTCTACGATTCCCGAGAGTCCTCTTGCGAGGCATATAGTAGAGTAAAGCGGAATTACCTGTGAGAGAAGTGTCCGTGCTTACCACCACGGTTATTCATCGCAATGTGGCGGTCTGCACCATGACGGTCGTTGTGTGCTACACCATGCCTACCGTGATGCGGAGCAGGAGCTGGAGCGTGATGATGCACAGCAGGAGCGTGGTGATGAGCTGCGGGCTTGTGCATGTGGGCATAGTGTGAGCCATGAACTCTGTTATGACCACCACGGTAGCTCACGAACACCGTCGGATGTGCATTGTAGAAACGACCTCTGCCATAGTGAGTGTACACTGCGAATGTCCAGCCGCCAGCCTTCCATGCTACGGGACGATAGAAGTGGTTCAGAGCCACATACTTGTCATACTGCCACGGAGTCAGCACGAAGCGGAGGTCTGCGTTACGACGATCCCACCAGATGCCAAACACGTCGCCATGACCGTTCAGGCTCATCAGGTAGTCGAGGTTGATCTCATAGACAGCCTCATACTTTGCAGCGGTGAGGTTCAGCTCATATGCCATCTTGTCGCTCAGGAACAGAGCCTCATGCTTTGCTGCGTTGTAGCTCATTGCGTTGGCCGAGATAGTCATGACCATCATCACTGCCAGGATCATCATCTTCTTCATATCGTTATCTCCTATCTTTAAAGAGTTAAACACTTTGTTTCTTAATCACAGTGCAAAGATCGTTACTTTTCACGGCATTTCAAAAGGATTTTACCTAATCTGAGGGGTGGCTTTTCCTAAATCGTATTAGGGGAAATCCCCCATATACGTGACTATCGCAATGTCATTATAATACTTTTGTTCGACTGATATTTGTCAAAAACTACAATAGATAATGGATAAAAAAGGGGAGTTGCCCCTTCTGTTCTCATGGTATTTCCGTACCTTTGCCGCCGTTATGATAGTTGCGAATATGAATCTCCATGAGGTCTATGCCGACCTGATGGGTGAGATGGGCAAGCTGGACTGGAAACGCGACGCACTGCTCAATAAGGCGGTGAATCTCCTTAAAAGAAGTGAGGAGTTTCCTGCCAGTGTGATGTATGACTATCAGATTCAGACTTCAAAGAACCAGTATATCATCTACTTCTATCGTGAGCATCCATTTGCCCCAGTCCTGTCAGGATATCTTTGCGTACTCTTCGACGGCAGCAAACGCTATATCATCAAATGGACGGACAAGGGTATTCCTGAGATTCTGATTCTGACAAGCCATTTCCTTCAGCGATATAAGGAAAGGTTCCTGAAACAACCTGAACTGTCGGCCAATGAGGTTGCCGTGAGATTTCTGTCACGCAACCGGACATTGAGAATCATGCCCGTCGATGAGCGTATCAACAAACGTATCGAGGAATATGGTGAATTTGCAGGAGAGGGTTTCCTGGCACAGGACGGTTTCTGCTTCAAGTTGTCTGGTGAGGAGACGATAAGTGGTGATGATCCAGTCAGAATCAGTTTCTTCACCACCTTCATGCCACTGTCTGAAATGTCAGATGTTCAGCGCGAGGCTATCTTTGAAGAGTGTATGAAGGATCTTGAAAACTTGGATCGTTGATTATTCTTCCCAGTCTATCTCCGTGAAGCGTGAGAAACGTTTCCCGTCACGTTCTATGGTCTCGAAGAACATCTTTTCCGGGCGTACCCAGTATTTGCTGTCGCCGTAAAGTGCTTGATAGACTACCATCCGCTGCTGAGTCTCTGAATCAAAGGCAATATGCTCCAGTCTGTACTTGTTTCCCTTGAAGTGCTGGAAGTATCGCACACGGTCTTCTGAAATGGGATATTCCAACATCAGCTTCTCGATAAGCGGACAGTACCATGTCTTGAATTGTTCTGCCGTTGGTGTATGGCCTCCAGGGAAGTGAAAGGTGTTATGATAATGCTCAAGGAATAGCGGCTCAAAATGCGCCAGTGTGTCCTCCTCACCGAAGAGTCCCCATACGCGATCCTTATTATATATATTACAGCAGTCAAATTGATGGGCTTCCATTTCCTCGAACTCGCTGATGAGCTGTTCGTCGATGGTGAAATTCTGCTTGCCGTCTGCCCTTGGTGACTTGTACTGATGGTTGCCGATACACTCGCGGAGGAAGTCTGACATCTTGAAATGCGGATTGCCGAGTAGGGCAGGGACTCCGATAATCGGTGAGATCATCTGCGCATAGAACGAACCGCAGCTGTTGCCGACAAGGATATCTGGCTTCTCTTGGTCACAGATGTCGCGGATAAGCCTGACGGCATCTGCAGGGTGGAGTGGGATATCGGGAGTCAGTATGGTAGCCCTCTTCTCAAAGGCTTCCTTCAATGCCAGAGCAGGCACACAACTGCCGCTGGCATAGAATCCGTGAAGGAACAGTATCTTCTTTTGCTTTTGCATATCGGGGTGCAAAGGTACTCAAAAAAACGCAGAAAAACGCCTGTGGATGCACTTTTCAGCTAGTTTTTAACAAAGAAATTCCATAAATAATGCGAGGAACCCCGAATATTGGGACTCCCCGCATAATCCTCCATAGAAAACATCAGGCCATTTCCATCTCCGGCTCCATGACCCTCTTGGGTACGGTGACGATATCCTCGCCCAAAGCCGTGGATATTTTGCAGATAGTTGATAGCGTCAGGTTATGTGTTCCCGACAGCCAGCGACTCACCTCTGTCTCGGTCTTACCAAGACGATGAGCTAGGTCCTTCTGAGTCATTCCCTTGATTTCAAGGATTTCATAGATACGGTTGGCAATGGCCACCGATATCTCCATCTGCTGCTTCATTTCCGGTGAGATCGTACTGCGGATCTCGTTCATGATTCTGTTTGTCTTCATATGCATTCTCCTTTCTTGTTATTCGTCGTCTATCGTGAATGACAGTTCACCGAGCAGTTCTGTACCTGTGATGACTATCACTTTCTGCTTTTCCCTTTCCTTTATCTGGATGTCTATCTTCTGGAGAGTTTTTACGCACTTGTGCAGATGCTCGTCCTCCTGATAGGTTGCCGATGACTTCAGACCGCCGTTTCCAAGAATCAGGATTTTGGCCTGGATGTTCAGCAGGTAAACGAATTCAGAATACTCCTCGCCCTCGAAATGTGGTGAATACAGACTTACCTTGTCACCATTTTCTAACAACTCAATCAATAAGTTTCTTTCCATGTCTTTTCTTTTCGTTTGCAAAAATAAACATAAAAGTTGATTTTTCCAAATGTTTTGGCCAAAAAATCAACATATATGCTTATTTTTGGGTTATTTACTATGTTTATTCACTCTAAATCTCAATAATTGTCACTTAAAAGCTGTCGAACATCTTCATGGCCTCTGCCTTGATTTCGTCGCACACATCGATGTATGGCTTCATGGCCTTATAATCTGAGTGGCCTGTCCATTTCATTACAACCTGTGGAGCAATACCCATACCGATGGCATTACATATGAAGCTGCGTCGGCCTGTGCGGGTTCCTACTACTTTATGCTTGGGCTTGATCTCGTCAAAACGTTCATTGCCCCGATAGTAAGTGATTCGGATTGGCTCGTCGAAACCTGCCAACTCACACAGTTCATGAAGATAGGTATTCATTTTCTGGTTGCTTGCCACTGGTAGAGCCTTCCCGTCCTTGAAGTTAAACGGCTCGTACTTTTTAAGGATGGCCTTGCTGTGGGTGTTCAACTCGATTCTCAGTGAATCCACGGTCTTGATGGTTGTGATCTCAATGTATGTGTCATGTACGTCACAGCGACGCAGATTGGCCAGGTCAGAGTATCTTATGCCTGTGTAGCACTGGAACAGGAACACGTCCCTGACTCTGATCAGATAAAGCTTTGACTTGGGTATCTCGAAATTCTCCAGCTTTTCCAACTCCTTCTTATTGAAGAATACTACTTTCCTGGGAGCACTTTTCAAGGCTGGCCTGAATGCCTCGAACATACTATTATTATGGTAGTGCCTGCGATAAGCCCAGCGGATGACTACCTTCAACATAACAATATCCTTGCGGATGGTCGTGTTCACGTACTCCTTCACTTCTCGCAGATAGTCCACGAAGCTTTGGAAGCCGTCTTCGTCGAAATACTCAAACGTCACGTCAAAGTTTGGCAGTCCGTTCTTTCTCTTCCAGTCACGGAATGACTTCAGATTATATCGGATTGTTTCGTACTTCTTCCTGGTCTTCTCTGCCCAGTCGTTGAGCTTACCCGCATACGCCTCATATTCATGATATACGTCCCAAAACGTGGGACGGTTTTTGGGACTCTCTTTCTTCGTTTCTGAAAGTTTGTTAAAACTTTGTTTTGGGCTCTTCGTGTCCTGTTTTGGGCTCTTATTGACCTGATTGTCAGAAGCCGCTTTCTTACCATTTGACTTAGGCTTTTGGCCATCAGAAGAGACTGGTGTAAGACCGTCTTTGATAATCATGTACGCGATCTTAAACTCTTCAAGTGTCGGTCTCTTCTCCTTTTCCTCAAACAGCTGGGCTGTGTCCCTGATGCTTTTCGCCAATCGAGCTAGTCCGCCGTTGATCTCATCTGCCGACTTTCCGTCGCTGGCACCGATGGCGAAGCCTTTCTTTGCGTCCCAGCAGTCCACGTTGACGTGATAGCCAGTTGTAAACTCCATGCTGATAGTCCCATAGACCACTCTCATGGTAATCAGCACATTCCTTGTTGACTGGACACTCATGCCTGTTTCAGGGTCTTTGACCTTCCTTTGTTTAAGTCTGAACTTAATGTCAAGTTTTGTTTCCATCTTACGATAATTTTAATTAATACCCTAATCACTCTTTGTTCGTAAGAAGGAGGGATTATTCGAACCTTGAACTGCAATTGGAGCTTTTGTGCCTGGTGAAACGCCTATTTTTCTTGTTTTTTGCCATATTTAAGAAAACAGTATCTTCAAATGCGCCTTTTCGGGCGGTTTTAGAAGGGGATTTGTTTTTGGTTTTCTTTACATGACTTACAATTATCATCCATTGTGTCCCATGAAAGCGCCGATCTTTTTATTTCCCATACTGTTTTTTGGCAAGTGCGTCCCAGAGGGTGCGTCCCAAAATCGCCCCGAAATCGACTACAAAGGTAAGAATTAAAATTTGAATGACAAAATCATTAAAAATACGTAAAAAATAAGCGATTTTTACAGATTTTGCCCCAAAACTGCGTAATTTTGCAAAAAAGAAATATGAGGCTGGAACAGCGTGCAGTCTTTTGCAGGTCTCTGCAGGTATCGGTCTCACGGCTGTCACCTCGACTTCAAATATAGATCCCCGCTAATTCAAACGATTTAGCGGGGATTCTTTACAAATTATTAAGATGGAATACAGAAAGATAGGTGAGAACTATTATGTTCGTATGGATCGAGGGGACGAGATTATCAGCAACCTCCTCGAAATCTGTGAAAAGGAATCCATACCATCAGCCATTTTCTCTGGTATCGGTGGTTGTCAGAGTGCTGAGCTACAGGTGTTCATTCCTGAAACAGGCAGCTTTGAGACTGAACGGTTGGAAGGAATGCTGGAACTGGTATCGCTCAACGGCAATGTTGTAAGAGACGATGACGGCAAACTCTTCCACCATACTCATGCCCTGTTCTCTTTTAAGAAGGACGGCCAGCATGGAATGGCGGGAGGACACCTCAAAGCCACAACTGTTCTTTATACTGCCGAGATAGAACTGCGTCCTACTGTCGGCGGTGCTATTGGAAGGAAGTTTGATCCTGAGACAGGTACGGGATTTTGGGATTTTAAAGATTGATTAACGAAGAGAATATGATGACTGAAAACAACAAATGGGTGGCTTGTTGGGGAAATGCCACCTCGATTACAAACCGTCGCGAGGCCGTTTATGCCAAGGACCTCACGTTGCGTTACCCCATCCGTATGCCGTTCGGCGGCAGTATGCTGCGTTTCCGTTTCTCGAACCTGACTGGTACTGAACCCGTCACGCTTACGAAGGTCTTTGTTGGTCATACGCCCATCACGTTTGGGGGTGAGAAGAAAGTCTGTCTGATGCCTGGAAAGGAGACGGAGAGCGATGCTATCAGCTATCCCGTTCACCGTGGTGACACGATAGAGGTGAGCTTTTATTTGGCTGATTATACACAGATGAACAGCGGCACACTCGTGACAGGTCCCTTGTCGAAGGGCTTTTATGCCTATGGCGACTATGCGGAGGCTGACGAACTGCCCATCGACCTGTCGCGTCACACCAACTGGTTCTACTTCCTCAATACCGTTGATGTGCTGACCTCGCCAGAGAATCGTGCTGTCGTGTGCTATGGCGACTCCATCACGGCTCAGTCGTGGCCCGACTATATGGCGCAGTTGGCATTCGGTTCCCATGTGGCAATCATCCGACGGGCTGTCAGCGGCACACGTATCCTACGGCAATATGGCTGTATTACCTATCAGGCCTATGGTCTGAAAGGTGCCACGCGCTTTCCTATCGAGATGAATGTGGCTGGTGCTTCGGATGTCATCATCCAACATGGCATCAACGATATCATCCATCCTGTGGGCGAAGATGTCAATCCCTTCCGTCCTTGGAGCGACCTGCCAACGGTAGAAGAGATGGAGCGTGGGGTAGAGGATATCTACGTGAAACCAGCAAAGGCGATGGGGCTGAAGGTATGGAGTGGCACGTTGCTGCCTATCTTCGGCTGGCGTACCTACAACGAAGATCGCGACGCGATGCGCCAGCAATTTAACGAGTGGTTGCGCACTTCGCCGATCTTCGATGGGTGTATCGATTTCGATGCGGCCGTTCGTAGCACGACTAATCCGAAGGCCTTTGCCGACGGTTTTGACAGCGGCGACCATCTGCATCCGAGTGAACGTGCCTACGAGGCGATGGCACAGGCGGCAGTCCACAAGTTGATTCGCCACATGCCTCGCTACGACCACGAAGAGTCATTCTAAGACGGCTTTTTATTTTCCTAAGAACTTGGTGTCTAAATACGCCTGGAAACTCTCTTTGTACATATCTCCGATGGGCAGATAGGTATCGGCATCCATGATGACGCGGTTCTTGTTCACCTCCTGAATCTTTGTGAGGTTGATGATATAGGAGCGATGGATTCGCATGAAGGTGTCGGGCAGTCGATCCTCCATCTTCTTCATCGACAGGAGGGTGATGATAGGTTTGGGCTCACCTTCGACCCATACCTTCAAGTACTCGCTCATGGCCTCGACGTAACGGATGGCAGGGATGCTGATCTTCACGATACGGTAGTCGGTCTTGAGGAAAAGGATGTCTGGCTCCTCCATCGTTGGAGCTGCTGATAAACGTTCCTTCAATCGATTGGCAGCCCGTTGGAAGTCTTGCAGGCCGAAGGGTTTCAACAGATAGTCAACGGCATTCACGCGGAAGCCCTCAACCGCATATTCCGAATAGGCTGTGGTGAAGACAACGAGGGGTGGGGCAGCGAGCGTCTTCACAAAATCCATACCGTTGAGGTCGGGCATGTTGATGTCGCAGAAGATGGCATCCACCATGTTGTGCTCCAGAAAAGCGCGGGCTTCCAGCGCACTTTGGCATTGGGCAGCCAGTTCAAGGAACGGCACCTTATTAATATAGGCAGCAAGCTGCTGTAGAGCCAACGGCTCGTCATCGATAGCGAGGCAACGGATCATGTAAATGGAATATTTAGTGTGACAGAATAGACATCCGGATCATTCTTGATGCGGAGGGTATAGTTACGGCCAAAAAGCAGATTAAGCCGTTTGCGCACATTGGCAAGACCCACACCACCTTTTTCTTCATTGGTCTGATGAGGCTTCTCGGCCTTCGAGTTACGACAATCGAACCACAGTTCATCATGCTCCACCGATACCTTCACCTCGATGAATGATTCGTGCTGGTAGCTAATACCATGTTTAAAGGCGTTCTCGATGAAGGTGATGAGAATCAGCGGCGGAATCTGACGGTCGGGAACTTCTGCGGGTAAGTCGATGTCGATACGCACCTTGTCGGTATAACGCAACTGCATCAACGCGATGTAATGACGGATGAAGTCGATCTCATTCGTCAACGACACCCCTTGCTTATTTCCCTCGTAGAGCACAAAGCGCATCATCTTCGACAGTTCCAGGATCGTGCCTTTCGCCTTCTCAGGATCGATATCCACAAGGGCGTGGATGTTGTTGAGCGTATTCATGAAGAAGTGCGGATTGATCTGATAACGCAGGTACTCCAACTGCTGCTCCAGATTCTCGTGCTCCAGTTCGGTCAGGCGCTTCCGGTCTTCGAGTCCACGATAAAAACCTTTGATGCCGAGGTTGGCGCCAAACATCAGGATGAGCATGATGATAGCCAGGATATCCTGTTCCCCCACGATGGGAGGAGGGGCGTCTTCAGGCCGATGGATGCCTGGGGCGGGCATGCCGTCGAAATCTTTCGGGGGATTGGCAAAATGAGGTGGCTGATGATGATCGGGGCGTTCCATGGGCGGCCTGTGGCCTTTCATCTCAGGTCTGTTGTTACATTGATAGACCGTGAATGCCGCCAGTATCATCACCACGATGCTGAAATACATCACGCGTTTGTTCTCATGACTGTGTGGTTTGCCTAAGAACAAAGGTGCCAACAGGAAATTATGGATCAGAAACAGGACCAGATAAATGGCGAACAATCGCCATACGACCAGCACTTCCCACCATTCGAATACCTGACTGCTGTCGCCTACCGTCCGTACATAAATACTCAGCAGCGGGGACGCAAAGAGCAATCCCCATGCTGCCAAGTAAATCAGATTCTCCTGTTTCGATTGTTTCATCCAACACATTATTATATATAATAACGTTATTATCAGTAGAATATTGTTTCAATGCCATCCGCCAGGTCCGAAACCGCCGCCGCCAGGACCGAAGCCGCCACCCGTATAGGATGAGAGCTCCACAGATGAGCCGCCGCTGACCGTTCCGATGATACCGATACCGCCGAAATAGCTGGTACCGCCGTTGACGCTGACACCCGACAGAAGGGTAGGCTGCGAGCTGCCCGAGACCACGAGGCCTGAACCGCCGCTCGATGGTGTCTGGAACAAGAAGGTCTCTTTGCCGACGGTCAGGGCATACCAGGTGTTAGGTGTCCATGAGGCCTGATAACATGACTGCGATAGCTGGGCACCACTCTCCAGTCCGCCGAGGGCGATGATGGTACCACCAGAGATGTAGAGCTTCTTCTTGTCCTCGCTGTTGGCATCGATGGCCACCTCAGGTGTACCTGAACAGATGGCATACACCAGTCCGCCCTTGATATAGCAGTCGCCGTTAGCATCCAGGCCGTCGTTATTCCGTCCGTGGGCATAGATGTAGCCGCCGCTGATGGTCATGTCGCCTTTCGAGTTGATGGCATCGTCGTAGGCATAGCTGGCCACTTCGCCACCCGTGATGTTCAGCGCGCTCTTGGTCTCGATGCCTTCACCGTTCTCTCCGCTGGTGCGCACCCATATCTTACCGCCTTTGATGGTCAGGTCGCCGTCCACCTTGATACCCTTCGGCGATGAGGTGTCGCCATTACCGCTGAACTGACCGCCTTCTGTCACGATCATCACACGACCGCCATTGAAGGTCGCATCTCCGTCGGCGTTGATACCCTTACCGCCGCTGCCGGTACTCTTCAGGTACAATTCACCAGCATTGATGGTGAAGGTCGAGTCGGCCTTGATACCTGCAGCGCCCTTGGCCTCCTGGTCGTCTGTGTCGTAGGTGCCGTCGCCTGTTGTCAGCACGGTGGTGCGTCCGCCGTTCACGATGATATGACTCTCGCAGTTGATTCCCTTCGCAGCTGTTGCCGATACCTCCACATTCAGGATACCGCCATTGATAAACACGCCGTCGTTGGCCTTGATGCCGTGCTTGGCAGTAGATTTCACATAGATGTTATTGCCCTCGCGGAAGACGATGTAGTCAGCCGAGTGGATACCGTTGCCCGTGTTACCCGTCACGCTGAGCTGGCCGCTACCGTTGAAGAGCAGTTTGCCCTTGCAGTAGAGTGCACCCTTCTGACTGCCGCCAGCGCCGTCTTCCAACGTGTTAGTAGTGCCTTCAGCCAAGATGATATAGGCGCGCTTGCCACTCAACAGATTCAGCGCGGCCGAGTCGGGATTGGTGATGCTGACGCCGTTCAGCTCCACGGCATACTTCTTGTTGCCTGCCACGGTAAAGGAACCGTTATCTGTCGAGCCGCTCAGCACATAGCAGATCTTTTTCGTGTCGCCGTGATTGGCCGTGATGTGACCGCCGTTGACGGTGATCTCCACCCCGTTCTCCGTCTTCGCTACGGGGTTCGACAGGTCGATGGCGATCTCCGTCGTAAACTCGTTGTTCTCCAGGATGTCTTCCTCGTCAGGGAAATACGCATCAGCCACATCCGTCGGCTCTGCCGTTGTCTTGTCTAATGCGATGTCGAAAGTTGTCAACTCACCCGTAATCGCCGAGCTGCCATTGCCGCTTGGGGTGTTGCCACTTGGTTCGTTGTTCTCAGGCCCGAAGCCGTTGTTACCACTCATGTAATTCTCAATGGGATCGTCACTCGAGCATGAAGTCAGCATCGCTGTGGATGCTGTCATGATTGCTAAGAAAATAAATACCTTTTTCATAATGCTACAAAATTTTGCTGCAAAAGTAACGAAATACAAGGCTCCCGCCAATTTTATTCAACGAACGCCCTGTTTTGTTCAGCCAATTTTTCTTCTTATGGCGTTCTATTGAGGATTTCTGGGGGTAAAAATACAAATAATTTCGGAATTAGTTGGTTGTTTCCTGAGAATTTTATATATTTGCAGTCGAAAATACGTTATTCGACACCTGGGGTTGACTGGATTTGACAGCGGGTTGAGATGGTACGTAAGCACGCGGAGGCTTCTTGGTTCCCTCCATAATCCGAGCTGAGGAAAAATTAATTGGCAACAATGAGTATGCTCTCGCTGCTTAATCGAAGTATAGTAGATTGCTAGCTTAATTTCTCTGCAAGGCGGAGAAACGAGACGTCGCTCCAAGGATGTTGTTCCGAATCTGAGGATCAAGCGGCGCAGGTTAAATCGGAAATAGTCTCTGTAGGCTCCGATGCAGGGATGAAATTTAGGAGCTAAGGTGTCGATTGGTGGTTCAGGTCTTGTCGGCACTCGAAAACCGAAGGCTGGAATAAGCGTGTAGAAAGCGTATGGTTTCCCTGTTTGGACGAGGGTTCGACTCCCTCCAGCTCCACAAAGTATTTGTGCAAGTCGCTGACTGTCAATTGGTTGGCGATTTTTCTTTTTCTTTTTGGGGGGGCGATTCTGGGGGCGTTTTTGCTTGAGCTTTGTTAGATTTTGAATTCCAATTGTTTATGGATATAATTTGCAACATATTGTAAATGAGTTAGTTAGTGGAAGGCCTCTTTGCGTGATGAATCAAATAGCTGACTTTTGGGAACAAAAATAGGGTGTACTCGAACCTTTACATGTAATTTACTGTAAAATACATAGCCTGAATAATTCATAGAGGTCTTCCCATCTCTGAGTTATACCTGTTTTTCTTATATCAGTAGCCTCACACGAAAACTCTGTACCGAATTACGATGTGTTA
>Ga0265300_10003637_pt1 | contig 12616 bp, 4 predicted proteins | sample AusTroGonzalo_MG_FD_193482 | JGI IMG/M metagenome (GOLD analysis project Ga0265300, IMG submission 193482) | Bovine rumen microbial communities from tropical cattle in Woodstock, Queensland, Australia - Gonzalo_03 | ecosystem: Host-associated > Mammals > Digestive system > Stomach > Rumen ... | reverse complement strand
AGGATGCCACCGGAGAGGTCATTGGTCATGAAGTCACAGATTTCCGGCTCATTGGTACATATCCAGAGACGTAGGCCGAGGTCTTTCTTATGCTTGTACTGGAGCGGGTAACCACAAATCGGGCAGCGCTTAATCATAGAGATGTCCGGAGAATCGGTCTTGGAGATGTCCAGTTCTCCGTTCACACATACCTTATCGTATTCTTGGACAAGTTCTGCTACGAAGCGTGACGGGCGCTGCTGCGGCACGGCGATGTAGACTCTATTCTTGGTGCGGGTCATCGCCACATAGAATAGGCGGCGCTCCTCTGCATACTCGATGGTTCGGTCCTCACGGATGACCAGTTTCATCACCGGATCGTCTTCAATCTTGGACGGGAAACCATAAGTGGCATTTACTGCGTTTATGATGACGACGTTATCGTACCCCAAACCCTTTGAACGGTGGGCGGTGAGGAAGGTCAGTTTGGCTTTTGGATAAGCCTTCGACTTGACATCGCCGGTATTCTCAAAGTAGTTAAAGAGACCACTGCGGCTGAGGTTGAAGGCATCGAATCCATATCGGCCGATGAGAAGAATGGACGAGTTGGCAGGTTTCCCTTCCTTTGCGTTTGCTTCCATTATCTGGCCAATGCAGCGCTCGACAGCCTGTGCCTGTAGGAAGAACTTGCCGCCTTTTCCTTCGAGGTCTTTCTTGTCACCATCTTCGGAATAGGATTCAATGATGATGGGGAAATCAATATGCTTGGGGCTGATGAGCGACTTCTGGATCTGTGAAGAGTTCTTCTGGATGAAACTGCCAGCGATGTCGATAACCTCCTGCGAGTTGCGGTAGGTCTTGGTTATCTTCAACTCTTCCCCGTAGCCCATTATCTCGGCAAAGTGGGTGAAGAGGGTGATGTCTGAGCCGGCGTAGGCATAGATAGATTGCCAGTCATCGCCCACGGCGATAATCTTGGCATCGCAAATCTGGGACAATGCCCGGGCAAGGTCAAATCGCTGCCGGGAGATGTCCTGGTATTCGTCGATGATGATGTACTTGAAGTTCAGTTTCTCGCCCATATCCTGCTGCTCCTGCAGAATCTTGGCGGAATCGTTTATCATATCCTCGAAGTCCACAGCGCCACGCTCCTTCAACTTCTTGGAGTACTCCAGGTAGCATTGGTGGCAAACATCCAGGAAGAGTTTTGTGCGGACGTTATCAGTCATCCGGTGCATTTCGCGGAACTTGTCCGTGTCGTAGCCGTTGGTCTTGAAGTTCTGAATGAAGGTGCAGAGGAGACGGACCAGTTTGAGGATATATTTGTTCTCCTCGGTGGAGACAATCTTCTGATAGACTTCCTGTTCGGAGCGAGGCTCCAGGGTGATTCCCGCCGCAATAAGCTGTTCCTTCAGATGCTCGAGCAGCGGGCGTCCATCCTTGTATTGGGAGAAGGTATAGATGAGTTCTGTGCCGTGGTCGCGGTGGAACTGGACCTTGTCATTCACCTCCTTCTTATAGCGTTCCAGTTCAGTTCTGGTGTAGCGGTTATGTGTACCGTCTTCCGTGATGCCAAAATGCTCAATGTAGATGGTCTTGTCGCCCTGCTTGATGGTGAAGTCAGGAGTGTAGGGCTTGTGAGACTTCCGGAAACTATATGGATATATCTTCTCGTACTCGTAGTCAACCTTGTTGAGATACAGGAAGTTCGCAATCTGGACTTCCTGAGCTGAGCGTAGCGACTCGTAATTGATGGTGATGGACTTGCCGGTACGCTTGTTCGTGATGGTCTCCACGTACTCGTTCATATTGGAACGCATCGTAGAGAAGTCGGCCTTTGAGATGTAGTTGAAGAAGGCATTAAGGTCGTCTCCCTCGTAAGGCGCATCAAAATAACTGCCGAAGAAGAGGATGAGTTTATTCACCATTTCCGGCTCCTGCAGGACATCATTCTTCAGGTAGTTATTGATGACATCGAACATGAAACCGCTGTCCACCACATTCTTCTTGTCCGCATCTTGCTTGCGGAGAATGGCATAGCCGGTCTTGTGGAAGGTGGTGACGGGGCAATTAATCTTCAAGGCCTTGTTTATCTTATCCCGGAGTTCACCCACGGCCTTGTTGGTGAACGAGATGACGAGTATCTGTTCTGGTGCGACGTGCTTGCATTCCACAAGGTATTTCACCTTGGCGGCCACAGTGGTGGTCTTTCCTGCACCTGCGCCGGCCACGACCAGCATATAATCTTCGTCTGTGAGAACCACCTTGCGCTGCTCTTCGTCCAGGGAGATAGCGGGATCGACTTTGGAAAGTACGGTGTCCAGGTAATGCTTCTCCGAGACGAGGTGGCGCTGCAGGTAGGTCTGATTGTGCTGCTGGATATTGGTGGAGCCATCCTTCAGGTCGGCAAGGTCAGCGTAACTGCGCAGGAAGGCTTCGATGGACGCTGCGTCAATACCATTAGCCTGGCAATAGTAGCCGGTGGTCTTGGCCGTCTTCATATTGGAGAAGAAGGTGTTGACCTCGGAATAATCGTCAATCAATTGGCGATAGTCACTCCTGGCCAGGTACTTATCTTCAAGCAGAAGGGCGTTGAGACGCTGTGTAAACTGCAGGAGGGACGCATACTCCGACGTGGGCGCATCTTGTACAACAATGGTAGGCTCCTGCTTTTGCGGAGTCTCCTGCGGCTTTTTGCGCTTATATGAGAATCTGCGGTTGAAGAAGGACATGGCTGTGGAACCATCAAAATGGCATTGCTATCGTATTTGTTCAGTGTGAATACAAAGTTAACAAATACCATTGGATTATATGCACAATACACGTATATTTGCGGTAACTCCCATGCGGTGGAGTTTTGATAGGGATTTTGTTTTCCCACGGGCGGAATTCTTGTTTGGTGAGTCGTCGCAGGATGGCCTTTTACGGCCTTTTAGGGCCTTTTAATGCCCCTCTGACTTACCGCAAAAGTTACCGCAATTTGCGAAAACCAGCCTTCTAGTACTGTGAGAAACGACTATTCGTTTTTTGGAACGAAGAGGAATATTAAGCCAATTATCAATGACTTATGAAAAAAGCTGTGGCACTTGCCACAGCTTTTTTCGTACCTGGAGAAGGCTTGATCAGAAGATGACTTCAATCTGGGCGGTCTCATTGGCCTTGAACGTGTACTGGACATGGTTGCCGTCCTTGGCCAGCTCCTTGCCATTCACAAGGATGCGGCAGCCTTCCCGACGGTTGCGAAGCGTGAGGGTCTGGTCCTGATTGGAGGTGATGGAGGCACGGATGCCCTTCTGGTCCCAGTCCATATGATTCAGCTTGGCGAAAGTATATAGCCAGACGCCGTCAATGGCGCCGTGCATCAGGTTGTCGGGCATCGTCGGCAGGAATTCCACCGTTCCGGGCTCGCTGAAGACGCACATCTCCACCAGGAATGCCGGGACGGCGCCCGTCAGATCCGGGAACACGCCCCGATAGGGGAAGTGGCTGGTCTGCAGCGTGCGGCGGACGAAGCCGTGATTGAGCAGCTGGCTCAGGTTCTGCTCGGCTTCTTCCATATCCTTCAGGCGGATGGCCGTGAAGGCACGGTGGATGATGCCATGGGCGGAGTCGTCCTGCTGGCCGCGCTTGCGGTTGGAGATGATGATGGCTTCCGTCAGCGCGGGATCCTTTTCGGGCGTAATCGCGCGGCCGGGCCATACGTCATAATGGTGGGACACGTGGCGGTGGTTGTAGTTCTCCTCGATCGTCGGCCAGGCCCATTCCTTGAGGCCGCCTTCCAGGTCAAGGAGATAGGTCGGAAGGGATGCGAGCTGGGCCTCCCAGTGGGGGATGTTCTCCTCCTCGATGCCCAGGGTCTTGCAGCCATCGATCAGGTTCATCAGGATCTCGCGGCAGATGGCGATGTCCATGACGGAGTTGATTCGCGTGGGATTGATGTCTCTGCTGGTGACCGTCTCATAGCCGGGATTCGGAGTGGGGTTTTCCGGAGAGAAGGACGGATAGAAGATCACCTTGCCGTCCGGGCCACGGTCGCACGCGTAATCCTCGTAGAACAGGGCCATTTCCTTGTAGGCCGGAATCAGGCGGGTCCGCAGGAATTCCCTGTCTCCCGTGACAAGGTAGTAGCCCCACAACTCGTTGTAGACCCAACCCAGGCAGCCCGTCCAGGCGTAATGCGGATAGGTGCGGGAGAAATGATAGTACAGGCCGGAATCCGGGTCGCAGTGGACGCTGGCCAGCAGGCCGCGGGCGCCGTAGAGCAGCATCGCGTTGGTACGGAAGTCATCGAACTTGGTCTCGTAATACTTGAAATACGCGTCCATCTCGTCGAAGAGACCCGTGTTGTTTCCGGCGCAGACCTGCAGGTTGGTGTTGATGTTGTGCTGGCCCGTCAAAGGAGGATACTTGCCGGTCTCGTAGATCTGGAAGAATCGGCCCATGTCATAAAGCTTCTCCAGCAGGGCGGGATCCAGCTCATTCTTGCTGTGGGTGCGACGGAGCAGTTCCTCACCGGAAAGCAGCAGGTCTTCGTCGGGACACAGATGGATCCGGGAACGGTCCATCCGCTCGCCGATGTACTTTTCGTTACCCTTGAGCATCCGGTCGAAATCGGCCTTCATGGCCAGCAGTCCGTCCCGGACGGGCTTGGCGCATGCGAAGGTGAAGTCGCTTTCGAACCGCTCGATCTTCGCGACGATCATCAGACCGTCCGCGCCGGAAATGGACATGCCTTTTTCGGTCTTTTTCATGGTGCCGCCTTGTGGCAGGAAGCGAATGACCACAACATAGCCCTTGTGACCGAACTCAGGATTGTACGCACAGGCCAGCGTAATCACACCGTCCTCGATATTCAACTCATGGGTGCTGCTGCCAGCCAATCTAGGCAACCGCATTTCCACATCCAGGTCCAGCTGTCCCTTCGGCGCCGTGAAGCGGTTCACGGTGACGTCCCCGTCATAGGCGCAGAAGCATTCGTTCCGGAAAGAACCGCGCGCATCGGTCCACATGGCGGTGATCATGCCGTTCTGCATGTCCAGGAAGCGCAGATAGTCCCGGGTATCGGGCTGCTCCGGCCGGCGGAAGCTGAGCGTGAAGGCCGTGTGCCTCCGCGGCCCGGCTTCGGGGTACAGGATCTTGTTGTCGAAATTCATATACTTGTCGAAGCCAGCCTTTATCTGGGCCTCGTCCACCAGGGCGTTCGCCTCATCCGGCTTGCCCTCCAGCAGCAGCTGGCGGATGCGGGGCAGGTAGGGACGCAGGTCAGGCGGCAGCGGAGTCTCCGCCCATTTCGGCTCAAAGAGCAGCTCATGGGTATAGGACATCACCTCGTTATAGGGCTGGCCGGAAGCCTGGATGCGCAGGGAACCGTTGCCGGTGATGAAATCGTCCGAAGATTCTGCTGCGGGAGCGATGGAGCAGATATTGTGCTTCGGCAGGATGGTGGTTCGAAGCTCTACCGGAATATATGGGATGGAATACTCGAGCTTTTTGGTATCAATCCCGGTGTTCCCAGGTTCCTTCAGATTGCCCTTAGCGCCGGTGGTCCCCACCGCAAGGCACAGAAATGCGAAACTTGCTATTAATTTTTTCATGGCTAGTACATTAGTTGTGTAAAAATACAAATTTTCTATTATAGTCAAATACTTGATTAAGAGTTTTGTCGATTTATCCAAAAGCTTTATCGCAGTTTTGGAGCCAGTCATACTCTTCAAATATGACAGGACCGGATGCGTGCAACGAAAGACAGGATTTAGTTGTTGGATGGATGTTGACACAAGGAGCGCGAATCGTATTTTATCGCATTTTGTCGCATTATAACTCCCTGAAAGTTAACACAATACTTAACACAACCGGGCAAAAATGGCCCTCTGTGACAGCTGAAAGCCACTGTAATGTTTTTGGAATGAAGAGGAATATTAATCAAAAATCCCGCAAGTGATTGCGGGATTTTTCGTATTGAGCCTTACTGGGCCAGTTGCGCGGAAATCTCGTCGGCGTAGGCCTTGACAAGGCCTAGGTGCTGGTTCAAGGTGGCGTAGTTCACATTGGATGACATGCCGCCATTGGCCTTGGCGGACATCTGCTGATAAAGGGCCGGCACATCCTGGGCATTGATATACTCGATTCTGGGCAGGTAACGGAGGGTGTACAACTTGATGGTGGGCTCTTCCTGGTCTGGTGAGAGGCTTTCCACGCGCAGCTGCACAGTGATCACCATGTCCGGGAGGTCAGGATCCGTAATCACGCGCTTCTCCTCATTGAAGGGAACGAAGATCTGAGGGTCGGCCACATACTGGACAATATCCACCTGGGAAGAGGACGCATCCGGATTGGTGAAGAAGAGCGAGGAACCGTAATAGCGGCGCTGGTAGGCGTCATTCACCTTCTGGCTGCTGAGCCGCGTGCCAATGAGGTCGGCCGCCTGTTCCTTTTGTTCCTCATCCAATTCCATCTGGAAGAATTCCTTGGTGTAGTTGTCCTTGAAGATCTTAAAGGGCAGCTTGGTTGTTCCCGCCACATCTCCCGTTGAGGCACGCTGGTCCTTGCCGGACGTTGCAAGGGACATAGGCTCATAGTCCAGGCCCACCGCACTGCGGAAAGCATCGGTGTTGCCCGCCTCACCGCCGGGATAGAGACCGTAGCTCACCCCTACCCTTATGTCGGAGATGTCTCCGAAGATATGTTCATTCAGGACGACGTCTCCCAGGGACGTGGGATCCAGGAAAGAGATGACGCGAAGCCCCAGGGACGTAGGAGAGGAAGAGATGTCGTATTCCGCCACCTCATTGCCCATCCGGTACCAGCTCTGCTGTTTCCGGCCATAATAGGTTAGCACAGGTTTGTTGGCCCAGAAAGCATCCTTGACCACGTACACAACCGGATCGTTTTCTATGTTCCAGAGGCCGCGGCCCATCTGGAACTGGCTGTTGTTCCGGATTTTTGTAAGATAGCCGATGGGAAGGCTCAGGGACGGGATGTTGTGGGAACGCTGCGCACGGATTTCACCCGTTGTGGCTATGGTGCCGCCCATAGTGAGATTGACTTCGGCATTGAGATCGCCCAGCTGTTCCTTGATTTCTTCCGCATTTTTCGGCGTATTCTTGGCGAACTGCTGGAACAAATTGCCGGTAATATTGACGGCAAGCCCAATGCCCATGGGAATAAGGGAGTACGGAGTGTATTTTGTGGCGTCTGTAATGCCGTTGAGTAAGTACACGCTGGACAGGGCGCCTGCCAACGGTCCGGTGATGCTGGGAATGATTTTTCCTGCTGCGTTGGCCGATGTGGGGATCAAACCCTGCAGGTTCATATTCCCGGTGACGGAGCCGGATATAGTGCCCTCAAAAACGCTTCTCAGGACCACGCTCTGCTCGTCAAAGAGGTCCAGGCCGATGGTCATCATATTGCGCTCGTCGTAGCCGTCAAAGAAGGACTGGGCGCGCATGGCCGACATATCCATGTCGAAAGCCCACCAGCCCGGGGCGGGAACGACGATATTCGTGTTCTCCTTGCCCATCTCGTTGGTAAGCGCGGTGGTATAGAAGGTGCTTGCGTAATCCTGGAACCGCGCGGCATCGGTACCTTCCAGCGTGTGTTTCAGCGGAACGGCGAAGGCCGTGGGATTGTACTCTGCCTGGCTGCCGGAAAAACGCACGTGCCAGAGATGGTCGTTGGCTCCGGAAGGGGGAACCAGTTCTTCGGGCCAGTAATAGAAAACGCGCAGGGTGTGCGTATAGCGGTTGAAAAGGCCGAAGTAATTGAGGTTGGCCCCGGCGGCGGTCTCGATTCCCGTCGTGTTGAAGGCCAGCGCCCAATCGTACTTGTATTTCATCATCTTCAAAAGCTCATCCTCAGGGATGTGACGCTGAACGCCCACGTCGGTGAAGTTCCAGGGCAGGAATACGGATTTTTTTCTCACCTCGGGGACATTGTTGACGATGGAAACGGACGTGACCACCTCGATCTCCGTCTGCGAGGACCAGTCTTCTTCGAAGGCCGTGTTCACGGAGGGAGAAGCCCCGCCCAGGGCTTCGCTGTTATAGTTCGGGAGGCCGGGACGCTGGCTCACCGTAAGGTTCACCGTGAGGCCGCTTTCCATCCCGATGACGATATCGGCCGATCTGTCCCAGTTCAATTTGCTATCAGAGGTCACGGTCACCTCCAGCACAAGCTTGTCGTTATATAGTTCCTCCTGACGGGAGATGGACCTCACCCAATCCGGCTGACCGGTGATCCCGGCAATCTGCGTGTCGCCCACACCATCCAGGACGGTGGTCTGGGTATAGTCCTGGTTGGCCACTTCCAGGCTAAAGGACAACACGCGTGTGTCCGGCTCTTCCTGCCGCTCCCGGTCACAGGAAGAAAGAAGACAGAAGGCGGCTGCCACGCAGCCCAGCAATATAGTAGAGAGAATGTGTTTCATCTTTTTATTTGCTAAGTTGACTGCTGATAGCTTCGGAATAAGCCTTCACTAAATCCAGATGAGCCTCCAGCGTCTGGTAATCCGCGCTGGAAGTGACGTTTTTCCTGGCAACCATCTGCTGATAGAGGGCGGGGACATCTTCAACATTGATGTACTCAATCCTCGGCACATAGCGCAGCCTGTATAGCTTCACGCTGGGCTCATCCTGGCCGGGCGACTGGCTTTTCACGCGCAGCTGCACGGTAACCACCAGGTCCGGAAGGTCCGGATCCGTAATCACACGCTTCTGCTCGTTAAACGGCACGAAAATCTGAGGGTCAGACACAAACTGGACAACGTCAACCGTGGACGCATCTGCATTCCGGTTAGTGAAGTAGAGGGAATTACCGAAGTAACGGCGTTCATAATCTCCATTGACGCTCTGGCTGCTGAGATGGGGAGCGACCAGGTCGCCGAAGGTTTCCTTGTCGGCCTCGTCCATTTCCATCAGGAAGAAGTCTTTGGTGTAGGGATCCTTGAGGATCTTGAAAGGAAGGGGTTTGGCGCCGGACACATTGCCGGTAGAGGCTGTCTGGTCCTTACCAGCCGTAGCAAGGGTGAGCACTTTGTCGTAGTCCAGCCCAACCGCATAGCGGAAAGCGTCCGTGTTGCCGGCGATGCCGCAGGGATAAACGCCATAACTGGCCGCAACGGATACGTCTGAGATGGTTCCGAAGACATCTTCGTTGATGATGACATCGCCGATGGAAGTAGGGTCGAAGAAAGAGATGAGCCGAAGCCCCAGACTGGTAGGGGAAGAATAAATCTCATACTCGGCCACATCGGAGCCGGGCCTGTACCAGCTTTGCTGCTTGCGGGTGAAATAGCTCAAAACGGCCTTGTTGCTCCAGAAAGCGTCCTTGACCACATAGACAACGGGGTCGTTCTCTATGTTCCAGATACCCTTTCCCATCTGGAAATTCTTGTTGCCCCGGATCTTACCCATAAACGACAGCGGAATGCTCACGGACGGGACACCGTGCGAACGCTGCGATTTGATGACACCCTCCGTGTTGATGGTGCCGCTCATTTGAAGCTTCAGCGATGCGTCGATGTTCCCCAGTTCATTCCTGATGGTTTCCGCGTCATCCGGCGCATCGTCGGCCAGCTGCCCCACAAGGTTTCCCGCAATTGCGGCGAGGGTCCCAATGACACTTGTGATAATGGCTCCCTTACCGAAGGCAGTCCCTTCGTTGATGCACTGCAGCAGGTAGGTGTTTTGGAGCATATTGCCAGCGGGGCCAAGAATGCTGGGCACAATCACTCCGGCAGCGTTTGCCGACGTAGGGATAAGTCCCTCCAGATTCATGTTGCCTTTAAAATCGCCGCCGATGCTGACTCCGTCCATATAGGATTGCAGGACCAGGTTCTGGACGTCGAAAAGGTCCATGCCGATGGTCATCCTGTTGTACTCGTTATAGCCGTCGAAGAAGGACTGCTGCCGCATGGCCGACATATCCATGTCGAAGGCCCACCAGCCGGCGGCAGGAACCACAAGGGCTTCACCGCCCACGGCCATGTCATCCGTGAGTGCCGTGGTGTAATAGGTGTTGGCGTACTGCTGGAAGCGGGCGGCGTCGCTGCCTTCCAGGGTATGATTGTACGGAATGGCGAACGACGTGGGATGGTACTCGGCCGTCTTGCCGCTGAAAGTGACATGCCACATGTGGTCATTGGCTCCGGAAGGTGGGAGAAGTTCCTGGGGCCAGTAGTAGAATACGCGAAGAACGTGCGTGTAACGGTTGAACAGGCCGAAGTAATTCAGGTTTACCCCGGATGCGTCCGGGATGCCGGTGGTGTTGAAAGCCAGGGCCCAGTCATATTTGTTGAGCATCATCTTCCGGAGCTCCGCTTCCGCAAAATGGTTCTTGACGCCTGCCGCATTCCCGTTCCAGGGAAGCGCCACTTCCTCGTGCTTGACCTCGGGGACGTTGTTGGTATAAACCACAGACTTGATCAGCTTGATGGTGAGCTGGGAAGACCAGTCTTCCTCGAACTCCTGATTCAAGGAAGTGGATTCTCCGCTCTGGAAGCCGGTGGTAAACAGGCCGGGACGCTGGGTGAGAGATAGGGTGGCCGTAGCGCCGCTGCTCATATTGAGCACAATGTCGGCCGAACGGTTCCTTTTCATGTTTTTTTCTGCCTCAACCGTCACATCCAGCACAAGCTTACCCTCATAAAGATCCTCCTGCCGGGTGATGGACGTTACCCAGTCGGGCTGTCCGGAGATATGGGTAATCTGCACGTCTCCAAGACCGTCCAGTACAGTTGGCGCCGTGTAATTCTCATTGGCTACTTCCAGGGAAAAAGACAGTTCCCGGGTGTCTTGCTCCGCAGCCGAGCGCTCGCAGGCAAGAAAAAGTGGGAGCAGGGCTCCGATAATCCAAATGGTTCTTTTCATCATCATATACCCATTCCGCCGCTAATATCACGGTTAATAAATACTCTCAATGCGCCGTCAACCTCCTCTACATAGAATTTGTACAGCCAGGCCTCATGGAAATACCATTTCCAGAAGAGAGAAAGGGTTTCTCCCTCCCCGGTCTTGAAGTTTAGCCGGACTTCATTAGAGGCAAAAGAAAAAGTCTCGCCGGGTACATCATAAGTCTCATACCAAACATAATAGCCTGTGTCCCAGGAGCCCATGCCCATGGAAGTCATAGTCTGGGCAAATCCGGGATTCTCATTGAGTATTTTTGAAACTCGCACTCCTACCGGATATCTCATACAGCGATTCCTTACGCCTCGAATATCATCAGGCCAAGCAATCTGTTTTTCCTCTGTTTCAAGCCGAAGAAGGAGTCCGTCATGCACGCCGGCTTCATATTCCCGGATAACCAGGAACAAGCCTTGGCCGTGGCCGAAATTACTGGCCACTCCCTCCGGAAGTTTACCATCGCGGACCTCAAAAGGCGCACCCAGATAGAAGTAATCCAGTAAATCACATTGATTGTATCTGTCTATCCAGCTGTCCGTGAGGAGCGGTTTTTTGAAAACAATCTGCGTGAGCGGACGGGCACATTCCGGAACCTCCACCACGGCGAACTGCCCCAAGGCTGTAGAGCGCTTGAACACCATCTGTCCCTGGGACTTTCCCTCGGAATTCTTCATGTTCCAGATCAGCTCATCTTCCGTCTCCGTAATATCGGCATCACTCGGGATAATGGACTTCATGAACTCCCGGGCCCACTCGACCGGATTCGTCTTTTTTACCGTGATGTTCACTACGCCGGGACTAGCCGGATCATAACTGCCGTAGTAGCATCCAGTAACGTTCCCATTTTCGTCCAGGTCCAGGAAACTGCCCAGTAATAGATAGGCGTCGGGGCATCTCTGCAGGTCCGAATTGGGATTCTCTGTTTTGCCCTTCCAGTCATCCTTGTTGCAGGAGGAGAACAAGCTGGTTGCCGCCATCAGGCAGGCAAGAGAAATGGTTAGAAGTCGTTTCATTATAAATGGAGGGTTAGGGTTACATTGTAAAATTTACCGTTTTCTATTGTCTGGGAATCTATGTTCTTATAGTAATGCGTAAAACCGGCTACGTCAAGCGCATCAAAGGAGAAGGAAAACGTCGAATCATAAAAACAAGGAATGGCTACATAGAGCTCGTCTGTGGCTACTGGCGGGCTCACCACAATCGTTATGCTCTGGCTTTCTCCAGTGACCGTGATGGACATTCCGCTTGTGGTAAAAGGGGCTCCACCCTGTTTCAGCGTGAACTTCATAATGGCCTGCCGGTTAGTGAAGGTAGCGTTCTCCGTGGTGATGGTATTGCCGTCTATACTTAGAATCTCGACTTCGGCCGTGGCATAATCGCAAGTCTTGTCGAGGCTGGCAGCCCCTTCATTCAGTAGGCCGTTCTGGCTCGTATAGTGGTCGGCATTCAAAAATTCGAGCCTGAGGGTGTTGCCAACCGCGAAAGTTCCGCTGACGGTGCCGCTTAGTGTGGTGCTTTTGCCGGTGCTCTGAGCCGTCAGTGTGCCCAAGCTCGCTATACCACCCTTGTATACCTCCACCGTCTCTCCTTCGGCCCACTTAGCCTTCAAAGCCCCGTCTTCAATATACAGCGCTTTGGTAAGTGCGGCTTTATCGGCCGTAACGGAGAGCGTATAGGTCTGTTCCTGTCGGGCAGCAGGCTGCTCGACCAACTCTGGTTGGCCTGCTTCCTTCGCA
>Ga0265300_10003636_pt1 | contig 12618 bp, 7 predicted proteins | sample AusTroGonzalo_MG_FD_193482 | JGI IMG/M metagenome (GOLD analysis project Ga0265300, IMG submission 193482) | Bovine rumen microbial communities from tropical cattle in Woodstock, Queensland, Australia - Gonzalo_03 | ecosystem: Host-associated > Mammals > Digestive system > Stomach > Rumen ... | reverse complement strand
TCTCGGTGTAGCTCACCGTATCGAGGAACTTTTCACAACCTGCAAACAGCAGGGTGAGCAGCATAAGGACCGAAGTATATTTGATGATCGTTTTCATGACGCATTAGAATTGAATGTTGACACCCACGAGGAAGGTACGGGCGCTCGGATAGTAACCGAGGTCGATGCCGGACACCCAGTCCTCGTCGAAACCGTAGCCGATCTCCGGGTCCATGCCCGAATATTTGGTGATGGTCAGGAGGTTCTGGGCCGAAATGTAGAGACGGGCCTTGCTGAGCCAGGAGCCCTTGATGATACGGCTGAAATCGTAACCAAGCGTAACGTTGGAAATCTTGAAGAAGTCGCCGTTCTCGATGTAGATATCAGAAATGTTCGACCAGTTGCGGTCGGAGCAGGTCGTCCAGAGCGGGAGGCGGTTGGACGTTCCTTCACCGCTCCAGCAGTTCATCAGGTCGCGGGTGTAGCTGTCGGTCGGACGGTCGAAGAACGAACGGTAGGATTTGGCAATCTGCTGGCCGAATGCACCGTAACCCGTAATGCTGAAGTCGAAGCCCTTCCAAGCCATCCAGAAGTTCAGACCGGTGGTCCAGTCGGGGTGCGGGTCACCGATCATCGTGCGGTCATCGTCGGTGATCTGGCCATCGCCGTTGACATCTACCCAGATCAGGTCACCAGGCTTGGCGTCGTCATACTTGGCTGCCGTGGCGGCCACCTGGGCGGCGTTCTGGAAGACACCCGCCGTCTTGTAGCCGTAGAAATAGCCGATCGGATAACCGACCTGGGCGCGGTACATCTCGGAGGTACCCTGGCTGAGCACGTCGTCCTCACCGTGGATGATACCCTCGGCGTTGGCGATACGCGTTACCTTGTTCTTGTTGTAGGCGGCGTTCACTTTGATGCCATAGGTGAACGCACCGGTATACTTGCCATAGTCGACAGCCATTTCGAAACCGGAGTTGCGCACGTCACCGCCATTCACATACGGTGAGTTGAAACCATACACAGAAGCGATCGGGGCCTGGACGAGCCAGTTCTTCGTATTCTTGATATAGGCATCGAAGGTGAAGCCGAGGCTGGAGTTCAGGAAGCGGGCGTCGAGACCGATGTCCGTCTGCTCGGAGGTCTCCCAGCTCACATCCGGGTTGGCGAGCACATCGGGCTTCGCACCGGTCGACATGGTGGCTTTGTCACCGAAATAGTAACCGGCGCTGCTCGACAGCGAGATGGTGGTCAGATACTGGAAGTTGGAAATGCTGGCATTACCGTTCTGGCCCCAGCTGGCGCGGAGTTTCAAGAAATCGAGCCAGCCGCGGGTGCCCTCCATGAAGGATTCGTTGGAGATGACCCAGCCGGCGGATACCGAAGGAAACACACCCCAGCGGTGACCGCGGGCGAAGTTGGAAGAACCGTCGGCACGTACCGTGGCGGAGACCAGGTACTTGTCACGGAAGCTGTAGTTGATACGGCCGAAGAAGGAGGCCAGGCCGCCCTGCGAAGACGGGGAACCGGAAGCCGAGATCTGGTTGATCAGGGCCGGCTTGGTGTTCGACAGCCAGGCACGCGTGAAGTCGTTCGGGAAGATGCTGTTCATCGCGGAAGCAGAAACGCTCTCGCCAAAGCCCCATTTCTCGATGGACTGGCCGAGCACGGCATCAAACACGTGATCGTCGTTGATGGTGAAGTGGTAGGATGCGGTGTTCTCCCAGGTGAAGCGGCTGTTGAGCTTCATCTTCTGCGACACCTGGTCGTTGTCGTTGTACTGCGAAGCGTTCAGATGGTAGAGCATCTTGTAGCTGCGGGTCGAAGAGCCGGACATCCGGTAACCGAACTGTGTCTTGAACTTGAGGTTTTTGATGGGCTGCAGTTCGGCGAACACGCTGGCGTGCAGGGCATAGAATTTCTCGAGGTTGCGACCGCGGTTGTAGTAGTCCAGACCGATCGGGTGCTTGGAGTCGCTGAAGAAGTTCCAGCCGTACTCCTCGCGGGCAGCTTCATCGTAGAAACCGGTGATGTTGCCCTGGGCGTCGGTGGTGTAGACCGGGAGGAGCGGCGTGGCGCCGATGGCGTCGTGGAGGGAGCTCTCGTAGATGTCACCCTCGCCGATGCCGCTGTTCTCACCATAGCTGAAGTTGAGCGTTTCGCCGAACTTCAGGATATTGAGGTTGCCGCGCTTGATCGCCACATTGTCCGTGTTGATGCGGAAGGTATAGCGACGATACTTGGCGTTCATGGGCTCGATCTTGTTCCAGCCGAGGATACCGTCCTGGCCCGTATAGGAAAGACCCATAGAGAACTTGTGGTCCGCGGTACCGCCGGCCACGTTCAAGGAGTGGTTCTGGGTCATCGCACCCTTGTTGTACATTTCCTCCACCCAGTTGGTACCTTTCCAGGTACCGTTCATGATAGACTGGTAGAGGTTGGAAGGAAGCACGGAAGAGAAGTCCACTTCCGCGATGCCGGAATTCTTGCGGGCCAGGTTGTAAAGATACATGTACTCCTGTGCGTCGACCATGTCGGGCATCTTGGCGATGTACTGGCCGCCATAGAAGCCGTCATAGGAAACAATCACGCGTCCTTCCTTGCCCTGCTTCGTGGTCACGAGTACGACACCGTTGGCGGCACGCGCACCGTAGATGGCGGCGGAAGCTGCGTCCTTCAAGATGTCGACCGACTCGATGTCGTTGGGGTTGAGCACGTTGATGTCACCACCGGCCACACCGTCGATGACATACAGCGGTTCGGAGTCGCCGATCGTACCAATACCTCGGATGTTGACTTTGTAGCCACGGCCCGGCTGTCCGGAGTTCTGGGTGATGGTAACGCCCGGGCTCTGGCTCTGCAGGGCGCCAAGGGCGGAAGGCGTGTTGAGCCTGGCCAGATCATCGCCCTTGACCTGGATGGTCGAACCGGTCAGGAGTTTTTTCTGCTGCACACCGTAACCGATGACGACGGCTTCGTCGAGCACGTCGAGATCCTGGTACAGCGTAATGTCGATAGCAGCGCGACCATTGACCTCAACCTCGGCATCCTTGTAGCCCAAGCAGGACACGGTGAAGACGGCGGTAGCCGGTGCCTCGATGGTATAGCGGCCTTCCGCGTCGGAAGTAGTCCAGATCGTCATCCCTTTGACGACGACCGATGCGAACGGAATCGGGTCTCCGTTGCTCCCGTCCGTAATCGTTCCTTTCACGGTCATGTTCTGCGCATTGACGTTCAATGCGAAGAAAACCGACAGCAAAAGAAAGAGACATTTAAAGCATTTCATAAGTTTAGTTTTATAATGTGATGGATGATGTCATTTCATCAGGCGCCGGATTTTGGCAGCCAGTTCAGCATTCTCATACACGCCCGAGAATTCTTCAGCATGCGGCCCATAGGCAAAGACCGGCACCAGGATGCCGTTGTGTCCCTTGGTGGAGAAATGGACCTTGGCCGAGCGGTCTTCCAGGCTTCCGCCCACAAGCGTCAGACCGCCGGTCGCATGGTCGGCGGTAATGATCACGAGCGTATGCCCGTCTTTCTCCGCCCATTCGAGTACCTTGCCCACCGTCCGGTCGAAGTCGAACAATTCCTCGGCCATGTAGCCTAGTTTGTGCCGGTGGCACCAGTCGTCGATGCTGGAGCCTTCGATCATCAGGAAGAAGCCTTTCCGGTTGTCCAGCAGCTCGATGGCCTTCATGGCGCAGTCCTCGAGAACGGGACCGCGGTCCAGTGCGGGTTCCATTTCCAAGGGCGCGAACAGGCCCAGGACCTTCCCCTCCTTCACTTTATGCAGATCATCGAGATTGTCGACGAATGTATAATTCCTGTCCTTCATTTCCTGCACCAGGTCGCGGCCGTCTTCGCGATTCTGCCAGAACTGGATGCCACCGCCCGTCAGGAAATCCACGCCACTGTCGACATATTGCGTAGCGATGCCGGCCTCGTCGTGCCGGTCGATGCTGTGGCCCACGAAGTCGATGGGCGTCGCATCATTGATGCGGCAGGTGACCGCCACGCCCGTCTTTTTGCCTTTGCGCTGCGCGTCATGCAGCAGGCTGGGTACCGGATTGCCGTCCGGGTCACAGGCCATGTAGCCGTAGCGTGTCTTCACGCCCGTAGCCAGGCCGCTGCCGCCAGCACAGGAATCCGTGATGAGGGAATCCACTGTATAGGTGCGGGAAAAGCCGGTCACCTTGCAGTTGTCCATGTTGAGATGTCCTCCGTTGAGCACCCAGCCCACGCTGACCTGCTCCAGTCCCATGCCGTCACCGATCATCAGAATGACGTTCTTGATGCGCCGTCCCTTGACCGGCGAGACCGTCACCGTCTGGTAAGGCACGGCCACCTGGTACTGGTCGTCGATGCTGAACTTGTCGTCCGCGTATTTCGACAAGTCCCTGCCCTGGTCCACCGTCTGGGCGGAGACCAGGGTGCAGAAACTTGCGGCCAATAATACGAAGAAGAGTTTTTTCATAGTTTAAGTTTAGTATGTCAGTTTTCCACGATGAAGTTCAGGTCCTTCTGGTCCGTCTTGCAGCTGACGGTCCGCTTTTCATGCGGCAGGAGCGGGAAGAAATTGTCGCTCCAGTACACGGGGACGGCCAGGTTTCCGTCCTTGTCCAGGGCTTTCAGGATATTCTGGAAAACAATGTAGTCCGAACGGTTCTCCAGGGTCACGGTGTATCCGTCTTCCACCGGTGTAACCGTCATGTCCACATCCGCGTCCTTGTGTGCAAAAGCGAAACGCAAGTCGTTCCATTTCCGGACCGGCGTATAATACCAGGTGGACTTGTCGAAATCGTAGACGTTATCGTTCGCGCCGATACAGTAGAAATTCTTGGCTACCTCGCTGCCGTCTCCCGCCGTGAGCATCAAGGCGATGAAATGCGGCTTTCCATCGTATTTGCGCAGGTCGAACACCGGCACAGACGAATGGTAGCGCGCCATGACACTCTTGTAATCCTCGCCGATGACCCGCGAATCCGCATCGTAGACCCGCACATAGGCCGTCATGTCGCCTCCGCAGTTCATGCATTCGTTCACCAGATAGACTTTCCGGTCTTTGTAGTTGAAGATCAGCTGTTCCGGCTCACTGGCCTTTTTCGTGCCGTAGTAAGCGGCCGTCGGCACACCGTACCAGTCGTACAACTGCCAGAAGATCGAAGGCCAGGCGGAATTGAGCATCCACTGCACGATGCCGGTCGCTTCCGGCATATTGACGCGGAAGGCCTCGAACATGGCGCGGGTACCGGCATAGTCCAGCGCGTGCGCCTTGCGGACGAAATCTTCCAGATTTTCCGGAGCACCGTACTGTGCCGTGACGGTTTCCAGCAGATAATCCGTCGTGTTCATGACCGACGAAGAAGCCGTGCAGTGATAGTTCCAGTCGTCCGACAGCGGCCAGAGCTTGTCGGATGGAATCATCTTGCGCAGCGACTCGAGTTGCGGCAGATTGGCGCCGATGCCCGTTTCCGTATTGAAACCGAAGGCGCCGCCATGTTTCGTATCAAAATACCAGTAATCCGGTGCGACATAGTCGTAGGGACCTTCCATCTTGGTGCCCGACCAACCACTGACCGTGCTGAACAGGTTCTTCGCCGAATTCACATACGGCCGGTAGTCTTCCTGATCGTAGATTTCCAGATAACGTTTTTCCAGGCCCGGATTCGGGATCCGGTCGCTGCCGGTCATCCAGGCGAAGACCGAAGGATGGTTATGGAGACGTACTACCTGGTCGCGGAAGTAAGCGACAGCCAGGTCTTCCGAGGCCGGATCGTTGATGCAGCCATAGCCACTCGTCTCGGGAAGCCCGCAATAGTCTTCCCATTCCCACTGGCAGCTCCAGCCCACCAGGGCCAGCAGGCCTTCCTGGTCACACAGGTCATAGACCGTATCGTCCTTGCCCCAGATGTTCTCGAAGCGGATGCAGTTCAGGTTCATGTCCTTGACATATTTGACCTGCCGTTCCAGGGATTCCGGCGTATCGAGCAGGAAGATGTCGTCGGTCCAGCCTGCACCTTTGATCAGGATGTCGCGGCCGTTGAGCATAAACTGGCGGTAGTTCTTGTCCGTGAGCCGGCTCTCGATCTTGCGCACGCCGAAACGGACTTTGCGGGTGTCGGAGACCGCGCCTTTGTATTTCACGGCAACGTTCATGTCGTAGAGTTCAGGGGAGCCCAGTTCACTGGTCCACCAGACACGGGGATGGTCGAGGTGCAGTTCCGAAACATCTCCGGGCGTCAGAACCACGGTCGTCGTGGCATCAGCCGGCAGGATGGCCGGAAACTGGAACGCGCCCACATCCTGCAGGTTCAGGTCCAGGAGCGCTTCTACCGGATGGTCTTCGTGGTTGCGGAGTTTGACGCGGACTTCCAGGTCCGCCTTTTCACATTTGGGCACTTCCAGATCCGGAATCACGAACACGTCTTCGATCGAAACGGCGCCCGTGGTGTGCAGGGATACCGGACGGACCAGGCCCATGCTCTCGTCGAGCGGACGGGGATTCCAGTCCACAAAGCCCATGTTCAGGTCACCCGGCCGGGCGCGGCGCAGTTTGACCTCCAGCCGGTTGTTTCCGCGAAGCAGGTTCTCCACGTCGTAGCTCCGGCGGAGGAAAACGCCGAAGGTCGTGTCGGAGGAGGCGATCTGCGTACCGTTGAGGAAAATGTCAGCCCGGTAGTCAATGCCGTCGAAAACCAGTTCGCAGCGTTGCCCCGCGGCCGGTTTCGCCAGGAATTCAGCCTGGTAGACCCATTCGTCATCAAAGATCGACTTGTCTGCCTTGGCATAGTTGCGGCCGGTGAACAGGTCGTCACCGTAATAGCCCGCAGCATATAGCGAGCCGGCCACCGTGGAGGGCACGACTGCCGCGACTGTCTCCGAACCGCCGGTCCGGCTCAATTTCCATCCTTCGCCCAGGGCGAGGACGCTACCGTTGTTCATTTTTGCTTGTTGCGTGCAGGCGCACAGGGCCGCCGCGAAAAGTAAGATCCATACCTTTTTCATATTACAGGAGTGCTGCTCCGATGACCGGAATGTTATTGTCAGTAAAAATGTCTATCTTGAGTCGCTCCAGGACCTTCCGGTACGGGAAATGATCTTGGAGGTAACGTTCCATCGCCGGACGGAACAAGGGATAGTTGTTGGCGATTCCGCCACCGAAAGCGATATGGCTCGGGTCGTAGGCGAAGAGCACCGTGCTCATCAATACGCCCAGGTTCCTGCCCAGTTCGTCGAACAGGGCCAGGGCTTCGGGATCTCCGGCACGGGCGGCCTTGGACGCCTCCCGGCTGTCACGGCCGGCCGCATCAAAGAAATGCCTTCCGCAATAATCTTCCAGGACCGAATCCCTGTACGGAAGTGTTCCCAGTTCCCCGGCACCGCAGTTGGCACCGCAGAACAGGCGGCCTTCCTCCACGATGCCCATGCCCACGCCCGTGCCCAGGGTAATGGCCACGAGCAGATCCGGCAGCGATGTCACGGGATAATGCGCATAAATACCCAGTGCATAGCAGTTCGCATCGTTGTTCACCGCGACGGGAACGTGGAAGCGGTCTTCCAGGTAGGCCTTGAGCGGCACTTCTTTCCAGGAAGGGATGTTCTGGGTATCGTAGACCACTCCTTCCTTGATGTCCACGACGGAAGGAACGCCGATACCGATTTTGAGGATTTCAGGAGTAATGATGCGGCTGATGTAGCCAGACAACGTTTCGAGCGTCTGCTCCATCGTTGCCTCCGGGGGGAAGGAAGGCGCGGAAAATGCCTCCCGGATGGTACCTTTCTGTACGATTCCCAGGCTGACATTTGTGCCTCCGATGTCGATTCCGAGTGTCATTGGTTCGATTTTTTTACAAAATTAGACAGTTCTGGTGGAAAAATTGGTAATAATTGCGTATTTAAAGGGACAATTTGCGCAAATCATTTCTTTTTCGAGAAAATTATATCATCTTTGTATTATCCGAATACTTAAATTCCGTCGTCAAGCGACATCCCGACAACTATGATCAAACGTTTCCTCATCGCAGGGCTGCTCCTTTTGTCCACCGCCTTCCTGGCCAGTGCCCAGCAGCCCGACTACCTCATGCAACTGGAGGCCCATCCGGAGTTTCTTGCCGGTACCGACTACCTCTGCCCGTCAGGGCCCGTAGCCCTGTCGCCCGCCCCCAAGGGATACAAAGCCTTTTATATCAGCCACTACGGCCGTCACGGCGCACGCTACGCCTGGCAGAGCGACATGTACGAGCGGCTGCGCACCGTCTTGAGCACTGCCGCCGACCAGGGCAACCTCACCTCCCTCGGGCAGGACTACAAGCGCCGTTTCGATAGCCTGTACCCCGAGGTTCGCTACCGTGTGGGTGAGCTGTCACGAAAAGGCTGGGACCAGCAGCAGGAACTGGCCAAGCGCATGTACCTGAACTTCCCGGAAGTTTTCAAAGGTGAAGCGGCCGTCCGTTCCTGGGTATCCACTTCCACCCGCTGCGTAATGACCATGTCTTCCTTCTGCCTGGGGCTGAAGGGAATGAACCCCAAGCTCGACATTTTCGAAAACTTCGGCTACATTTACCTTCCGGCCATCCTGCCGCTCGACAGCCACAATCCGTTCCGGGTCAAGGAAGTGCCGCTGACACCGCTCAGCTTCGACGAGACCTGGGAAGAATACATCGAACGGACCATCGACTACAAGGCGATCCTCACGCGGCTTTTCAAAACGCCGGACGCCGTGGTCGACGCGAAAGACCAGTGGAGCCTGGTCTCTTACCTCTATTTCTTCGCTGCCGGCATGAACAGCCTTGACACGGACTTGGATTTCAACGACATCTTCACACACGAAGAGCAGATCGCACTCTGGAAGATCGATGACTTCCAGTTCTATGCGAATGCCTGGCCCACGCACGAAGGTTACATGCCGATCGTGAAGGACTTCATCGAGAAGGCCGACGCGCGCATTGCCGCCGGACAGCGCGGCGCCGACCTGCGTTTCGGCCACGACTACACCTTCCTGCCGTTGCTGATGTGCCTGAACGTGAATGGCTACGGTCATGATGTCGCGGAAGCCGACGACATCCCCGTCTGGTGCCGTCTGCAGGACGTCCCCATGGGCGCCAACCTGCACTTCGTGTTCTATAAATCGAAGAAATCCCCGAAAGTGCTCTTCAAGGTGCTGCTCAACGGCCATGAAGCGCACCTGCCCCTGGCCACCGACAACTGGCCTTACTACGACTGGAAAGCCTTCAAACAAAAATTTTAAGAAAAATTTTGCGTTCCCGTGAAAAAGTTCTACATTTGCAGTCCCAACACGGGAACAACCTTCCTCAATAGCTCAGTTGGTTAGAGCACCTGACTGTTAATCAGGGGGTCGTAGGTTCAAGTCCTACTTGAGGAGCCCACAAAAAAGCATCCGCCATTCGGCGGATGCTTTTTCATATATGTCCCTACACCCTATCTCCAGACGGAAATCGTAGCGATGACGAAGCGGACGATGGCGTCGATATGTCCGCCGTAGTCACCTTCGTACGCCGTGTAGCAACCGGGGGCCACTTCATCGAGAAATGCTTTCATTTTCGCTAAATTTTCATAGGGGACGGTATCGTCTTGCCTTGAATGATAAATGTAGATCTTCGTACCGGAAGGCGGAACCCATCCGGACGTCAGCGAGAAACGTTTGCAGTAATCCATAATGGCGTTGTAGGCATCCCCGGTCCTGCTCAAGAATTCATCACTCATGATCTGATTCACGTCGTTGGTGCCCAACAACGTGTTCATGTTATCGGTGGTGTATTTCTTGGAAAGGAACCAGTCCCGCCAGTGTTCGAGTAAACTGCCCTTGAAAAAGGCCTCGTATCCGAATCCCAGCTTCTTCGTTTCGTTGATACCGATTATGGTGATGGGGACAAAAGCGATGGCGTTTCGGAAAATACCCTTGGTGTATGCATCCCAGGTCATTTCGACATCGAAGGGACTGCCGCCACACAACACTTTGTCAAATTTGACTTGCAGCTCCGGATGCTCCGCGACATACTTGAGATTGGCCATCGAATTGAATCCTCCCTGTGAATAGCCGAAACTGTACAGTTTCGCGGGGACCTTGACTTTGCGGTCATTCATCAACTGGACAGCAGCAAGATAGGCATCGATATTCTCACGAGCCGCAGTTTCCGGGTCCAGAAAGATCTGTGGACGATCAGCAGTGACGCCCAAGCCATAGTAGTCAGCCATTACGATGCCGAAGTTCCTCCAGGCCAGGGCTTCCTCATACTGGGCGCACATGGTGGGGCACTCGGAATTGGCAGCGAAGGTAGCATGGTTGGCCAAGCAAAGGCCCGTCATGTTCTTCACGCCATTCAATGCGGCATCGGGGAGGAAGAGGACGGCTGACAACTCTACCGGATAACCCAGCGGGTCAGCGGAACGGTAGGTATAGCTGATGGCGGTAGCGGAACTTTCGGGTTCGGGGAAAAGTATGGAAAGAGAAGATTCTGCATCCCCTATGTCACGTCCCGTCTCTTTCAGCAACTCCATCAGCGAGGCATACTTCCTCACTTCGGTGACATTGTAATAGCGCCCGGGGGCCAGTTCAACCTCGCCGTTTTGCAAAGAAAGATGACTGGCTGCAACATCGGGAACGAACACCATGGCCGGGTCCAGAGAGCCGTTGTAGGCAGAATAGCCAGTGGTAAAGCTTCCGGCGCCGTCACCCAGCGTCACGCCGATGAGGGTGCCCTCCGAAAAGGTCCCCTGTACTGTAATAACCTTGCCGCTCGCCAGAAACACGTTGTCGGGAAGGTTGTCGTCGCCAGTATTGTCGTTGGCCACAATGACGCCCTGCATGCAGAGCATTCCCTCATTGTAGATGGCGCCGCCGCGATGGGCGCTGCACCCTGTGATAGTAATATCATTCAGGACGAGCGTGCCCCGGTTAAAGATGGCACCACCCTCGTCCGCATGGCCCTCCTTGAGCGTGCCGGGGCCGTTCAGGGTAAGGGATTTGTCCTGGTCCACGAAGAAGATGCGGTTGCTGGGGACATTGTCCACCTTGTAGCCCGCGATGGAATGACCGTTCATCTCGATGGTCGTCGCACCGCTGATGACAATATGCTCCGAGCTCGACAACTGGATATCCGAGCCCAAAACGATCTTCGGCACCTTGGAGGAATGGGCAGCCATCAGCTCGCTGTCGTTCTTGACGATGCAGTCCATCTTCACGCCGAGCTTGTAGAATTTCCCATTCTCCAAACTCACACCCGCCTCAGCAAAAGAGCGAGGGGCTCCATTCGGGTCAACCGCACTCAAGTTGATGGCGCCCTTGTCGAAGGCGGGGACGGCCACGTAGAGAACATTCGTCGCAGCGCCCGGAGCCACTTTGATACTTGTCCCTCCGGCAACGACGGTCAAGCTTTTCACGCCGCTGGCGATAGCGGTACCGTCGCTTTCTTCAAGCGTGAATTCCACAATAGCTTGATGCTGGCTAAAAGTAGCTGTGCCCGTGGTGGTGACGGTGCCGCCGGCTGCGCTCTTCACCGTGACTTCCGCCGTGGAACAATCGCAGTGGGCAGCGATATACGCCAGGGTGCCGTCCTGCTCTGAATATTTGGCGTCCAGGAACTGGAGCGCCAACGCGTCATTTGCCTCGACGATTCCGTTCAGCGTGCCCTTGAGCGTGGTGCTGGCTCCGTCGCTCTGGGCCTCCAGAAAGCCAAGTTGCGTGTTCCGGGTCTTGCTGAATACGGTGACTTTATCGCCCGCTTTCCAGGTTGCGCTGATGGTTCCGTCGGTGATGGAAAGCGCCTTGGTGCCGATCTCGCTCTTGACGGCGACAACGGACATGGTGTGGGTCTTGATCTGCGGCTCTGGTTTGACAGGGTTGACAGGGGGAATTTCGGGCTCAATCTTTTCACCACAACTTTGGAAAAGCATGCCTCCAGCCAGCAGGAGGGCGGAAATGAAGTAGAAGATCTTTTTCATTTTGGGGGTGATTGGATTATTGTGCCATCAGGGTTATGGCGGCGGTACGGATCTTTTCTGCAGAAAGGAGGATGCTGTCGGCTTCGGCAATGCGTTCTCCCTTGATGTTTTCAGAGATCAGCCCTTCTTCACCGAAGTAGTAGCGGGTCTCGTCCTTGCTTTCGCTGAAATAGTTGTCGCCCTGAAGGAAGACGAAAATCAGGCGGCCGGTCTGGGCATCGAACAGGTACTCTTCATAGAAGTTCCGTGCCGAGACATTGTATTTTCGCGTGAGGAAGAAAAGCCGGAAAATCGGATACCAGTCTTCATCCCGGTCATGATTGTTGAAATAGGCCGTCAAGGTCTCTTTCTGAATGCCGATGGCCGGCATGTTGCGTTGCGAAGTGGAAATCAGCCGACAGACCATGTGTTCTTCCAGATCCATGTCGGCAATCTCCTGATGAGCTTGCGCATAGCGTTCCCGAACCTCCTGGACCGTCTTGGGAAGACCCTGTCCGAAGGCTGTGAGCGGCAGGAAGGCAACCAGCAATGACAGCATGAGCAGTTTTTTCATCGTATGGTAGTTTTTAAACATTCATTATTCCCAACATTCCAGATCTAGTTCGGGCATCGTATCCCGGTGAAAGACAGGATTCCTGCCCGCTTTCTTCTGGGCACGGTAGTCATCGAGCAGCC
>Ga0265300_10003635_pt1 | contig 12618 bp, 10 predicted proteins | sample AusTroGonzalo_MG_FD_193482 | JGI IMG/M metagenome (GOLD analysis project Ga0265300, IMG submission 193482) | Bovine rumen microbial communities from tropical cattle in Woodstock, Queensland, Australia - Gonzalo_03 | ecosystem: Host-associated > Mammals > Digestive system > Stomach > Rumen ... | reverse complement strand
GTGTCTCCTCGAGCGAACGTAGTGAGCATCTTAACGAATAAACAATTAAACAAATCAACATGATAACATATAAGAAATACCCCAGAACGGAAGAATGCATTGCACAGCGTATTGAGCAATATAGCAAAGCTGAATGGAAGCATTTCACAGAAGCGGAAGCCTACCGTTTTGTTTTAGGATGCATTGACCTGACCACCTTGGAGGGAAGTGATAACACACAGGAAATCAAAGATTTGTGCCAAACCGCCATCAATTTCAAAGATGATAGCCGCCACATTCCCAGCACGGCGGCAATTTGTGTATATCCGCCCTTTGTAGCCCAGGCCAAAAGCCTGTTGAAAGGCACTGACATCCATGTGGCCTCAGTTGCCGGAGCATTTCCCGCCGGGCAATCCCCTATTGAAATCAAAGTGGCAGAAGTCAGGTATGCTGTAGCAGCTGGCGCTGACGAGATTGACATGGTTATCTCCCGAGGCAAGTTCCTGGAAGGCAACTATCAAGAAGTATATGACGAAATTGTCGCCATCAAGCAAGCATGCGGAAATGCGCATTTGAAAGTCATTTTGGAGACTGGCGAACTAAAAACCGCGGACAATATTTATGCGGCCTCCATGTTAGCCATGGAAGCCGGTGCCGACTTTATCAAGACCTCCACCGGAAAAATCACCGTCAATGCCACCCCTGAATCCTTCCTTGTCATGCTGGATGCCATTGCAGATTTTTACCAACAAACTGAGAAGAGGGTCGGCATGAAACCTGCCGGCGGAATCTCCGATGCGGAAAATGCTCTTCTTTTTGTCAAAATTTTGGAAAATGTACTCGGTAAGGAATGGCTTAACAAACAATATTTTAGAATCGGAGCCAGCCGTTTAGCCAAGAAAATCCAAGAAAAAATATAGGGTCAAATTTTTTTTTGTAATATATTGCATTTGAATGAAATAAAAGTGTATTTTTGCAGTCCAAAAAATTTCAATCATTTAACCATAAAAAATAACAATTATGACAAAAGCTGAAATCGTAAACGAAATTTCGAACAAGACAGGTTTTGACAAGAATGCTGTTCAGACCGTGGTTGAAGCCTTTATGACCAGTGTTAAGGGCTCTTTGGCAAAGAATGAGAATGTCTATTTAAGAGGTTTCGGTAGTTTTATCGTGAAGGAAAGAGCAGAAAAAACGGCTAGAAATATCTCCAAGAAACAGACTATTGTAATCCCCGCTCACAAAATCCCCGCATTCAAACCCTGCAAAACTTTCGTGAACGTAGTAAAGAAAATTAAATAACTAACCTTAAAATCTCAACACTATGCCCAGTGGTAAAAAAAGAAAAAGACATAAAATGTCAACCCATAAGAGAAAAAAACGTCTCAGAAAGAACAGACATAAGAAGAGATAGTTTCTCGTATGGGGTCTAAAAATTGTGAAAAACTAAATGATGTGCCACTGACATGTCATTTAGTTTTTCGTTTATATAATAATTAGCAAATCACCCACCCCGCGCAATTTCAGGAAACATAAAAACAAAGCTGGATTGCGCCAACACTTCACTAAAAAAATATGGATAACAACGAGCTCACAAAAGAATTAATCATCGCTTCTCATCCGAACGAAGTCCAACTTGCTCTGCTCGAAAACAAGAAACTCGTCGAAATTCATCGTGAGACCTCTTCCGACTGTCACTCTGTTGGTGACATATACCTTGGCACCGTCCGAAAAATCATGCCTGGCCTGAATGCCGCCTTTGTGGATGTCGGCAGCGAAAAAGACGCCTTTTTGCATTATCTTGACTTGGGCACCAACGCGCGCACTTTCAACGAGTTTGTCAATCAGGCCATCAACTTCAACAAAAAAAGCATTGCCAAAGTCCAGAAACTCGAGGATGTGGAAAAGAACGGCAAGATTGGCAATGTGCTGACCTCCGGTCAGAAAATTCTCGTTCAGGTGGCTAAAGAAGCCATCTCCACCAAAGGACCCCGTGTCACCACCGAAATATCCTTCGCCGGCCGATATCTGGTACTAGTACCCTTTATGGACAAGGTAAGTGTGAGCCAGAAAATCAAGAGCAATGAGGAACGAAAGCGCCTGAAGAAAATCGTGATGGGCATCAAGCCCCGCAACTTCGGCATCATCATCCGTACCGTGGCCAAAGACAAGAACGTGGAGGACCTCACCGCCGACATGGAACAACTAAAAGCACGCTGGGACAATGCCGTGAGCAAGCTGTACAAAGCGACTGCTCCTTCCAAGATCGCCGACGAGCTGGACAAAACCTCTGCCCTGATCCGCGACTTGGTCAACGACTCTTTCCATGCCATCTATATCGATTCGCAGAGCATCTACCGCGAGGTGCTGGACTATCTGAAGAGTTTCTCGTCAGAAAAAACCGACATTGTCAAGTTTTACAATGACAAACAGCCTATCTTCGAGCACTTTAACGTTGCCAAACAAATCAAAGGCTCCTTTGGCAAAGTGGTCACCATCAAAAACGGTGTTTACCTCATCATTGAGCACACCGAAGCCATGCATGTCATTGATGTGAACAGTGGCAACCGCCTGAAATCAAGCAAGAGTCCAGAAGACAACGCCTTCGATGTCAATTTGTTAGCTGCAGAAGAGATTGCCCGTCAACTCCGTTTGAGAGATATGGGCGGCATCATCACCTGCGACTTCATCGACATGCACACTCCCGCCCATAAATCCATGCTGTACAAAAAAATGCAAGAGTTTATGGCCAACGACAAGGCGAAACACACCATACTGCCCCTCAACAAATTCGGTTTGCTGGAAATTACCCGCCAACGGGTGAAAGAAGCCACCATCATTGAGACTACCGAGCAATGCCCTGCCTGCCATGGTACCGGCAAAATCAAACCTTCCATCCTGCTACAGGAAGAGCTGGAAAACACCATGGAATTTCTATTTGAGAAACAAGGGGAAAACAGCATCACCATCTGTCTGCACCCCTACATACATGCTTATCTGACCAAAGGTTTCCCCTCTATCCGCCTGAAATGGCTGTTCAAATACCACAAATGGATACACCTGCAGGCTAACCAAGGGTACTATCTCACCCAATTCAAATTCTTCAACAAGAACATGGATGAAATCATGCTTTGGTCCACACCCGCTGAAAACTAAACCATGACGAGTACCGAAATCCTCTCCAAAATCGAGCGCTACTGCGCCTATCAAGACCGCTGCACGCAGGAAGTGGTGACCAAGCTTCGCAGCTGGCAGCTAGAGGAACAAGAGCAGCGACAGGTACTGCAAATATTGAAAAACGAAGGGTTTATCGATGACGAGCGCTATGTGCAAAGTTTCATACGGGGCAAAATCAACACCAAACAGTGGGGCGTGCAAAAAATAAGACTGGGACTGCTCCAAAAAGGCATTAGCAAAGAACTCATCGACAAATACATAGAGGACATTAACCCTCAACAATACACGGACAACATCCAGACAGTCCTCCGCAAATGGACCCAGAGCCACGGGCCAGTCACCCAAGAGAACATCACCAAACTATACCGGCACCTGATGGCGAAGGGGTACACTTACGAGGAGATCAAGAGAGTAGAACTGAAAACTGAAAACTGAAAACTGAGAATTCAAAATTCAAAACTAATACTCTTTACCACTACCCCGGCCTTCGGCCACCCCCTTCATAAAGAAGGGGAATTAGAGCTCCCCTCGAGCACGAAGTGCGAGACTCCCCTTTGGACGAAGTCCACTCCCCTTGAGCGGAGCGAAACTCCCCCTACAGACGCACGCAGTGCGTCCCTACTGAAACCTGATACCTATAACCTAAAAACTAAAAAATGGTACAAGCAGAACAACTCAAAGAGATCAACGCCCGCTTAGTCGAGCTGAGGAGGTGTCTTTGACATCGATGGAAAATTAGCCGAAATCAAAGAAAAAGAGGAAATCACCCATCAAAACAACTTCTGGGACGACCCCAAGGAAGCCGAGAAACTGCTGAAGGAAATCAGCGGTATCAAGTCCTGGGTGGAGGACTACGACAAAGCCGTAGCCGATTATGAGGACTTGAAAGTATTATTTGAATTTTTCACTGCGGAAGAAGCCACCGAGGAGGAAACCGACAAACAATACGCCGTTTCCATGAAATCCTTGGAGAAACTGGAGTTCCGCAACATGATGCGCGAGGAAGAGGATCCTCTGAGTGTGGTACTCACCATTAACTCGGGTGCTGGTGGCACCGAAAGCTGCGACTGGGCCGAGATGCTGCTCCGCATGTACATCCGCTGGGCCGAACGCAACAAGTTTGCCATCAAGCTGCTCGACCGTCAGGAAGGCGATGTAGCTGGTATCAAACAGGCTACCATCGAGTTGGATGGCAGCTATGGGTACGGCAACATGAAGAGTGAAATCGGCGTGCACCGTCTGGTGCGTCTGTCACCCTTCGACTCCGCCAACCGTCGCCACACTTCCTTCGCCTCCGTGTTCGCCTACCCCATCATCAACGAAGATATTACCATCGATGTCAATCCTGCCGACATCTTCTGGGACACTTACCGTTCCAGCGGCCCCGGAGGACAGAATGTCAACAAGGTGGAAACGGCGGTGCGTCTGCACCATAAACCCACCGGCATTGTGGTCTCGTGTCAGGAGACCCGCTCACAGCTGATGAACCGCGAGAAGGCCATGCAGATGCTCAAATCGCAGTTGTACCAGATTGAGTTGGAGAAAAAGCGGGAGAAAATTTCCGAGATTGAAAGCAGCAAGAAGAAGATTGAATGGGGTTCTCAAATCCGCAGTTACGTGATGCATCCCTACAAGATGGTGAAAGACCTCCGCACCCAATACGAGACCTCCAACGTCGCTGCCGTCATGGACGGCGAGCTTGACGGCTTCATCAAAGCATACTTGATGCAATTCCACTAAATCATACTGCATTTTTGTTCATTTTTAGTATAAACTATTAAGTCCCTCCGCTTTGATGAAAAAGTTAATTGTATTTTTGCTTTTTTTTCTTGTGAATCTATGTGGATTTGCAAGAAATGGCATCCTTCCAACCCCGGATGAAGTACTTGGGGATACTATGATTATTTCTAATACATCTGTTTGTAATGGTGTAACAAAAACACTTTCTATCCCATCTTTTTTGGGATTCCAAACAAGTTGTAGTTACTCTTGTAATGGTATTAGTTATTATACCACAGACCCACATATTATACTTACATTCAATGTCCTACATGATACGACATTTGTTTGTTATATTGATTCAATCAATGGAGTATTATTAAATACTACCATGGCTATCTCTATTGCTGTAATATGTCCACCAACTATATCCATTGATTCTATCCATCATGTGACATGTCCAGATGGATACTTATATCCATATGGAGATGGATCATTCCATGTAAGTTTGGATGATTCAGTACAGAATTATGAGTGGATTGATATAGAAAATCAGTCATTACCATTTTTTATACAATCATATGATTCTATCACTCTAACAGGCTTAAGATCAGGAACTTACAGAGTAATAGCACATGGAAGTAACGGCTGTACTTACACAGATTCAGTGGTTATTGAACAACCAGAGCCATGGATAGATTTAGGATCTAGTATAGATACGATATGTCCAGGTGAAACAGGATGTATAGAAATGGGAATGTATGGAGGAACTCCGCCATATCATTTTACATGGTTTTACTACTGTGATACTGGACAGGTATTTATGGACGATACAACCAGATTAGTTTGTGATCTATATGGTGATGGATTTGTTTATTGTGTTTATATGTATGATTCAAAAGGATGTAAATTTTTTGGAGAGGAAACTGAATATATATATTTTTATTTATTCGAATACATAGAAGACTCAACTCACCTAATCACCACAAATCCAATTGCCTGTTATGGCTCACCATTTTTAGTACAAGCACAGAGTATAGGCTATGGAGATTATACATGGCATGTAGGAGATTCGATAGATAGTTTGAATTATTGGACATGGGTTGCAGCAGATTCTGTGCTTATAGCAGATTTCTATACACCACCTATGACGGAACCAACTTTTGTATCAGTAGACTTCTATGACCAACATGGTTGTGTTACTCATGATTCAGTATGGGTTGATATCTACAATCCAGAGACTTCACTGACTATTGAAACAGCAGAAATTACGACTGATTCTACTTTTGTAGTTCATGTCTCACCACCAGGAGGAAGTCTGTATATTGATAATATTTTCATTGCAGAAAATATACCAGAGACATACGTATTATCTACTACAGGATTTTTGGTGGGAGAACATATGCTCAAGTATTATGGAGTCTTTGGAGGAGAATTGGATTTGCAATGTGAAGATGAAATCAGTATTCCATTCCAGATTCAGAGCCAACCATTTGTGACATCTTGGGATCAAGAAATCTCTATCTACCCAAATCCTGCTACGACAGTACTGAATTTGAGTAGTACTGAGATGATGGATTTCAGTATTTCTATCACAGACATCACAGGTAGAGTGATCAGTACCGAAAGAGTATTGGATTCATCTCACGTGATAGATGTATCAAATCTGACATCAGGGATTTATTTGCTTAGTCTGGAAACACCAGAAGGAGCGAGCAAGGCCGTGAAGTTTGTGAAGAGGTAAGAAACAAAAAGAGCCGCAGATGCGGCTCTTTTTTTGTTAGTATGCTCTGGCGAACAATACACGTTGTTTGGAGGGCTTGCCTGTGAGGATGCACTTGCCTTCTTCCAAGGGATTGTTGAAGGGGATGCAGCGGATAGTAGCTTTCGCCTTCTCCTTGATTAGTTCTTCAGTTTCTGGAGTGCCGTCCCAGTGGGCGTACACGAAACCCGCCTGGTCGTCGAGGATATCTACAAACTCGTCCCAAGTGTCGGCCTTGCGGGTGTTCTCCTCACGGAATTTTACCGTACGCTCAAACAGGTTCTGCTGGATTTCTGCCAACAGTGCCTCCACCTCAACATCCAAAGTCTCGAGCGGCATATTGACTTTCTGCAGGGTATCGCGGCGGCACACCTCTGCTTGGTGGTTCTCCAAATCGCGGGGACCTACAGCAATGCGCACAGGCACACCTTTCACCTCATATTCATTAAATTTCCAACCCGAACGTTTAGAGTCATCATCGTCATACTTCACACTAATACCTTTCGCTTTCAGCTTCTGAATCAGCGGCTGTATCTTTTCGGTAATCTGACCCAGTTGTTCTTCACTCTTATATATAGGAATAATAACCACTTGAATAGGAGCCAAAGCCGGCGGCAACACAAGACCGTTATCATCAGAATGCGTCATAATCAACGCCCCAATCAAACGGGTGGAAACGCCCCAAGAAGTAGCCCAAACGTATTCCAATTGGTTTTCCTTATTCAAGAACTTCACATCGAAAGCCTTGGCGAAATTCTGACCCAAGAAATGCGAAGTACCAGCCTGCAAAGCTTTTCCGTCCTGCATCAATGCTTCGATACAGTAGGTATCATCAGCGCCAGCAAAGCGCTCGTTGGGCGATTTCACACCTCTCACCACTGACATGGCCATGTGTTTTTCGGCGAAATCGGCATATACATTCAGCATCTTGCGGGTTTCCTCGATAGCCTCCTCACGGGTAGCGTGGGCGGTATGGCCTTCCTGCCACAAGAACTCAGCAGTTCTGAGGAAGAGACGGGTACGCATTTCCCATCTCACCACATTGGCCCACTGGTTGCACAGGATGGGCAGGTCGCGATAGGATTGAATCCAGTTTTTATAAGTATCCCAGATGATGGTTTCAGAAGTAGGACGGACAATCAATTCCTCTTCCAGTTTGGCCTCGGGATCTACCACTACCCCACCGCCATTGGGATCATTTTTCAGACGATAATGAGTGATTACCGCGCACTCTTTGGCGAAGCCTTCCACATGATGAGCCTCGCGGCTGAAGAAGGATTTCGGAATAAATAGCGGAAAATATGCATTTGTGTGTCCAGTTTCCTTGAACATTTTGTCTAATGCATCGTGCATTTTCTCCCAGATTGCATAGCCATAAGGCTTGATGACCATGCACCCTCTGACGGCCGAATTCTCCGCTAAATCAGCCTTTTTCACAACATCATTGTACCATTGAGAATAATTTTCTGCTCTTGTTGAAAAATCTTTTGCCATAATGATGGGTATTTGCTAAACTTTTTAGTATTTTTGTCGTCAATAAATTTGAGTTTGCAAAGATAAAAAAATTATGGACTTAAATTAAAAGGAGGTTCGTCATGAAAAAGAAAATTTTGCTTTCGGTCGTTTCACTGGCATTAATTATGTCAGCCTGCAAGTTAGACTCAAGCGTCTATTATGATGACGTATACACGACTTCGAGCGACAAGCAATACGAAACAGTGAGCGTCAACACCGCAGATGAAACATACGACAACACCTCTTCAGATAATTATGTATATGAAGAGAATTATACAGAAGCCGCGGCTGCTCCCGCCTATTCTTCTTCAGAAACCTACACGGACGGTGGTGGTACCACTTACGTTACCAACAACTATTATTATGACAGTGATGACTATTACGACTATGCCTACACTGCCAGAATCAGACGTTTCCACAGCCCGGTCTGCTACAGCTGGGGTTACTACGACCCGTACTATACCAATCTGTACTGGTATGACTGCTATCCCGGCAACTGGGGTGTGAGCATCTACTTAGGCTATGACTGGTACTGGCCGAGATACTATCGTCCCGTTTACACCTACGGATACTGCAGCTACGGTTTCGGTTTCTCATGGGGTTGGGGCAGCGTCTACTGCGGAAACAGATGGCACCATGGCTATCCTGGCTACTACGCCTATGGTTACGGCGGATACAGACACGGCTATCACGATGGTTACAGACATGGCTACTATGATGGAATACACGCCGGTTATTATCACAACAACTACGACCGCAACAGATCATTCACTTACGGCCACTTCAACCGCAATGGGGTTAACAATGGCAAAGCCAAAGACCGCGACTACGACAGAGGCAACCGTCCCGACATGGCAGGCGGCTATGGAGGTGGAAGCAGCAGCGGCATGGGGGGTGGCAACTACACCAACAGTCCATACGCCAACTACTACGGCAGCGGTGTCAATGCCGGAGCCAACGGCAGAGGGGTAAACCCCAGCAGCAGCTTCAGCGAAAGATATGAGGCGATCGTATCATCAGGAGCTATAAAAGATAACGGACGCGGCAAGGTTCCCGCCGACGCCGCTACCAAGACTCCTCCCACTACAACTAACAACAATAGTGCAGCCACTAGAAATCCTGCTCCTAATACCAATACTGGCACCACTACCAAGACTCCTTCCCCTACAACTAACAACAACGGTACCGCCACTAGAAATCCTGCCCCTAACACTAATACTGGCGCTGCCACCAAGACTCCTCCCACTACAACTACTAACAACAATAGTGCAGCCACTAGAAATCCTGCTCCTAACACTAATACTGGCACTGCCACCAAGACTCCTTCCACTACAACTAGCAACAATAGTGCCGCCACTAGAAATCCTGCTCCTAATACCAATACTGGTGCCGCTACCAAGACTCCTCCCACTACAACTAACAACAATAGTGCAGCCACTAGAAATCCTGCTCCTAACACTGGCAGACCCACCACCATCACTGGTGACCCCTATTCCAGCAAAGCACCCGCTACCAACACTAACAGACCCTCTACAAACACAAGGACTCCTGCTACCACCAGCACTTCCACAAACAACAGCAATGCAAGACCTTCAGGCAACAGCAACAATTCTAACAACAGCGGTTACGCCAGACCTTCTAACACCCCCTCAAACGGCTCAAATGGTTCAACCAGCAGAAGTAACAGCAACTCCTACTCAAAACCTTCAAGCAATGGCTCCAGCAGCACTCCCAGCTACTCCAGACCGTCTGGCAATTCAAGCAGCTCGTCTGAAAGTTATTCAAGACCTTCCAATAGTTCTTCCAGCAGCTCAAGCAATAGAAGCAGCAGCAGTTCCTACTCAAGACCTTCCAACAGTAGCAGTTCTCCCAGCAGAGGTTACTCAAGCCCAAGCAGTTCAAGACCTAGTGGAGGAAGTTATTCAGGAGGTAGCCGTCCCTCAGGAGGTTCCTTCTCTGGCGGTGGAGGCTCTAGAGGAAGTGCCCCTTCAGGCAGAAGATAAATTCAGAATTCAAAATACAAAATTCAAAAGCATCTCTAAACGAGGTGCTTTTTTTATTATGGACTTGCGTAGAATAAAAAAAACACGTATTTTTGCTTGTTTATAAGTCAAAAATGATGATAGCACTGACCATTCTATATCTCTTTGGAATACCATTAACGGTGATGCTGATGGCCAAACGATGGCCTATCATTCAGAAAATCAGCCCTATGGTCATCCTATATCTGATTGGCCTAGCGCTAGGCAACACTGTGCTGTCCAATGATACTGTTACTCCTATTTGCACTAACATTTCAAATGTGGTGGTATTGATGGCCATACCTTTGATGCTGTTGGGCTGTAACTTCAAAATGTGGTCCACGAAAGCAGTTGTCAAGACCTTTATGGTGGGCTTATTCAGCGTATTATGCGTTACCATTGCGGGTTTCTATATCTTTCATCCGATGGCTGATGCCGCCCAGGTATCCAATGCCGACTATGCTAAAATCAGTGCCGTGATGACGGGCATTTACACCGGAGGCATCCCCAATCTCGCACCCGTTTCCAAAGCCGTGAACTTACCCAACAAGCTTTTCCTGATGGTTTCAGGCTACGATTTGATTGTCACGGGTTTATACCTTATTCTGATTGTATTTTTCGGTGAACCAATAATTCGTAAAGTATTCAAAATTAATCATATAAAAACCAAAGATACGGCTACGTCCATAGCTCATAAGGATTCAAGCGTCAAGTATAAGAATTTCAAATCAATTCTTTTCAACAGATCAATTTCCATAGTCGTCGCCTTTGTTGTGGTGGCCATCTCGTACGCCTTGTCGCTGATTATTCCGTTGGAAAACAGCACTGCGGTGATTATCATCCTGCTCACCACCCTCTCCTTGCTGCTTTCCTTCACCAAACCCGTTAAACGTTTGGAGGGAACCTTCGACTTAGGTTTGTATTTTGTGTATGTTTTCTGCCTGGCGGTAGCTACTATGGTCAACATCCACGACATGGAGTTCTCCAAACATCTCTTCATATTATATTATATTGCCTTCGCCGTATTCGGGTCTTTGGCCTTACAAATTATTCTGGCCAAAATTGTAAAGATTGAAGGAGACCTTGTGTTAGTCAGTTCCATTGCGCTCATCAACTCTCCACCTTTTGTCCCTATGGTGGCTGCTGTACTGTACAATAAAGACATCATACTTCCGGGCATCGCCATCGGATTATTGGGTTATGCCATTGGTAATTACCTCGGAATCGGCATTTTCATGCTGCTATCGTAAACGAAACACCAATATCTATGCGGAAGTGGTCTAACACAACCCTTTCTTTTCGCAGATACTCGAAAAAAAATTACTTTCCCCTCCGAAACGCCCGCGGACTCTTCCCCACCGACCGGCGAAAGAAAGTACCGAAGTGACTTTGGTTCTGGAAGCCTAGGCGGTCGGCGATATCTTGCACTGGAAGTGCTGTAGTCAACAGCAGTAGCTTCGCCTGACGGATGAGATTGTAATTGATACACTCACCCGCACTCCTACCTGTAACTTGTTTCACCACATTGGCAACATACTTGGGAGATAGACACAACTCATTGGCATACCAATCAATACTGTGATGCTCATGACAATGCATTTCGACTAAAGCCAAAAAACGCCCCGACAACTCTTCCGCACGAGAGAGAAAATAAAGTGTGGGGAAAGAATTGTCGTACAAACCATATACAAAATACACCATTGAACGCACGAGATTGAGTGCCACCTCACGTACATTGCTTACGCTTGGAGCTTGTATAACCTCGATTAACAAGTCAAAGTAATGCAGAACCGACTGTGTCTGCTGCTTCGACATGGGAAAAACCGGACGCATATATGCCCGCACATGCGCATCCCCTGAAAAATTCAGATGCAAATCCTCTGCAAACTGTGGAGAGTAACTCAACACGTATTGCACCATATCCTCGCTAGCATCATCCACACTAAGTACCTGGTTAATCAAAATGGATGAAAAACATGGAGCTTTCATCTCATATAGCTGGTGATTGATATGTGCTTTAATCTCACCTCTCACAAGAAGATTCATGGCATATACGGAAGTCTGGAAATACTCTGGCATAGACGTTGCCCTTCCCTCCATGACAGTCAGTCGCAAATCATCGCCAAGACTTACCAGACTTGTTATATTGTCAACCTCCCGTAACACAGGCAATTTTTCCAATGGATTATTCCCAATCATGCATCAAGTAAATTAAAACAATTTTCAGTTGCAAAGATACAATAATTCAATGAAAACTTTTCACAAAATGTGTAAAATAGAACAATTTTAAAAGCAACAGGAATATTGCAGACTAAGATAAAAGACGTATCTTTGCATGTTGAAAACTGAAAACTGAAAACTGAAAACTGAAAACTGAAAACTGAAAACTGAAAACTGAAAACTGAAAACTGAAAACTGAAAACTAATCACTGACCCCTGACCACA
>Ga0265300_10003632_pt1 | contig 12619 bp, 16 predicted proteins | sample AusTroGonzalo_MG_FD_193482 | JGI IMG/M metagenome (GOLD analysis project Ga0265300, IMG submission 193482) | Bovine rumen microbial communities from tropical cattle in Woodstock, Queensland, Australia - Gonzalo_03 | ecosystem: Host-associated > Mammals > Digestive system > Stomach > Rumen ... | reverse complement strand
ATATTATTCTTCATCAGATAAATGAATCAAACACTTCTCTTTCTGATGTTTTCATTGTTCCTGTTGAAGATTCAGTTATAACTTTTAAAGGTTCTACAATTCCGAACAAGAATTACCTAGATGGTAATGAAAGAGTAAATCAGTTGATGAATGGTTTCTATACTCATTATTCAAAAGGTATTCATAACAAGGGAACAAATACGGAACATAATGCATTAAGACAGACTAGAAATCAACCAGCTTTAAGAACTTATGACAAAGAATCAGATAAGTTTTTAATTGATGGAGAAATAGATTTTTCAAATGTTCATGACAATATTCATGCTTCATGGTGCAGAGAATCTAATCAGCAGTATTATGAATCAAAAGGCTGTCAGGTTATAATGGGTTATCCAAAATGTCCAAAGAGAAAGAAAGCTGAATTACATTGGAAAACCTTTGATTCTGTAATATCATCTATAGACAAGCAGATTTGGAATTATCTTCTTATTCCTTACAGATGGCTGAATCTACAATCTGATATATGTATTTTTGGTTCAAAAGGTGAAAAGGTAAAATTTTTGCAAAAATTATTAGGAATAAATCAGGATGGAAAGTTTGGAAAAGAAACTTTACTTTCTGTGATAAAATTTCAGAAAGAAAACAATCTTGTTATTGATGGTGTTGCAGGTAATAATACTTTTGAAATGTTGAAAATGAAAACAGGTATCAGGAAATGAAAATTTTTTTAAACTATATAATTGAATCTGTACAGGTAAATCCTTATTCAAAGACTTATGCTCCTGTTAAGAGTTTCAGAAAGATAATAGACAAGACGAATAACAAGGATTTGATTGACAGTTTTCTTTCTAATTATATTCATAATAAACTGAAAATATCTGAAACAGGTTTTGATATTTCAGATATTGAAGAAAATAAACCTATAATGATAACTTTCAAATCTTTCAAGGATAAAGATGAAAATGACATAAAGAATCTGAAAATGACATCAGATTCTTTGGTAAGAGATAGATATATTGCTTTCAAGATAGATGGTTCTGAATTAATGAAAGATAATGTTCAGAAGAAGATGTTGGAAGATTTCAAGAAAGATTTGGAAAAAGATTTTAATGATATGTTGAAAAGAATAGGATTTGAATAATGAGAACTTTATATATGAAAAGAAATGAATCAATAACCTTATTGGTCACTTTTACAGATGATAATGGGGAATTGATGGATGTTCGCATTGAAGATATAAAATCACAGATAAGAAATAACTACAATGACTTTGTTGCTGAATTTACAGTAACAAAGAATGAAGATTTGACTTATACTTTGGAATGTCTTGATACAAGTAATTTTCCATTAGGTGAACTTTTCTTTGATGTTGCAGTAAAGATGGACAATGGTTCTTATAAGTATTCTGAAACTATGAAGATAGTAGTATTGGAAGAAAGGACTAGAGAATGAATATCAATATTGAACTGAAAAATGTTGCTTATAATAATGTAAAGACTGAAGAAATTGAAATAACTGAAAATGGTGAATATACTCCAAGTGAAGGTTATGATGCCATTGAAAAAGCAATTGTTAATGTAGAACCTAGTCTTGAAGAACTGAATGCTACTGAAAATGGAGAATACTTGCCAAGTGAAGGTAAGGATGGTTTTTCAAAAGTTGATGTTCTTGTTCAGCCAAATACTCAGGAAATAGAAATAACAGAAAATGGTGAATATACACCATCTCAGGGTTATATAGGTTTCAACAAGGTAGATGTAAATGTAGAAACATATGAACCACCTTTGAATCTAGTTTTGACAAATCCTACAGCAGATTCAAATATCAATCTTCCTATCACTTTCCAATGGAATATTGATAATCTTGAAGTTGGTGAAACTGCTGTTTATTATTTATTTGTTGATGATACTTTAGTTTATAAAGGAAATAATACTTCCTATACAATGCAAGCTATGCCAATAGCAGGTAGAAATCATATTTGTTATGTTGTAGCAAATACTACCAATAGAAGTTGTTTTACAAATTCAGTTAGTTTTAGTCTTCCATATGAGTTCTTATATGGTTTTGATATTGACCAATCTATACAAGACCCAGCAGATGCAGTTACATATACTGATGACTGTTTGAATTTTACACCAGCAGGACTTGATAATAATGATGAATTTCAGTTTGGAAGTTGGAAAACATTTATTGATAGATTATGTAGACCTGTTATGTTGAGAACAGATGGAACTGTTGATTATGAATTAGACCATGATAATCTAACAGCTAAAATAGATGGAACATCATCAGATATAAGTAATTTAGATTATGATGGCAATGCAATGGTTGAATTCAAAAAGGTTTATACTAAAGTATGGCAAGAAGATGATATAATTAAAGTTAGATTCTGTGATGTTAAACTTGATTCTAATTTTCAGGCTTGGGCATTTGTTAATGATGATGGTGATGAACAGAATGAATTTTATCATTCAATGTTTCATGCCATTAATTATTCTGGTCATTTACGTTCAATTATTTCATCTAATATGAATTATAGAAATGTTTGGTATACGGAGAATAGAACATCATCTTCTAACTTATTAAATAATATGGATGAAGGTTATAGACCATTATCATATATTAATGCACAGTATATTAGATTATTACATATTTTAATATCTAAAACAAGAGATTCATCACAGACATTTGGTTCTCCTTATAAATCATATACATCATTAGATATAAATAATATAAATAAAGGTGGATTTATTGGAAATAAAAATGCCTCAACAACTTTAACAGAAACATCATTCTATATTCAACATTTTTATTCTTGTGGATATAGTAATGGTGCTTATATTACAATTTTAGATGGTTTATATACAGATATTAATGGATATTATTGTTATAAAAATTTAAGACCATATCCAACATATGATAATTATATTACTGATGATTTTATAAATACAGGTTTAAAACGAAATATAACATCAGGCTATTTAGTAAAAATGACTGTAAAAAATGGTATAATATTTCCAACAAATATTGTGAATAATGATTCATCTGCAATTAATAAATATTATACAAGTCAATGTTCTGATAATGGTGGATATAATATTAATCATGGTTGTTTATCACCTAATCCTTATAATTGTAAATCAATATATGGCATATATTTTGAAGGACCGGCTAATAATAGAGTTTCAACCTTTATTACTTATATTAAACCAACTCAGCAATAAAGAAAGTGAGGAAAATATAAATGGCAACAACAGCAACGAAAATAACAACTAATTGGACTAAGATTACAGCTACTTCAGATACTATTATGCATAATAGTTCAAATGTTTCAGTGGAAGTATTTGTTCAGGATACTGATACTTCTCCAAATGAAACTGATATTGGAGTAATATTACCATCTTATGCTGATTTCAAAATTCCAAATTCAGGTTATGTATTTGCAAGATGTTCTAATGGTGAAGTTTCATTGGTTACTAATGCTTTTGCATTATAAAGTAAATAATATAAACTATAATAAAGGAGAATAAAATGAAAAGATTGTTTATTACTTTATTTTTAATTTTTGCTTCTGTAATGCTCTGTGGAGCAGAAACTCTTTCAGGTGTTGGAACTCCTTATGGAATAACTCCAATGGGAACTGATACAGTCTATATCAATCAATCTGTATGTGGTATGTATGTTGCCAATTCTGAAAATTCAGGTGATTTCACAAAAGTTGTTCTACAGAATGTTGAATCTACAGTTTCTTTTGTAGCTTCTTCAACTACTTCTGAAATCCCATCTGAAATAGGAACTGTATTACTGACTGCTAGTTCTGCTTCTGATGTTGCTACTTTGAACAAAGGTGGTGTAGAAGGTCAGAAACTTACAATAGTAATGGTAGAAGTAGGTTCAGGTGGTAAATGTGAAGTAACAGGACTTTTATTAAATGGTTCTAAAATCACTTTTGATGCTGTAGGTGAATCTGCTATACTAGTATTCACTAAAGGCAAATGGATTATGATTGCTGGTACTGCCACTCTTTCTTAATATTTTCTTGTTGTCATATTAATATCCTTTTCTCTCTCAAAACAGACTTCTGATAAATGATTCAGAAGTCTGTTTCTATATTTAGTAAATAATTTAAAACTATATAAGGAAAACTATCATGTCAATGACAATTATTGATTTCAAAGACTATATATTGAGAAAACTTGGGTATCCATTACATTCTGTGGAACTTACTCAGGAACAGATTTTTGACTGTATAAAAGAGGCAGTTCAGAAATTTACAGGTAGACATTATGATGGAGTTATAATGAATGTCTACAAGTTACAGTTACAGTCAGGCAAATCAATCTATGATTTACCAAAATATATAAAGACTGTAATTAACATTCTTCCATCAAATGTTCTTACCTCATCAATGTCAAACTATGAGAACTATCTGATTCCTCTTACTCCTATTGCCTATTATGACTACTTATGGCAGTTATCAGATATCACTACAATAGTATGTTGGAGATATGCAACTCAGATGTGGGAAGATAATTTGTATAATCAGAACATAAGATTTGACTTCAACTCCACAATGCACAAATTAAATATTTTAGGTGATATAAATACAATAGCTGACAAGTTTCCTACTGATACTTTCTATCTTGTCACCTATGACTGTCCTGATGAAACTTTGGAAGATTTATATGATAATTTATGGCTTAAATCTTATGCAGTTGCTCTTTGCAAGAAACAATGGGCTATGAATCTTATGAAGTATAATGGTGCACAGTTGGCTGGTGGTGCTGAACTGAATCATGAAGGAATAATGAGTGAAGCAAAAGAGGAATTATCTGCCCTTGCTGAACAGTTGGAAGATGAATTCACTCTACCACCTAGTTTCTTAGTAGGATAAATTTATGATAACATTAGAAAAACCTATAGTATTATCTTGTTTAAGACAATTACCTTTGACTTCTTACATAATAAAGGTTCATTCCAAATATGAGATTGAATCTGAAATCTCAATAAACAACAGAGAGTTTGAACCTATAGAGATAGCCAATAATACTGTATTTGTTACAGGATTGAATGTTGGTGACAGTTTTCAGTTGAGATTGAGAAGTGTAGAAGGTGAAAATTTTTCTGATTGGTATGTATTTAATAAAATCAGAATTGACAATGTGAATACAAACTATATTCAGCAGTCATCTAATCCTCAGAATCCTAATTTCTATGATAATGACTTTGCCTTGTTTGATTCTTTACAGAATGAAGTTGTTCAGAAAAGAGGAATTGACTGTATATATCTTCCTCAGAAATTTCAGAAATTTGACTTGATTCTTGGTGAAGATGTTCTTACTAAGTTTGAAAAATCCTATAGAATGAAAATGTATCTACGTTCATCAACAGGATTTGAAGGAAATGAAGATATGTTCGGTAAGTTTGGACTTTCTGTAGAAGATATAGCTAACTTGGAAGTGAATATAAATGAGTTTTCAAGAGCAACTGATGATTATATTCCATTAGAAGGTGATTTAATTTATATTGAGATGGGTGACTGGCTGATGGAAATATTCCATGTAGAAGATGAAGACCCATATTTTACATTAGGAAAGAAAAGTCAGCATATTTTCAATACAAGGAAATATGATTACAGTCATGAAGATTTGGATACTCAGGTTGAAATGGTAGATAGATTGAAAGATTATAAATCTACTGATATTGTATCTGAAAATGATTTGATTGAAGATGATATAAATTCGATTCTGAATTTAAATAAACCTAATGAATTTGGAGACAGATAGTGAAAAGTTTTGTTGAATATATTACTGAAGAAACGGACAAGGAAAAATATGATGAATACATTTCTATGATTGCAGAACCAGCTTCATTAGGTCTTGATACCATTCTTAGCAAATCTGATGAACTGAAGAAAGATGTTGAAGAGTTCAAAAAAGCATTGAAACATAGTGAAGAATTAAGAACATTGAAAGAAAAGCTGAAACAACATCTAGACCATATGCAGGAAATAATTGATGATAAAGCGAATATGCTGAAAGGCATAAGAAAAAGTCTACAACTTTAATTGAAAAATGAAAATACCTCTTAGAAATCAATCTAAGAGGTATTTTTTATTTATCATATTCACTTTTCACTATTAAAATCTCATCAGGATTTCTATCAAATACTGAAGAAAATTTCAGTCTGTTATAGTATTTGTTTTTACAATATTCAAGTTTTATCCTACTATAATATAACCATTCATCAGCAATCATTATTTCAATATCTTCATAATGATTACTTTTTATGAACTCTATTAATTCTTTACCTTTCATTTTATTTTCCTTTATTAGAATGTCAATTCCTGTTCATACTGTTCATAAGCTGTTCTACTAGCTTTTTTGTAGCTTTTTGAAGCAATATAGGTTTCATATACTTTCTTGTTTTCTGTATTGTATATTTCTACAGAATATAGAATATATTTCTTGTCTGAAATCATGTATTGGTCATTTACTTTCTTTACTACAGTCCTTACTGATTCAAGATTGTGAAATTCCTTATAGATTGGTTTCAGAACATCTATTGGAGTTTCAGTGAATTGTTTTACCATTTCAAGTTATTTCTCCTTTGTTTTTAACTTAACTTACATATATATTATATATAATAAATATAAAAATGTAAATAGTTTTTTATAATATTTTTTAAATTTGTTATATTATTAAATAAACTCCTTTCATGTGAGTTTATTTGTTGATTTTATAAGCCAATCATTTTTTAGAATTGGCTTATTTTTTAGTAAATATTTTACATATTCTAAATAAGTCATAACTATGTCTATTTTCTTTAAACATTAGTAAATAATAGATTATAATTATGGCTAAATAATTTTAAGGAGATAGAAAGTGAATAAGTTCATCAAGATTTTCACAATGTTTTTTCTAATCACTTTCAGTTCAACACTTTATGCGGATGCTCCCGGACCTGTTAATCTGTCATTGAAAGGTATTGTTGACTGGGTAAGATTCTTTCAGTTTGTAGAATATGGAACTGCTTTGCCTTCAACACCTTCCACAAGAGGTGTATGGTTCATATTATGGGTTAATGATGAACCTGCTCTTTATTGGTCTAATGGTTCTGAATGGATTCCATTTGTCAGTGCAGGTGTTCAGGATGGTTCTGTAGGAACTGATGCTCTAGCTGATGGAGCAGTCACTACTCCAAAACTTGCTGAAAGTGCTGTTGATACAAGTAAACTTAATAATGGAGCAGTGACCACTAATAAGATAGCTGATAATGCTGTTACAGGTACTAAATTTGCAAACAATTCAATTACTACGGCAAAATTGGCAAACAGTTCTGTTACTTCTGAAAAACTAGGTTATCTTTCTGTTTCTACAAACAATATTCAGAATAGTGCAGTTACTTCTGAAAAGATTGAAGCTACAATACAGAACAAGAATCTTGTATTGAACAATGGAGCAACTTCAACTCCATCTCTTTCTTTCTCTTCAAATCATTTTTCAGGGTTAAGCTATGATGGAACAGACAATACCATTGATGTTTCAATTTCTGCCTTTGATAAGGTAAGAATAGGAAATACATCAACTGAATTCATCAATATGCCTGATGGTATCATCATTTCTTCATTCAGTGAATATCTGAATATAAATTCAGATGGAATAAACAAGGATGATTTGTCACTTACTTTAAATGGAGATATAATAGCAAGTGGTTCCTTGTTACCATCAGAAAACATAATGTTCAATCTTGGAAGTAATTCAAAGAAATGGAACAATCTCTATGTTGGAAACATCTTCAGCGACAATGAATATGTAATCACAACAAGTCTTGTTCCTGAAGTTGACAATACAGGGTATGTAGGTTCAGATACTATGAGATGGGGAAATATGAATGCTGTGAATGCAAGTTTTACACTGATTGATACTGATTTGATGAATGTAGAGAATGCTTCAGTTACTACCTTGTTGACATCTCCTTATATAATATCAAACAATATTTCAGTTGATAATCTTCTTGCCACAGACAGCAACATTCAGAATCTTGAAATGGTGAACAGTATCTATCCATCTGTAGATAATACAGTAGAGATAGGAACTGATACTTTGAAGATAAAGAGTGGTGATTTCTACAATCTCAATATAGATGACTTGAATGTGGCAAATGCAAGCTTCACCAATATTCAGTCTGACTACATTCTTGTTGATAATGCCTCTGTAACTTATGCTCTTAATGCTTCAAACATCATAGCTTCAGAAACTATTGATACAGATTATCTTTCTGCAAATATAGCAAGTTTCACAAATCTGAATGTTGATAATGATGTTGTTGTAAGCAATAATCTTGAAGTCAAGGGTATAGCAAGTGTAACTTCTTTATTAGTGAATGGTGCCCCATTGTCAGGTGCAGAAAATCTCAAATTCCCTAGAGGAACATTATCAGTTGACATAGATTGTGGAAAATATTCTCTAAGAAGTCTTGGAAAAGACTTGGTATTGTTTTCAGATGCTTGGATGATGATTGATTACAATGTCACAGATGATGGAAACTATTTCACTTTCAAGTCAGGAAATGCATCACCCGCTGTGATGTTAATGGATTCTGAAATAACTGCTTTAACTTCATTAACAATAAGACTTGATTATGAAAATATTATGTCTGAAAATTCTGAAAGTATTTTATTTGGATTAGAAAATGAATATGCAGACCATATTATTACATTATACGCTCTAAATAAAAAATTATATTTACGTATTGATAATATTAATGAATTGATGGATTTTAACTATGATGGTTATGATTGGTCTGAAGAACATAATATCTATCTGACATTTAGTATAGATAATAATAATATTTATTATGGACTGAATATTGATGGTGTTGAAGTTTACCAGAATTCAAATTCAATCACTTTTACACAATTTGATATAGCTAGGGTTAAGATTGGTGCTGGTTATGGTTCTGTAGGTTACTATACAACATTAAAAGATTACAATGCAAAATACAGAAGAATACAGATTTATCCTTATGAATTAAGCTTAAAGGAAATGACAAGTATTCCATTATTACAACCTATTGTTGACCAACAGAGAGAATTATCAAAAAATATGACAAGATGTCCTTATTATACATTGGGAGAACCATCTGTTTTAATAGGCGGTGATTTCAATGAAGGGGAAGGATTCTTTGGAGAAGTTTCAGGAGATAAATTCATTTATGGTTGGGAAGTATTAGGTCAGCTTTGGGGAATGGATATGAATGTTATTGATACAAAAGCAAAATTCATAGCTTCATTCACTGAAGTATTTGGTAGTGATATTTCTTATACATTCACAGGAGATTCTTATACTGCATTAGGTGTCAGTGATAATCTTGAAGTTGAATGGCTTAAATTCTATGACCATGGAAAGATTATTTTCATACCAAAAAGACCTTTGTTGAACAATATTACTTGGAATGAAATCAATAATGTTCTTGCTAATTGTACAGTAGGAAAAGAAATAAAAATAGATTTAAGAAGAATGAATCCATTGATAAATTCTACATATTCAAATGGAAATTTAATCAGTGTTAGATGCAGATTATTGACAGGTGGAAATATTCAGCCTTTTGTTTATGGAAATGTTAATGAAAGAGGTGTTAAAGATAATGCATTATGTATGGGTTCTGAATGGAATAGATTGATGTATAGAATATGTGACCAAATTCCTTCAGATACTTTTGTAGGTGCTATGCAAGGTTATTCAGGTGGTAAACAGTTAGGTGATAACTGGTTTAATTATACAGGGAATATGTTAGGATTTGGTGCATCTAATGATTTAGGAAGAGTTACTTTTACACAAGAGTATTGCTATTATAAAAATACAGCCGCTGTGCTCTATCGGGCTGGTGAGGCTGGTGTTGGTACTGTCTATTGCAATACTCCTTCCAACCGTAGCGCTGGTAGGGGCTTTCGTCCTGCCTTGGTTCTGGAAGTCTTAAGTCAGTAAATCTGTAGTCAGTCTTAAAATGGTGAATAGTGTTTGAGCTTGTCTCAAACCCACCATTTTAAGACTGTTTATTTTTTATGAATTTGTTTAAAAAAGAATAATTTTGTGTTATAGTAAATATATAAAATTTGAAAGAAAGGAGGTATGGTGAGTAGAAGATGAATGACCTGATACTTCTTGAAAGAAGTAGAAAACTCTACAGGCAGGTTCATAAACCATTATTGAATTTTCCAAGAGCTGAAAGATATGCTATGCAGTTGCAGATAAGACAGAATTTTACAGACTTCATGGTTAATATAATGATAGCAAACAGAGTCAACTCATTAAGAAAACAGAAATTGATGTTGGCAGATGCAAATTTAGAAACTTTGAAATTATTGTTCAATATGGCAGTAGAGTTTAAGTATATTTCCAAAGGATTTCATTCAGATGTCATGTATAAATTTGATGAAATTGGAAGATTACTAGGTGGTTTCATCAAATTCAAACCACCTCTTGATTCAGATAAAAGTATGCAGGTATAGACAGCCTATGTGCTCAATCGGGCTAATGAGAATGGTGTTGGTAATGTCAATTACAATACTCCTTCCAACCGTAACACTAATAGGGGCTTTCGTCCTGACCTGAAATAAATTACAGACCATTTGGTCTTGAGAAGTCATTGAACTTCAAAATATGATTAATTATCCAATGTGATAAGAATATTTCAAGGTACTTGCATACTTAGGTATATTTTGAAAATACCTGAATAAATTGAACTGTAGAGGTGCAAGAATAGTATTTGATTTTGAAGAATCATCTGCTCACCTCTTCATCCTAATGAAAAAAGTCTATGACTGTTTTCAGAAAGTCATAGATAAAGATTTGTTTTATCAAGCCTATTTAAATTCCCAAAAAGGTAAATGTTCAAGAAAGATAAGAGCAATAGAATTTTCATTGAACTGGATAGTCAATCTTGAAAATCTTAGAAAAGAAGTTGAAAATCAAACGTATAAAATAAGTGACTATTTAGTTTTCAAGATTTATGAACCAAAGGAAAGAACTGTTGAAGCACCTCATTATAGGGATAAGATTGTTCAATACTGTATTACACATGTTCTTAGGGATATCTATGAACCTGTTTTCATTCATGACTCATACGCCTGTATAAGAAACAAAGGAAATCATCTTTGTATAAGACAGATAGAGAATTATTTCAGAAAATGCAATAAATTATATAAAGGTGGTTATGTCTTAAAGATGGATATAAAGAAATTCTTTCCTTCAATAGACCATCAGATTCTTAAAGATATTCTAAGGAAAAGAATAAAAGATGAAAGAATGATTTGGATTCTTGATTTGGTAATAGACTCAAATAATAATGGATTGAACATAGGTAATTCTACAAGTCAGATTTTTTCAAATATCTATTTGAATGAGATAGACCATTATATTAAGAGAGAATTGAAATGCAGATATTATATAAGATATGCAGATGATTTGATTCTATTCTGTTATGATAAATTATCATCAAAATGGTATAAGAATAGAATAAAGTATTTTCTGAAAGAAAAATTGAATCTGAATATTCATAAGGTTCAGATAAATACGTTGAAATATGGAATAAGCATGATGGGTTTTCATTTCAAGCCTACATATACAAGATTCTTAAAAAAGAATATTATAAGAACAAGGAAATATGATAAGGAAAAAGATAAACAGTTAAGAAACTTACAGTTGAATAATTCATTAGCTTTCAGTATGAACAGTATGACAATGTTTCTATTTGGCAATATGGAAGGTTTTGAATATGATTTGAAGAAAAGAAAATACATTTTCAGACTGAAGTAAAATTTTTATATTTATTATATAATAAAAACTAGGTAAGATAATTACCTAGTTTTATTATTTTAAGAAAGGAAAGTTAATTATTATGACAATTTATGACATAATAAATCTTATTGAATCTTCAGAATACTATTCAAAGGAGAATATGTATATCAGAGTGAAGGAAGGATATACAGAAGATGAAATAACAATAGTATGCAAGAAATAAAATTAAGTAATATAAAAGATTTCAATGACTTGAAAAAATACTGTCAGAATCATCTTTTCAATTATGCCTGTTCTCTGTTACAAGATGAGAAAATGAGTTATCTTGTAGTATTGAGAAAAAGACTGAATAAATGGGAAGAAAATGAAATTGTCACTATTTTTGATAAAATATGTGAAAATAAAGATTTTGACAAGATGTTGAAGAAATGCATTGAGCGTTTGGAATTTGATGAAGTAATGAATGAATAAGAAAGGAAATCAATTATGACAGAAAATGAAATTATTAAATATTTGAAGGAAAATAAAAACAAAGGTATGGCTTTTGGCTTTATGCCTGATGAAGTTCAGAAATGGTGTGATAACAATAAAACAAAATTAAAATTTTTTGATGGTTTTGCTATTTTAAGAGGATGGAAAGATTTTAAAACAATTAGCAAGAAATCCCATAGGCTTTAGACTATGGGATGAATTGCATTAGCCTTGTTGTTCTATATATTTTCTAAGTTGGTTTTCACTTACATTACCTATGGAGCAAGCAAAGTATCTATCAGTCCAAAAAGTTCTTTCTTTCCAGAATTGTGTGAAAAGATAATTGG
>Ga0265300_10003628_pt1 | contig 12626 bp, 8 predicted proteins | sample AusTroGonzalo_MG_FD_193482 | JGI IMG/M metagenome (GOLD analysis project Ga0265300, IMG submission 193482) | Bovine rumen microbial communities from tropical cattle in Woodstock, Queensland, Australia - Gonzalo_03 | ecosystem: Host-associated > Mammals > Digestive system > Stomach > Rumen ... | reverse complement strand
TTGTCCGTGACGGTGCAGCGGATCAGCGTCGAGCCAAGGGCGCCGCCGCCGAAGGAGGCGATGTTGTCCTTGAGGACGCAGGCGACAAGCGTGCCACCCATCGCGCCGCCGCCGCCTTGCATGTCGTCAGAGGTGATGCTCCTGCCGTGCTGTAGCGTAAAGCCCGTGAGCGTGGTGCCGTCGGAGAGGAGCGCGCAGCGTTGCGAGTCGCCGCCGTCGATGATCGTCGCGGCCGCGCCGGCCGTGCCGACGATGTTCACGCGCCTGCCCGCCGTGTCGATGGGCGCGTAGGTGCCGGCGGCGACGTTGATCGTCTCGTCGTTTGTGGCGGAGGAGACCGCCTTCGCGATGGTCTTGAACGCGGTGGCGGCCGAGAGGCCGTCGTTGGAGTCGCTGCCGGTCGCGCCGTTGACGAACCACTCGTAGACCGCGAACATGGCCGTCACCTCGATGTCGTCGTTGCCAGACGTGACGACCGTCAGCGAATTGCCGCCGCTCGCAGCGATGACGCCGTTCGTGTACCACGCCGTGACGGGGCGGTTGTAGACGGAGGTGTCGGCGGTGATCGTGACCGACACGTTCGCGTTCGTAAAGACGCTTCGCGGCGAAACGACGCCGTTGCCGCCCGCGACGGCGGCCACGAGGCAGCCTTCGAGGCCCTGGCCGTTCTCGGCCTCGTAGCAGCCGCGGTCGATGGCGTTACCCTGCACGCGGGCGTTGCCTGCGAGGTCGGTCGTGCCGACATACTGCTCGGTCGCGTAGGTGGCGTTACCGTCGTCGATCGCAGGCGAGCCGACGCGCAGGCGGTAGTCGCCGCCGCCCACGAGCTTCGGGTCCGCGGCGTCGTTCTGCTCGGCGGGCTGTCCGGCGGCGAAGTTGCCCCAGACGATGCTGTTGTAGCGGCGATTGACATGGACGGTGGTGCCGCTTCGTTCCGCGACGTTGTCCGCCACCGTGCAGTTGTAGAGCGTCACGCCGTAGGTGATGTAGGACATCATGCCGGTTGACTGGCACATGAGCGTGTTGCGGTGCGTGCCCTGCTCGGCGCAGGCGCCGCCGCCGCCCGTCGCGGTGCAGCGCCGGATGATGCAGCGCCAGGTGTCGGCGCTATAGGTGCCGCCGCCCCAGTTGGCGATGCAGTCCTCGACGATGCAGTCGTAGAGCGTGCCGCCGCCCGCGCCGCCGCCGTAGCGCACGTTGTCGTTGCCCGTGAGGATGTCCACGTTGCCGTTGCGGAGCGTGAAGCCGGTGAAGGTGGGCGCCTTCACGAAACCGTTGGCGAAGCATCGGATGCACCCGTTCGTGTTGTAGCCGTCGATGACGGTCGAGGCCGCACCGTTCTGCGAGCGCACCTGGAGCGCGAAGTTCCGCGAGACGACGACGCGCGAGTAGGTGCCGTCGCCCACGATGATTTCGTGGAGCGTGCCGTCGGCGGCATACGCGGCGTCGGCGGCGTCGACCGCGGCCTGGATGCCGGCGAAGGCGTTGGCCCAGGACGAGCCGTCCTTGTTTCCGGCGCCCGTGGGCGTCACATAGAGGTCCGCGAGGGCGGACGTTGCGGCCGCGAACAGCGCGGCGACGAGGGTCAGCATCTTCTTGTAGAGTAGAGACCCACGCCTCGGCGTTGCCGCCGGTGCGACTTCCCCCTCATCAAACCGTACGTGCGGATTTCCCGCATACGGCTTTCCATTGAGTGCTTTTCCTGTTGCCATGGATTTCTACCTTTCTTGGGCTGTTATGCGTATATTATACGATTTTTTTTCTCCAGTCAATTCCGGGTTCTCACTTCACTTGCAATTCACCCGACAAATTGGATGTTCGCGGCGCAAATTTTCAGCTTGGTTTTTGGACAGGATTTACAGGATTAACAAGATTTGGGTGCTCAAACTCCAATAATCCTGTTAATCTTGTTAATCCTGTCTAGAAACCTTCCCTCACCGCCAGTCCGCAGCCAGACCAAGTCCACCTGCCCGATGTTGCGGCTCCGCAACAGCCCCTTCTCGGACACGCCCTCCAACTCCGCTTTCACAAGCAGAAACTCAAAACTCGCCTTTATCTTCCTTAGGCATCGTTTTCGCCACCATCCCACGTTATCTCATCAAATCGCACGGTTTTAGCGCCAAAATCGCTACCGTCCAAAGGGTCCCACCCCACAAATCCTTTGTAGGATTGGGCTTCTGCGCGTCGGTCGCCCTCCGCGCAGCCAATCTTCCTATCGGCATGTCGTTTTCTTTGCCAAGCATATTCCTTTCAATTTGCTAGTTCTGCCGAGCTTAGCTTGGCGCACCATGGTGTTGTTCCTTTCAAAGGGGTGAAAAACAAAGCGGCAGGCGGGCGCTCAATCTGGCAGACCTTGTCGGGACACGAGTTTTACGTGATAACGCTACCTTTCCTGAACACGGTAGAAGAGCGCCGAGTGGTCGCCTTCCGGCTTGCCCACTGTGAAGGAGCCAGTGGCACCGGAAGTCGTGAGGTTGGTCGAGGCAGGGACGAGGAGGGTTGTAAAGTCGGGCGTGGCAGAGACTTCCACCGAAAGCGAATCGGTGACGGCGGCGAGGTCGCCGTCGCCCTCGAAGGCGATGGTCGCCGTGCCGTCGGGGTCGAGCGTGAAGCCCGTGATCGTGAGCGAGGAGAGCGGCGAAACCGTCGCCCAGCCGTCGAGTGTCACGTTGCCTTCCGCGTCCACGAGGACGGCGTGGCGGCGCATGCCGCCCGCGCCGTCGCTCTCCGCTTCGCCGTAGGCGTAGTCGCCCGTCGGGAGCCACACGCAGACTTCGCCGCCCACGGCGACGAGGTCGTTCGTGCCGTAGGTCGCGGGCAGCCAGGGGAGAGACGGCGCCGCGCTGTCCGCAAGCCCCGACACCGGCCACACGCGGGCGACGCCGTTCGAGGGCGGCGGTTCCACCGCGCCGCCCCGCGCCAGGATCGAGCCGCCCGTGATCGCGGTCGTTCCGCCCGCGCCGTCTTTGCCGGGACCGATGGCCGCACCATCGCCGACGCCGGTGAGCGACATGGTTCCCCCGGAGATGGCGGTCATGCCGCCCGGGCCTTTGTATCCGCCGCCGATGGCCGCGCCGCCGTTCGTGGTTTTCAATCCGCCGCCGACGAAGGCGTAGGAGCCGGCGGACTTCACATTCAGTCGGCCGCCGGAGATCGTCACCGCACCGCCCGCGCCGTTGCGCCCGCCGCCGATGCCGGCGGCGTTCGCGCCACCCTCGACCGTCAGCAGGCCTCCGTTGATGGTCACCGAGCCGCAGGCCTCGCCGTCGCCGCCGCCGATGCCCGCGCCTTGGTTGCCGCCGGTCGCGCCCAGCGTGTGGAATGTGTCCGACGCGTCCGCGTCGATCGTGAGCGAGGCGACGCCGGTCGCGTTGGAGACGACCGTGATCGCGGCGGCGCCACTGCCCGCCTTCAGCACGGTATTGCCCTCGAGCGTGAGCGCGACGGAGACGCCGGGCGCGACCGTAAATGGCGAAAGCCCGGCGTGGTTCCCGGCGAAGACTTCGAGATTCGTGAACGTGATGGCGCAGTCGGCCTGCGCGACGACGGCGACGTTCGAGGTGAAGTTCGCGCCACCCGTGGAGAGGACGAACGGCCCCGCGTTCGTGAGCGCGACCGTCGCGCCGTCGAAGGTCCAGCCCTCGCCGCCCTGGTCGTAGGGCGTGCCGTTGACGATGAGCGTGGCGTAGAGATCCGCGACGGCGGAGGTTGCGGCCACGAACAGCGCGGCGACGAGGGGCAGCATCTTCTTCATGGTGTCGTTCCTTTCGACAAGTGGTTTGTAGAAAAAGCAAAAGCGACAGAAGTGTCGCTTTTGTTCAAATAGAGATGATGATGCGGCTTCGCGGAGCCGCAGCGGCACGACACCGGGGCGTTGCCGCCACAACGCCGCAGACGCCGCTCCAGACGCCCTACGCTGCGGTCACGGCAATGATGAGGAGGGGGTATTAAAAACATTGCGACCCTCCACGCAGCATCCTACGCGGCTCTGTGGCGATGTGGAATTGACGACGAGTACCATTTCAGGGCATGAAGAACCGCACACGCCATAAGCGTGTGTAGCTTTACGCAATCCGCAGAAAGCCCTCACTAACCGCATCTTGTATGTACAAGTCTCCCTTACCCTTCGCATTATACCAAAAATTGTCCTCTCCGCACAATAAATTTTGGGGACAGACCCCGCGAAACCATTGTAAAACGCGCACTTCCGCCCAATCTCCCCGCAACTATTCCAGCAAGCGGCCACTTACGAACCTGCCTCGCGCCTCTCCGACATCACCGGCATCAGGCGTAGGTATTACTTGCCGCGTAACATCGCCTCCGAAGCGTTCCCGCTCGCCAACATGCAATGCGATGGACTACGGCGTCATGGGTGTTGCCAAATTGTCTGTACGGGATATTGCGGTATTATCCTGTCGCGTGTCACGATGACAAGACCTTCTTCCAACGCCTGTGCGACAAGAATCCTGTCAAACGGATCGCGATGTATGTCGGGAAGCGTCTTTATGCGTTCAAGATGCTCAACTTCGATTGGAATGCGTTGGATGCCAGCCAAATGGCATTGGCGATCAAGGCCTGACAGAAACTTGGGGACAGACCCCGCCTCCGTGTTTTGGACAGGATTTACAGGATTAACAAGATTTGGGTGTTCAAACTCCAATAATCCTGTTAACCCTGCCTAGGAACCTTCCCTCCCCGCCAGTCCGCAGCCAGATCAAGTCCTCCTACCCGATGTTGCGGCTCCGCAACAGCCCCTTCTCGGACACGCCCTCCAACTCCGCTTTCACAAGCAGAAACTCAAGATTCAACTTTGTCTTTTTAGGCATCGCATTCCGCCTCTTTTTGCGTTATCTTGCCAAATCACATGGTTTTACCGCCAAAATTACTACCGTCCAAAGGGTCCCACCCCACAAATCCTCGCCGATCCGTTTGCATTGCCTTCATTTCCCTCCAATGGCCATCACCGTAAAACCTGCCGCCAAAACGACAATCCCGCTCGTCAGAAGCCCCTGCGTCCGCCACGACGTGCCCTTCCACTCGCCGAGGATGACGCCGAGAATCGCCGAGAAGAAAACGGCGCTCGACATCAGCACGGCAAACGAAATGTAGCGGAACTCGCCCATAAGCGGCTCGCCCGCCTTCTGCAAGACGAACTGCATGACGCCGACCACCCCCACGGCAATCGAAAGCAGGTAGTTGAGCGGGCGCGGATTGGCAGCATAATCGCCAAACGAACGGTTCTTGCGATGCTGCAGAACGCCCCATGCAAGCTGCGTGGCAAGTCCGCCCCAGAGAACGACGGTCAGGATCGGCATGCCCGCCCAAGTCGGCGAACAGCCCGCATCCAGCGCCGCCTTCTCAAGCTCCGGCGCGCCCTGAAGCCCGAAGTTGATTCCTGCCGAAGCAACGCCAGCAATGATCGCAGTGACAAGCCCCTTCTTGAAGTCGAACTCCGATACTGCCTTCTTCTTGTCCGCTTCGCTCATCTCGCCTTCCTTGAGCCGCCCGGCCAATCCAACGGCGACAATGCCGAGAAGCGCAATGCCAACGCCGCCAAGCACCATCCGCGCGGACGACGTGGCGACGAGATCTGCCGCATGTCCCGTACAGATGGGCGGCAGCAGCGTCCCCGTCGTGGCGCAAAGCCCGGCTCCGATGCCCAGCCCGAGGCCGATGCCGAGATAGCGCACCATCAGCGCCCAGCAAAGCGCGCCGACGCCCCAGAGGACGCCAAAGCCGAACGAACGGAAGAGCGTTGCCGCAGGTGCCGCGTCGAGAACATTCCAGAAGTCGGGGACGGCAATCGCGTCGAAGACGAGAGGGAAGACGAGCCATCCCGCAAGCACGGAAACGAGCCACCCCGTCTCGTACGCCCAGCCCTTCACACCGCGAAATGGCAGCAGATAGGTGGCTGCGGCGATTCCTCCGAGGAGGAACACCAGCGTTCCGGCTATGGGGTTGGCTGTCATGTCATGCGACCCTTTCCATCAGCTTCATTCGCGAAACAGGTCGGCGAGCGTCAGTTCGCTCTGTATGTTTCCGCTGTATTTGTTGTGGCGCAGGCCATTGGACGTTACAAGCGTGAGATGTATGGCCTTTTTTATGCCACAGGCCAAGCGGAATGTCTCCCTGCGACTTATCATGCGCTCAAGCTCCGCATTGTCGAGCACATACTCCCCATCCGAGTATTTCATTTCGCAAAGGTTGATTATTCCGTCCTTTCGGTCAAGAAGCAGATCGATCTGCACGCCGGCATCGCCGCGTTCCGTCCCCTTCCGCCGCCAAGCATAGACATCGACGGCCACCCCGGAAATGCCCAGCGTCTCCTTGATCTGCCGTACGTGGGAAAGGCAAAGACGTTCAAAGGCAAGGCCTCTCCATGCATGCTTTGTCCCCTCCGGCACAAATGCCGTCCAGTAATTGCCGTCTTCGCTGCCGCGCATGCCGGAGAACTGCATATGAAACAGGCTGAAATTGTCTATCAATTGATACAGCTTTCCTCGCTTCACAGCCCCGACGACATGATAACTCCTTATAAAGCCGCACTCCTCCAGCTCTTCGAGATATCTGGTCATATCGCCGCCGCTCCCCTTGCCGACATCCGCCAGAATCTCGTCTCTCGTCAATCCATACCGTCTCTTCCCGAGCGACCGGATTATTCGTTCGTAAGGCTGAGGATTCCTGAACAGTGAAGAATACAGTTCCTCGAATTCGCCGCGCAGCCCTTCGTCTTCCGAAAAGAACAGCCGGTTGATGTTCTGCTCTGCGCTCATTCCCTTCGCAAGCTGGCTCCAGTAGTACGCCACACCGCCAAGCGCCATATAGCACTCCGCAATCTGACGCTCGTCAAGCCCCAGCCCCTCGCTTTCGGCATACAGCCGACATTCATGCAACGTGAAGGGCTCCAACCTGATTCTTGCAGAAAGCCTGTTGTGCAGACCCTCGCGGCTGTGTACGACCTTTTTCAATATCCACGTCGTCGCAGAACCGCATACAATCAGCAAAATATCAGTGCGGAATACGGCCCATCCGTTCCAGAATCCCTCGAATGCCGTCAAAAAATTCGATCTGAACGTGTCCATCCACGGCATTTCATCGAGGAACACGACCTTTCTTCCTTCCGGCAGTCCAGACAGGAAATTGCCCAATTCAAAGAACGCCTCCTGCCAGTCGTTCAGCGTCGGGCAATCCCAATGCCCTTGTTGGCGCAAAGACATGCGAAACTGCTTCAACTGCTCCTTTAGGCCACCTCGCTTCAATCCAGAGTGATGAAAGGCAAACGAGCGATTGAACGCTTCATTGACAAGGTATGTCTTGCCGATGCGACGACGCCCGTAGATCGCAACCAATTGCGACTCCTTTGACTCGTATGCTTTTCTCAGTTCAGACAGCTCTTTTTTGCGACCTATCATAAATTGATCTCCGTTTGACACCCCATATTATATCATTTTTTCATACTTATGGGGTGGCAAAATAAAGAAATCATATTTTCATCATCCAAAAGTCATCTGCAATGGGTACATTTGGAGCGTCAAATTTGAACACCCTCCACGAGAAGACCCAATTTACACGCATTTCGCAGTGTCGGCGGCGAGCGCGGCACTCTCGAGTTCCGGCGCACCCTGCAGGCCGAAGTTGATTCCGGCGGAGGCGACGCCCCATAGGGCTCCGATGCCGAATGAGCGCAGCAAGGCGGACAGCGGAGCTGTCCCCATGACACCCCAGAAGTCAGGAACGACGAACGCGTCAAAGACAAGAGGGAACACAAGCCACCCCGCAAGCACGGAAACGAGCCACCCCGTCTCGTAAGCCCAGCCCCTGACGCCGCGGAACGGCAGCAGATAGGTGGCTGCGGCGATTCCTCCAAGGAGGAACACCAGCGTTCCGGCTATTGGATTCGCGGTCATGTCATTCGCCTGACAAAGCCGCGCCTCGGCATTCGTCCATCATGCGCTTGGGGCAGTTTGTTGTCACCGTGTCCGCTCCGTTCCGAAACGCTTCGGCGACATCTTCAGCGCGATCTCGTCCATATATCCAGAAGTGGAACTCGTACCCGGCATCCTTTACGGTCTTTACAAAATCGGCAGTAATTACATCGCGGTCGAATCGTATGTCAAGACCGGCAGCGTCCATCTCGCGCATAGTTGCGAGGACCTCGTCCACCGCGACAGGCGGCGAATCTTCCTTCCAACCGTGTCTGCTGTTGGCGCAGTAGAGGACCTTGTACTCGGGCAGGTGCTTGCGCAGTTCCTTCCCACAGGCGACGGTGCCGGCGAGAAAAAGGACGTTCCCGGGATTCGCCGTCGTCTGCCCTGCCAGTATGTCGCGGATATAGGGAACGGGATCTCCCGTCAGCGTCTTCATGTCGATGTATATCCACCTTCCGGGCCGGGCCAGTCTCAAGACCTCCTCAAGCAGGGCCGGACGCGTCCCCGCGAATTGACTCCCCTTCCACCTGCCCCACGAACCGACGTCCAGCGCCGACACCTCGTCCCACGTGACGTCAGAACATTTGTTGGTGTTCGCGCCTCCGCTCGTCCGCGTCAGATTGGGATCGTGGAACGTATAGACGCGCCCGTCTCTTGAAAGATACACGTCGCACTCGAAACCAAAGCCGCGATCCACCGCTAGCCGGTACGCGGGAAGAGTGTTCTCGGGTGCATCCTCTGACTCTCCACGATGCCCGATAAGCGTGGTGAAATCAGGCTCTGCCGCGCCGACGCTTGCCGCAAGCAACGCGGCCACAAAAGTCAATACCTCTTTTTTGTTCACGGCGTCTCCTTGTAAAAGTCGCGTCCGTTGTATTCCGGCGGCACGTAACCGTGCCGCGATCCCTGCACCCATTTTATGGACTTATTGCGCGGAATACTGTTGTACAGCTTTGCAAGGCCCATCGGCGGGCAGCAGTAGTCGCCAAGGCCCGCGCGCGTGATGTTGGTACGGCATGTACCAGGTATGCGCTTGGCCCAGTTCACTGCATCGTAGTAACCCATCGACTCCGTCCACGGGATGTACCATCCGTCCTCAGACGCCTTGCGCTCCGCCCGCGATGCGTTTGTCTTCATATCGCAGCACCATGTGATGCCCGAATCAGCAACCGTAACCCCTTCTCCGCACGCAGCCGCCCATATCGTCTGCAGACCGCCCTGGCTGCCGCCGCTGGCATACAGATCCCTGCCGTTCCACCCTTCCAGCGTCTTAAGATACTGAAGCGCTCTTTTGACGCGCAGCACCATGCCGTTGAAGTACGCAGTTTCAGGGTCTTTGTTCTGTTCCGCGTCGAATGCGTAGGTCTTGCCGTTCGACCGTATTTCCCACCTGAACGCCTTCGTGTCGGCATCGGTTGCGCCGAACTCCTCGAGTTTGAGCCCGTGCGCGTTGATATCGAGGACAATCTTGCCAACGCCCACCCAGCCCGGACGCTTATGCAGGCAGCGGTCTCCGCTGTATCCGCGCGTGTGGAGGACGCACGGATACTTCCGCCCCTGCTCGGCGTCCCTTGGAACTGAGAGGTAGCCCGTCACCGGCCTAAGTCCCGCACAGTCTATGCGAACTGCGTAGAGGCGAGTCTTCGGATTGCCGCTGTCGATCTCCAGCTTCTCGGCCATGACAGGCACCTTGTCGAGCCTGGCGAACTGCCTGTCCCAGAACTCGTCGAAGTCGGCGGGCTCGGCCACGTCGCGCAGCTTGGCGACGTCCGCACCCGCTCCGCCGTCGAAGAACACGTTCTTCGGGGCTTTCTCGAAGGCATTCATCGCCTTTCTTCCCTCCGGAGTCGTCGCGTCTCCGATGAACTTCTTCTCGTACCGTATGCCGTCTTTCCCGACAACGTACGCAGTCAGCCGCACGAATCCGGGCTTGTCCAGTCTTGTCCTGTACGTGAACGGCTTTCCCGGCAGAGGAACAGAGCCGGACTCCGTTCCGCCGAAATCGTCGGTGCGCGTCCACTGCATCGAGTACTCGCCCTCGGGAATCGCGCCTTCGACTCCCATAAGTTCGATTGTAAGAGCCATGTCGTCTCCGCATCTGTACGAAAGAGGGTCCTTGTCCGTCGTACCCTTAAGCCATGCGGTGTCGAGCGGCCCTGCAGTCAACGAAATAGCGCTCGGCAGCAGCACGCTCCAAACCACGAACAGTCTCACGGTATTCGCCTTCATTCATCCTCCTTGTTTGACTCTACCCGCTTTGAACCGACTGGAATATTTGTCCGTTCAAGTTTGTAGCCGTACGGCCCAAGAACGAGGTTTTCGACGGTTCGCTCCACGGGGCCAAGGTTCACCAGAAGCCGACAGCCACCCTCGTAGTCGGCCACGACATATCCATCGTCGTCTTCGCAGACGGGGTCGTTTCCGTCGCGGAATATCGCCGACCGGTCGTGACGAAACCCGACAAGCCTGCGCCGGACGAGCGGAGCGACCACGTCGCGCTGTATCGCGGCAAGCTTCGCGAACCACTCGCGCTTCGTCGGATCCGCGACGAAATCCTTCGGGTGTACGCCCCAGTTCATCACGTAGCCCAGTGCAAGCGACCAGGCGATTGTCTTGTCGTTCTCGGCGAACTGGTGGCTGTCGTGGTGCTTGAACATCAATCTGCCGTGAAAGAGCCGCTGCGGAATCGCCTCCAGGTTCCACAGCTCCGGCGGATACACGCGCTTTGCCGGCGTCACGTACTTTGGACGTCGCACGCTCGGATACACGAAAAACGAAATCCCCTCCAACATCGTCATCTCGTTGGCGACCTTGTCCCATCCGTCCTCAGTGCCGAGCGGCATGATTCTCGCCCCCTCTTCGCAAAGCGACACGATGCCTTCTGAATAATCCCTGGGCGATGGCGCAGCCGGATTCATGTCGTACTTGAACTCCCGCGCGCCGTGCTGGTCCTCGAACAGCATGTCCACAGGATAATCTTCCATGAACTGCCGCCTGACCTTCGCGTTCGCGGCGCGGACGGCGGGATGCCACAGCGTCGTGGTCCAGCCTGTCGGCCTTCCCCACTTCTCGAAATAGTGCTTCCCGTCAAGCCCGATGGCAAGCGGCGCCTCTCCGGCCGCGAGAAAAGTCTCTCCACGCGGATTGTCACCCCACCACGTAGGATTGGTGTACGGCGAGAAAAGATGCCCTAGCCGGTGTATCTCGTCGATGAGTTCGCGGAATTCCGCAGCTGTGCCGAACTTCTTCCCGGGCGGCAGGAAGTCGGGATACTGCCTGTCGTAGCCGCCTTTCATGTAGCCTACGCAGCGTATGTGCGTATGCGGCGGAAGGTACTTCAGCGCATCCCGGATCTCGGCGCACGTGGCGGAATACGCGAATGTGATGAACGGCGCCTCGGCGAGCCGCTTGCGCAACGCGGCGTCGGGCACCTTCTCCTCCAGCGTCTTCGAAAGGTCGTTGACCTTCGCATACTCGTCGAGCGAGACGGCGAGGTCTTTCCCGGCCACGATGCGGATGCGCGGCGACCGCCACGTTTCGCCAGGCGCGACGTACGTGGTGAACTTGTGCTCGAACCATCCTCCGCCTGCATCCACCCCGCACGACAGCTCGCCCGGAACAAAGCGGAACTCCGCAGGCATCGCCCACGGTTCGTGCTGAGGGCGCGGCTGCACGGAGAACAACGCGACGCAGCTTCCGTCAGTGCACGACATGTGCGCGAAGTCCGCGAACGCACTCGGATATTTCACCTGATATCTGCCGGTGCGCCGGAAGGCCTTGTCCGTCTTGGCCCGCGAGATGTCGAAGAAACGCGAATTGAACGCGATACCGGGGCCAAAGTTGTGACGCATCGGCATTACGAACCGATCGACGGCGGAGCCTTTGAAGCGAAGCCGTGCAGGGATGCTGAAGTCGAGCAACGAGCTCTCGCCGCGAGGCACAACCGTGCCGCGAATATCCCAGCCGCCCTCCACCCGACTGCATTCAACGGTGACATGCGCCTTCGGATGGGCATAGCTGCATTTGAAACCGCCAGCGGTCTTTTCAGTCTTCCTCTCGCATTCTTCCGAACTGACGGTCTCGCCGTCTTTGAATGTCAGGATGAAGAGTCCGCTTTCGCCAAGCCTCCACGGCATATCCTTGAAAAGCGCACTCTCCGCGCCGTCCCCGACAGCCGGAAGCGCAATCAAGCCGACAATCAAAACCAAAGCTGTGATTGCCATTGTCGTCCGTCCTCGTGTCATCTAAAGATTATCGCCATGCCTGTCTGCGGATCGAGCGGACTCCTCCAATCAATCAGCCAGGCAGAGTTGGACGTCCCTGCCGATTTCTCCCGCCAGTAGAATAGCTTGCCCACCACCCTGCGTACGCTTTCGTCCTGTCCGGGGAACGTCCCGGAAATCTCGGATCTTGGTTTGCCGACTTGCGAAAGAATCTCGTTCCATCCATCAGGATCTACCTTCCAAGAACCATATATTGCCCTGTCTCTGACATTCTGCCCGAAGAGGTTCAACGTGCCAGTATGTCCCTGCCCGCTGCCGTCTGCGTCGTTCTGCGGCAGGTATGGCGCTTTTCCGGGGAAGTAGAACCTTGCCGTGTCCGTCGCATGGAAAAAGCAGCTGTTGCCATAACCATTGGCAGCCGCCGAAGAAGCAAAGCCCACGCGCTTGGCGCTGAAAACGACATTGGAAATCGCCC
>Ga0265300_10003627_pt1 | contig 12632 bp, 5 predicted proteins | sample AusTroGonzalo_MG_FD_193482 | JGI IMG/M metagenome (GOLD analysis project Ga0265300, IMG submission 193482) | Bovine rumen microbial communities from tropical cattle in Woodstock, Queensland, Australia - Gonzalo_03 | ecosystem: Host-associated > Mammals > Digestive system > Stomach > Rumen ... | reverse complement strand
CCACATCTTCGGCCTTCGGCAGACTGAAGCGATAGTCCTTGCCATGATACGTGAAGCGGGCCCTGAGGCGGCCGTCGGTCGGAACATCGACTGTGAAGACACCGCGCCCCTGATGGGTGGTGCGGATGCGCAGGCTATCATTCCTGTCGCCTATACGCACAGCACCCTCGATATCAATCTGCTGACCTTCCTCGTCGTGTACCTCAAAAGCCACACGGCAGCGGGTGCCGACGATGAGATGACCACCCTCAGGGTAGAAATTCACCAGAAGGTCTTCTTTCAGTTCTTTCTCGATGCGGGTCTTCGGACGACTGACGATGTACTTCTGCGTGTAGTCGCCAGCGGAGTCAGGCCGCTCATAGACGGGGACAACACGACTGTAGACCGTACCGAACTGACGGAAGAAGTCGCGGGCCATTTCCTTATTGTAGAAGTATTCACGATCCTTGCGACCGTAGTCGTGTTCGGTCACGCGGAAGTTAAGCATCCAGCGGGTGTAGGCACGAAGCTCGTAATAGCCAGAGTAGAGCGAGTCCTTGAGGGTGAAATTGCCGTCGCCGTAGCCGTCGGGCGATACGATGATGTTCTGTCGTTCCACTACCAGTCCATCGGGCGAGAGCAACTCGACATAGAGGATATGGCTCATGTCGGTATAGCCGAGATTGTCGGCACGTACCACGTAGGAGCGGTACCAGATGGTATCGCCCTTGTAATAGCAGTTATTGTCGAGGTGCAGATAGACTTTTTCCTGTACAGGTGCATTTTCCAGCATCTGTCGGATGCTGTCGAGACGAGATTGCGCTGCTGCCGGACCTGTCAGCCCGACAAGCAGCGCGAGTGTCGCTATCAGGGATATCAACAATCGGTTGGGTCTATCCGTTGCTTCCTTCATAATCGTATCATTACAGCTGCCTGACGGATATTTCTCCTATTTTCTATTCATTCACGAAGACGAGTCCACCGTTCTCGGGGATAGTGACGGCAACAGGCTTCTTACCAATCTTCATCGGCTTCGCGCTACCGTTGAGGGTTGCATCGTCGGTATAGGCGGTGACGGTAGAACCTTTCGCAAAGAACGGACTGAGGTCGAGTTTGGTCTTCAAGGGCTCTTTCTGGGCACTGATACCGGCGATGAACCATTTCGTGCCAGCACGGCGGGCAATGATGGCATACTTACCGGGATAGCCGTCGATGAACTTCACCTCATCCCAGGTGGTTGGCACATCCTTCATGAACTGTACAGCCCATTCGGGAGCGTCGGTCAGGTTATTGGGCGCCATGGCAAAGTGCTGCACACTCGACTGGAACAGCACGGCTGTAGCCAGAGCGAAGACATCGCTGGTGCGGCGGGTGGTGCCGTGCTGGTTGTCGGCATTGTAATGCTTGTTCAAAGTGGAACCACCGAAGTCCATCGAACCTACGGCATTGCGGATGAAGGTGTGGGTGCAGGCATTCGTGGCCTCAGCATCGCAGGCACCCTGTCCGAAGTGGAGATTCTCAGAAGCGAGCACGGCCTCAGAAGCCACGTAGTTGGGATACATACGCTCCCACCCTCTCGGCAAGGTACAACCGTGGAAGATACACTGGATACCAAACTCGTTGGCATCGGTGAGGATATCCTCGTAGAGCTGCATCATCGGCTGCTTGTCGCCACCGAAGAAGTCGACCTTGATGCCGAGGATGCCGTTCTTCTGCATCCATGCCATCTCCTTGCGGCGGGCAGGCGATTTGTCCATCTTATCTTTAGGTGACTGCGGGGCATCGTTCCAGGCTCCGTTAGAGTTATACCAAAGGAATAGTCCTACGCCCTTCGAACGGGCATAGCGTGACAGTTCCTCCATCTTCTCATAGCCAATCTGCTTGTCCCAAAGGGCATCAACCAGCACAGAGCGCCAGCCCATGGCAGCAGAGAAATCGATATAGCGCTTCTGCTCATCGAAGTTACAGCTGGAGTCCATGCCGATAATCCACGACCAGGAGCCCTTGCCGTAGGTATAGTCCTTAGAAGCCGTATACTTGGGCTGCACGAGATCGTTGGCAACGGTCGACTCAACGATGTTTGCCAGTGTGGTGCCTAAGGTAATGGTGCGCCAAGGGGTTTCGTATGGCAGGCTGACAGCAGCGGAAGTGCTGCCATGGCCGTTGAGCTCGCCGGGCTGAGGGAAGCCGATCTTGTAATTCGCACCGCCCTCGTTCAGGAGGCGGCAGGCAACGTAAGTGCCATCGGTACCTGTCTCGGAGATGAGCACCCAGCCCTTTTCACCATTCTTGAACAGGCAGGGGAAGCTGTAGCCTTCGCCCCAGCCGTTCTTGCCCATCTGGTCGTCGAGGGTATAGCTGGTCTCGTAGCTGGGCGAGGTACGAGCGAAGCCACCCATCGGTCTCGACTGCGGACAAAGGAAGGTGGTTGTACCCTCGGGGAGTACGAATCCTGAAGCCTCATCGGTAATGACTGCCACTAACGTCTCTCCACCACGGGCACGTCGGGGATAAAGCTTGTAGCGGAAGGCCACGTCGCGATTGCTGACGCGGAAGATGACATCGAGGACCTGACGGTCATTCTGCACGAACTGACACACAGCCTCAGTAGCCTCGTAGGTAACCTGACTCTGTTTGATGGTCTTCAGTGAGTACGAATCCTTGACGGTGCTTACCTGACAGTCTTTGATGGTCAGGCCAGATGTCAAATCGCCGATATTCGTATTCAATCCCAGTTTCGAGGATTCCAGGAAGACTGTGCCTCCCAGGCTTACCTGATAGGTAGGTTTGCCTCCCTCGTCATTCACCGTCACGACAATGTTGCCATCGGGACTCGCAAATTGCTTCTCGGCAGCTATGATGCTGCCACATACTAACACTGATGCCATCAGGATGGCGCTCCGCAAATGTTTCATATCTATACCTTATTATATATATATTATTATCTGAAAATCTTTCGGGTTGTCCCGTCAGCCTGACGGAGGATCAGCACACCCCTTGCCTCGCTGCCCACACGACGACCATGCAGATCGTAGAGACCCTCAGCCTGAGTATCGTAAGAGAGCTTGAAGATGCCTGACGGCGTGAGGTTTCTGATACGGCACTCAGCCAACAGGAATTCCTGCATACCACTGCCTACTTCCTTAAACTGGATAATGTATTTACCCTTGGTCGTGATATCGAATGGCATGGTGATACGTTCGGCAGCGGAGATATCGCCCGCAAAGTTGCCATTGAGATTCGGCTTGGCCGTGTAGGTCGCAGACGACTTGATGGCTGTACCACTGCTATTGAGGATCTTCGCCTGATAGGTGGGTTCGCCTTTCCAAGCGGCCATGACGAAAATCAGTTCATAGTTGCCAGGCTCCAGATTGAGGGGATAATTCGACAGACGGCCGTACTCGGCACTGGTGGTACGCCAATAGAGCGCCTTGCCCTGATAGCCTGTCAGACCGGCAAAGATGCGCGGACCACTGCCATTGCTGGTGGGATAGTTGCGGACGTCGCTACCATCGGTAGTACGCCAGCCCATGGGCAAGGCACCGCCCTCAGCATTGGTATAGTCGAGTTCGTAAACGGCTGTCATATCATAGAATACTGGCTGGATGGTCACATTATCATCAGGCATCACAAATGTTGCCTCAGTAGCACCATTCTCGACAGGAATGGTCTTGCCCTGCGTGAAGAACACAGAGTTGACGATACGCAAAGACTTAATGCCATAACCCTCATTAGGGGTGATAGTAAGATGCACCGTCTGACCTGCTGCCGCAGAGTTAACATCAGCTTCTACCTTTCCGAAATCAGCCTCACGCACATTTACATCAAACTTCTCCACAGGTGTGCCAATAGGTTCATAGATGATCTGGTCGATGGTCATCTTGATGGCACCGGAATTCTGAAGTACGAAATTGTTGTCACCAGCCTTCAGTGTAACAGGAATGACAGCCTCATGCCAATCGTTCTTGGCAACCTTCTCGAAGCTGACTTCCTGAGCTACGCCATTGACGGTAGCTTTCATCTTACCAGCTTTGCTGCTATTACAGTAGCGCACACGAATGTTATATTCACCACCCTCGGCCAGTTTTTTCAGCTGATGGCGCAGGGCACTATTGGTACTGGCCTGTGTCTCAATAAATCCTAAACCGGCGAAATCCATATAGTCCTGTGCCCACCAGCCTGAGTTGGTCAGTTTGTGGTCAACACTCTTGCGGTCCATATCTTCGGCCTCGATAATGATAGGGCCTTTGTACGGCTCTGGCTGTTTGGGCAGTTCGAGCTTTTCTGCCGGCAGCACATCAGACTGACGGTCAGTGGCTGCACCCTTACAATTGATTTTCACAATGATGGGACCCATGTGTTGGATAGTGATTGTAAAGGTCTGCTGCTCGGCATCATACTTCTTGCCTGAAACACTGTAGTTATGACCGGAGAGACCACTGATCGTCGGCTTGTTATAACTGCAGGTAGGCTCCATCGTAACACCGGTAATCGTAATCTTGTCACTCTGCATAGCGGTACTATCGCTACGATAGTTGTTGAAATAGAAGTCGATATGGTCTTCATACTCGCGGATGACAGCACTGGAAAGCTTGCCGTACTGCAACTTCAGGGTGTCGCAGGTGTTATATTTCAAAGGAATTTCTGCCGATGCCGACTTCTTGCCGTTCAGATAGGTATAGGGGGTATAGGTTACCAGTTGATTGCGATAGCGGTTCACATACAGATCGCCCTTCGACACTTCGGGATACTGTGCATTAAAATCAGCATGTTTCCTGGCTTGTGTACCCCAACGCGACGTATAGTTTGACCGTTTCACCTGTACAGGTATTTTCTTGGCAATATCGTCATATAGATCTATCACGATGGGGATGGCACCATAGCGGCCTGTTGATTTGAAATAACAGAGATTGTTATACCACTGTCCGTAGTTATGACGGGCTTCCTTCTTCTGATTAGCTGGATCGGTCTGCAAATAGACACCATTATAGAGATCATCCCACGACGTATATGAATCGTAACCCTTAGAAATATCGAGATCGTTGACAACGACAATCTTGGTTTTGTCTACCACCTCTTCGCGCGTAGGGATATACATCGTTCCATCGATGATCTTGCGCCACATATCTATCCAGATACCCTTAAAGTGAGGTGAGGCAGCCCAGTTACGACGCGTATAGCCGTCTACATTGGTATCGCTCTGGTTCAGAAAGCACTCTTCGCGCCATATCAACTCCGGACCGTCCCATACAGAACCGCCATTGACGCACATCTGCTCCATTACCGTGCCGATACCAGCACTGCCAGGATACTTACACTTATTCTCACCTATCAGTTTGCTGGTCATATCGTTCCAACCACAGTTGTCATAACGCACACCGTAGTTTTTAGCCAGACCGGAGACAAACGGTCCCCAGCAGATGCTCTCATTGTTATAGAAACTGCTGGAATGGGTATATTTATATAGGAATACGATAGCCTCAGGATATTTCTTACAGGCTTCCAGAAAGTTCTTATCGGCCTTCAGTTCACCCATAGGGTTGGTGCTCATGTGATAGTCACCTCCACACCAGCTGACAGTGAGGAAACCGCCATACTTATGCGACATCTCCACCAGATTAGCAAACAGAGCCCAACGTGAGGCTGCTGTCATAGAACTCAAGTCGCCAGCATCGCCAAAAGCCCAGAACTGCTCTGCATAGTCCCAGCCCAGGAAATTGGGATAGGTCTTGAAGAAGTATTCAAAAGTCTCCAGGTCATTGTCCTGAATATGCGTATGTCCACCAGATGCGGGCTGACATGAGAACCACATGCCGTTCTTCTGACAAACTGATGCCCACGACTTATAAGTACGTACGGCATTACGCGGCATGCGATACATGCTTGTATTCGTATCAAACTGACACGACAGCGAGAGGTTCATACAGACATAGGGTTTGATGTCATCGGGAATAAGATCAATGATCTTCTGCGGATCAGCCGAATTCCATACATCAATGTGTACCAGCCAAAGAGGATGTTGAGAATCAACAGGTCTGCGCTGCTGAGCCATCATGCTATTGGAAGCAAACAGGAACATCAGCAGTGAAACAAAGAGAATAGCTTTCTTTTTCATCATTTCATTTCGTTTAAATTCCATTTGGCTGCAAAATTACAACATTATTACTATATCACCTTTGTTTTTTGTTTCAGAGGTTTTAAAAACGGTTTCAATATAAACATATGGCTCCGTCCTTTCCATTAAAAAACCCGGGCTTTCACAAGTCCGGGCTTTTACCAAAACAATGTAAAGTTCTAAATGGTTCATGGCAATTAAACTATACAAGGTTTTTCCAAACTAACTACTAACTATATAACTAACCTAAAAAACTGTCTTCATCAATAAATCCGGTGCAAAATTACACATTTTATCCTTAACAGACTCTATTTTATGCATCATAAACTTAAGAAAATGTATCATTTATTTGGAAGTTACAAAAAAATAGCCTATCTTTGCACAGAATTTGACAAAAATGTTAATTTTCGAAACAATGTTACGTAAGTACTTAACTATATTACTGACTATATATGTGCTAACTGTGTTTGCACAAACAGGCAAGCTATTTGATGCAGACAAGCAATTATCGAGCAGTTTTACGAGTCAGGTCTATATGGATCATGATGGCTTTATTTGGGCTGCCACCCGAAATGGCCTGAATAAATATGATGGCTATAAATTCCATATATTAAAAAAGGAACAGGAAATAGAGAATGGCATGGCCAGTAACTATGTGAACTGCATGATACAAGATCAGAGCGGCTTGTTCTATATGGGTATGTATGGTGCATTTCAGACCTACGATGGCAATCGGTTCCAAGATATAGAAGTAAAAGACATCGAAGGAAACATTGTACCATGTTACATGACCTGTTTCCTGCTCCGTAAAAACGGCGAGATACTGGCTGGTACTTCCGGACATGGACTGCTGAAAGTGATAGACCGCAGTCATGCCCAGCAACAGAATGGTCCGTTAAGTGATATACATACCATTAATGCCATAGAGGAAGACAGACAAGGTCATATCTGGTTAGTTACCGGTGACCAAGGACTGTTGGAATATGACGGAAAGGATGTCAAGCGTTATTTCAACTCGGAAACAGAACGGACGACGATGCGCAGACTCGGTCTGGACAAAGACGGCAACCTCTATTTGGGAACTTCGAACCAAGGTGTATTCATTCGTTCTGCGAAAGGGGGAGACTTCAAGCATATTGACGTAACAGGCCACAAGCATATTTCTGCGATATATTGCCGCAAAGACGGCAGAATGATGTTCGGCTACGATGGCATGGGACTAGCCATTTATGATCCTCAAAGCGGTAAGTTGGAAGACAATCCATACTTCTGCCGTGACATTGACCTGAGTATGAGTAAAGTCTACTCTATAGTCGAAGATGCCGGTGGAAACGTATGGTTAGGACTACTGCAGAAAGGCATCTTCATGCAACCGAAACAAATTTCGGAATTCAACTATATGGGCTACAAGCTCGACAAGGAGAATCGTATCGGTCAGGCTTGCGTCATCAGCACCCTTATCGACAAAAAGGGACGTTGCTGGGTCGGCACAGACAAAGACGGCCTATACTGTCTGGATTCTGACCAGCGCTTACTCAAACATTTCAAGGATAATTTCCCTGGGTCCATTATGAGTATCGGCGAAGACCAGAACGGCCGGATCTGGGTTGGCAGTTACGGTGAGGGCTTCGGTTACATTAATGCTGACGGGAAGAGTTATCACAAATATCCTCAACATCCGAATATCAGTGTCTTTGGTATTGCGACCTATAAGACTGACGAACTTTGGTTGGCCACCATGGGTCAAGGTCTGCTACGAATCAACCTCACTACCAACCAACAGAAAGCCTATACTACCAACGAGAAGGCCGAGACAGACCGGAATCTCAACTGTATTGTCAACGACTACATCTCAACTCTGTCGTTCTCACCTGACGGGAAACGTGCTTATGTCGCCACAACCATGGGTGTATGTTGTCTTGATATTGAAAAGGAGAACTGGACGAATGTTTTTGGAAAGAACTGTCTTAATTACGGTACCCCCACACGCGTAGCCAAAGAATTCGACGGTCAGCTTTGGATCGGCACCAATGATGGACTCTATAGTTACGACCTGAAGAAGAAAGAATTACAGCACTATACGACAGAAAAAGGACTGGCAGACAATGGTATTGCCTCTGTTGAGCAAGACAAGCACGGGGTGCTCTGGATAGCCACAGATCACGGATTATGCAGTCTGGCTCCAAAGACCGGTTTGGCAAGAAGTTATTTCGCAGACAATGGTCTTCAGTCAAATGAGTTCTCTGACGGTGCATCCTGTGCACTCGCCGGTCCGGAACGTAGTCTGATGCTCTTCGGTGGCGTTGGCGGTATTACCTGGTTCCACCCAGAACTCATCCAGCAGTCCAAATGGGAGGCCAAAGTCAGACTGGTAACTTTTCTCGTCAATGGTGTACCCATCAGCAGTTCGACTAAGTCGGACAGCTATCAAATCTGCGATACGACTGTCATTGCGGCTAACCGTTTCCAGTTAGCCTCCCACGATAACACCTTTACCCTCCAGTTCTCGACACTCACCTATGACAACCCAGAACACATATCTTATTTATATAGTATCAATGGTGAGGAATACAACCGTCTCCAACCGGGAGTGAATGAAATCACCTTCACCCACCTGCCTCCTGGCACATACCGTTTCAGAGTCAAGGCACAACGCAATGGCCAACCAACACCCGAAAAAGAGTTTACGGTTATCATCCATAGTCCATGGTACCGCTCTGCCTGGGCCTATTGTCTGTATCTGCTGGTCATTGGGGCCTTTATATGGCAGTTCCTTGTAAACCGTCGCAGAAAGGAAAAAGACCGTCTGCGCATTCAGGAGCATATCCATGCCGAGGAAATGGGAGAAGCTAAACTGCGTTTCTTTATGAACATCAGCCATGAGATTCGTACCCCGATGACTCTCATCATTACGCCTTTGCTCTCGCTGATGAAACAGGATAACGATCCTCAGCGTCACAATGTCTATCTCACTATCAAGCGCAATGCAGAACGTATCCTCAACCTCATCAACCAGATGATGGACCTTCGCAAGATTGATAAGGGTATGATGCAGATGCGGATGCAGGAGACAAACCTGATAGCCTTCACCGAGGACATACACAATATGTTCAAACACCAGGCAGAGTCGAAACAGATTGCGCTCAGTTTCGAACACGACACAGACCGTCTGCCTGTATGGATTGACAGGAAGAATTTCGACAAGGTGATTTTCAACATCCTCTCGAATGCCTTCAAGTTTACACCTACAGGTGGAAAGATTGATATAAAGGTTACACATGACAACCAGAATGCTGTCATCACTATCAGTGATAACGGAGAAAAAATTCCCGAGGATAAGTTAGACCGCATCTTTGAGCGTTTCTATCAGACCCCATCCAGCACCAACGACCGCAACTTCGGTACTGGTATCGGTCTCGACCTGACCCGCTCACTGGTTGAACTCCACTATGGTGCTATCAAAGCACGGAATCTGGAAGAAGGCTGTGAGTTTATCGTAACCATACCTTTGGGTCATGCACATTTGAGACCCGAGGAAATGATTGAGGAGAAAGACAATACAGCCAACAATCTGACAGAGATGATGGAGGCAGAAGACCTGCCACCTATTGAATTACAAGCTGAAAAACATCAGCAGCAACGTGCTTCTATCATCATCGCTGAAGATGATGACGAAATACGTGACTACCTGACGAAAGAACTATCGGAAGATTATGATATACATAGTTGTACCAATGGTCGGGAAGCCCTTGCAGAGGTATACCGTACCCATCCGGATATTGTCATCAGCGATGTGATGATGCCAGAAATGGATGGTAACACACTTTGTGCCCAACTCAAATTGAACCCGCAGACCAACCATATGCCAGTCATTCTACTGACCGCCAAGAATCGCGATGAAGACAAACTGGAAGGTCTCGAGACAGGAGCCGATGCCTATATTGTCAAGCCATTCAACATGGACATCCTGCGCCGGACGATTGCCAACCAGATCAATGCCCGCACCCTACTGCGCCAGAAGTATGGTCGCACAGAACAACTGGAAGGCCAAATGGAGGAAGTGAAGGTCAAATCGCCCGATGAGAAGTTGCTGGACCGCATTATGAATACCATCAACAAGCAGTTGAACAACTCTGATCTCAGTGTGGATATGATAGCCGATGATGTTGGTATCAGCCGTGTACACCTGCATCGCAAGATGAAAGAACTGACAGGACAGACGCCACACGACTTCATTCGCACGCTGAGATTAAAACAGGCCGCCAACTTGTTGACGACCCAGAATATGAATATCACAGAAGTAGTCTACGCCTGTGGCTTCTCCAATCCGACTTCCTTCTCAACTCTTTTCAAGAGCGTTTACGGTATGTCACCACGTGAATACATGAAGGAGCATCACAAATAGAAGGCTTAGAATACCACATCGATATTATCATCCCAATCCGCATCAACGGATATGGTGATAAAGACAGATTGAGCAGAACTGGATCCATCAAACAGACTGCCTCGGCAGATGGTGATGCAATTCCGCTTCACAGGTACCTGATTGATTTCTTTTTCCGTAAGGCTATGGATTTTCCCATCGCTTTCAATATAATAGGTACTCATTTTAATGTCAAGCAAATCGTCATCTGAGCTTGGAATCATATAAAACTCATACTGGTCAGCATCAGGATCCACATCAAGCTTCACCGTCTGGGAAGTGTATGTATTACCATAACCCGTCAGGCCGTCGAAAGTGCCTTTACTTCCCTTATAGGAGAAAATCACCTGATTCATATCCGCAGGTTTGTCATCAGTCGGAATGAATCTTATCATCGAAACAATGCGTTTCAGCATCAGGTTTAGTTCGATTTCATCTTCTCCCACTTCAAACTCCTCGCAACACCAGAATGTATCGCCGAGATTATTGCCGGAGATGCTCACTTTTTCATTGGCACTAAAACTCGGATTCGAAGAAGCGCTATGTCCCACAGCCACAAGGACATATCGACCTTCCCCCAATGAGAATGATGCGGTGCCAAAGTTGGACTCTTCCAGTTTCTGATTAACATAACTCACACGAACGCCATCTTCATCATAAATATGAAAACAAAGTCGTGTACACACACTACCCACCTCTGCACGGGTCTGGGCATCAAAAGGAGTCTGTTCGAATTGGGTCACCCTCAACACGACGTTCCCCTTTTCTTCATTCTCAGACTTGGCGCTTTCAGAAAGCGTCATTTTCTCACACGACGACACAACAGCCGTCATCATCATCAACGCAAAAACGTTGTAAAGCAATTTGCTTCTCATAAGAATTGTTTTTAAAGTTAACATTCTCCCCCCGTGGGAGAACTTTCGTGGAGCTGGAGGGAGTCGAACCCTCGTCCAAACAGGGAAACCATACGCTTTCTACACGCTTATTCCAGCCTTCGGTTTTCGAGCAGCAGCAAGACCTGGACCACCAACTGATGCCTTAGCTCCTAAATTTCATCCCTGCATCGGAGCCTACAGAGACTATTCCCGATTTAACCTGCGCCGCTGGATCCTCAGATTCGGAACAACATCCTTGGAGCGACGTCTCGTTCCTCTACCTTGTAGTGGAATTAAGCTAGCAATCTACTGTACTTCGATTAAGCAGCGAGAGCATACTTAGTGTTGCCAATTATTTTTTTGTTCACTCTGTTTTAGGAGGTAGCCAACGAGCCTCCGCGTGCTTACGTACCATCTCTACCCGCTGTCAAATCCAGTCAACCCCAGATACGAGATTAGTCGTATTTCGGTGCAAAGATATCAACTTTTCTTGATAAATGCAAGTTTTTTGGAAAAAAAATGATACCTTTGCCGAGATTTATGCAATAATCCAAGTTCTAACGTGTTATATTATATATAATGTACCTGTAAAAGATAACGTATGAAAAGACTTACTACACTGATGCTATCACTTCTGCTCATGACCGCAACAGGATGGGCACAGTCGGGCATGACCGATAATCAAGTGATGGACTATGTGATTGAGCAAAACGCCAAAGGTGTGTCACGCCAGCAGATTGTGACCCAACTCATGCAACGGGGTGTGACAATGGAACAACTCCAACGCCTGCGCAAAAAGTACGAACGCCAGATGAAGAGTGGCGCTTTGGGTGCTGAGGACATCACAGCCGGATCAAAAGATGTGAAGAAGCGCATGCGTGAAGCTAACGGCGAAAAGCGACAAGATATTATCGATAAGGAAAAGCGCAATGTCTCTCCCTACCGTGTGAAAGACGGTCGGAAAAAGACCAAGCAAAATACCTATGACGAAAACGACAAAGAATTCAATGACTTCGACGACGCGATGGATTTCATGATGCCAGACTCCCTGAAATACTTCTACGACAATCTGGACAAGGAGAAGGATCCCAAGCGTAAGATATTCGGCCACGACGTATTTAATAATAAAGACCTGACTTTTGAGAGCAGTATGAACCTTGCCACACCACAGAACTATCGGTTAGGTCCTGGTGACGAGGTAAACATCGACATTTGGGGAGCCTCTCAGGAAAGCATTACA
>Ga0265300_10003625_pt1 | contig 12634 bp, 2 predicted proteins | sample AusTroGonzalo_MG_FD_193482 | JGI IMG/M metagenome (GOLD analysis project Ga0265300, IMG submission 193482) | Bovine rumen microbial communities from tropical cattle in Woodstock, Queensland, Australia - Gonzalo_03 | ecosystem: Host-associated > Mammals > Digestive system > Stomach > Rumen ... | reverse complement strand
GTGGATGTCGATCTGTGCCGGCAGGTTGCAAGCCGTGTTCTTCTCTTCGTACATGGTGAGCGGAGCAATCTGGCTGTAACGGAGGTTCTTGGTAGTGTAAGCGTTATAGATACCTTCGGAAATAGCTTCGGCATCGTCAAAGCCCGTCCAGACCTGCTGACCCTTGTGTGCCACGCAGATTGCCGTACCGGTGTCCTGGCAGAACGGGAGCACGCCCTTAGCGGCCACGACAGCGTTCTTGAGCATGGTCAGAGCGACGAACTTGTCGTTATCGGAGGCTTCCGGGTCCTGGAGGATCTTCGCGACCTTCGCGGTGTGTGCGGGGCGCAGGCAGAATTCGACTTCCTCAAAAGCAGCCTGGGCGAGCTTGGTCAAAGCTTCCTTGGACACCTTGAGGATTTTCTTGCCTTCGAACTCGGTGACGGTAACGCCGTCTTTGCCCAAGTTCACGTATTCAGTCTTGTCTTCACCGTGCTGGACGGTTGCTTCGTACTTGAATGCCATAGTATTAATCGGGGGTTAAGGTTTTAGCCGGGTAAAAATTACAAATTGCCCCGACCGGATGGAGCGGTCTTGCCTGGCAGGGGTGCCCTTTTCTTGCAAAATGGGCGACAAAAGCGCAAAAAAGGGCGATAAAATGAACTTTTTTAATTTTTTTTTAGCAATTTGCCCCAAGATGTGCTATTTTTTAGAACATAAGTTTAAAAAACAAACCCTAAAGAGGAATGGAATCTATGATGAAAAAGATTTTGATGGTGTCCATGCTCGCTGCAGCCGTCGCTTTCGCTGCACCGGCAAAGTCCGCCAAGAAGGCAGCCCCTGCTGCCGCTCCGGCACCTGCCGCTGAAGCTGCCGCACCCGCAGCCGCTCCTGCTGAAGCTGCCCCCGCAGCCGCTCCTGCTGCTGAAGCCGCTGCTCCGGCTCCTGCCGCTGAAGCTGCTGCACCTGCTGCCGAAGCCGCCCCGGCCCCCACCGCTGAAGCTGCTGCCGCACCCGCAGCCGCTCCTGCTGCCGAAGCTGCCCCTGCCGCCGAAGCCGCTCCTGCCGCTGAAGCCGCCCCGGCTGCCGAAGCTGCCGCTGCTCCTGCTGATTCTGCTGCCGCTCCTGCCGAAGCCGCACCGGCCGCTGAAGCCGCTGCCGCTCCTGCCGACACCGCCAAGACTGAAGTTCTCGAAGCCAAGACCGAAGAAGCCCCGGTAGACTCCGCCGCTCTCGCCAAGGCCGAAGAAGAAAAGAAGGCCGCCGAAGCTGAAGCTAAGGCCAAGGCCGAAGAACAGCAGAAGATGGAATCCCAGAGCATGGGTTCTGCCAAGACCACCATCATGGAAAATCCGTGGGAATTCCTCGTGGTGTCCGCGCTGTTCGTTGCTTCTGTTCTCGTGATCATCTTCACTGGGGATTAATAAGCGACCGTTCGCGCTACATTCGTGAGTTAAATTACTCCGGTGAGCGCTCACTACCCCCGCAAGGGGGGCCATGCTCACATAGGCGCTAAAGCGCTAAGTGATCAAAGGTCACTGCAAAGGCTCGTTTAACACGAGCCTTTTCTGTTCACGGAAGACCGCTCGTTCGGCATTTCGGGTGACGAGACCTCCGGTTTCTCACTCGCTTTCGCATCAGAGCATATCTTTAAGGACCGGCTTCGAGCCGGTCTTTTTTTGCGTTTTGTAACCGCAAGTTTACAAATGGAGGGAATATCATTTATTTCTCTTATAAAAAACATCTGTTAAGGTGTTTTCAACGCTTTTTGCGTGTAAGTTAGCGACATTTCGGCACAATAAATCTATTTTAAGGACAGGGATTGTTCCGCGGTGTCTCAAGAGGTCGCCTCTTGGGTCCTATTTGTGTATTTATAAAGGAGGCATTGTGCCTGTAAAGAAGTTTTTGTCCATCGCGCTGCTCGCAGCAGTTTCTGCTTTTGCAGCCGGTCAACAGCAACCGACTCCTTATGACCTGATCCGCCCGGTGTGGCCTCTCACCTGGGACTCTACAGTCTTTGACCACTTTGTCCCCGATCCGACTCCGAAGAACCCGATTCCGAAGAACCGTACGCCCGCGGCATACGCCCCGAACGAGTTTATTCCCGATACCCTGAACCAGGCCTACCTGGACGCCATGAACTACCGGATGTCGCCCATCCGTATTAACCAGGCCGGCTACCTCGAGAAAGACCCCGACAAGCAGTTCTACTACGTAGGCAACGCCACGACATTCGAAGTCGTGGACATCGACGGAAACTCGCTTACCCCCGCGGCGACAGGCTCCTTTACCTCCACCGGGAAAAACATCACTTCTTCCTGGATAATCAATGCGGGCACAAACGCCGCGACGAACAAGCAGGACCGTTATTCCGTAAGCATCCAGGGGCAGTCCGGTACCGTGCAGGTGGGCTTCCTCGGAAACATGAGCCTCCCCACGAACACACGCCTGCGTATCAAGGTAGGCAACGACATTTCGAGCACCTTCATCATTAGCGACAAGGTCTATTCCATGGTGCGCTCCGCCGCGCTCAAGTTCTACGGGATCAACCGCAGCGGAAATGGCGAATCGTGGTTCCACCCGGCAAGCCACACCAAGGACGGCGGCGGCCCCGTCGTTACGGGTGCAGACGATGTCCGCGGGCCCTTCAACGAATCCCTCGCCGGGACCCTTGAAGGCGGTTACTACGACTGCGGTGACCACCTGAAGGAATCCCAGACGCAAATGTACGCATTCATGGTGGCTGCCGTGATGGCGGCAACGAACCCCGATGCCGACGACGACTACTACGCCTACAACCAGGGAGAGACGGTCAATACCGACGGCATCCCCGACATGCTGCGCGAGGCCAAGCACGGTGCAGATTTCGTGCTGCGCGCCTACAAGCGTGCAAACGGCGTCATCGACGACATGGCCCTTTCCGTGGGTAACTTCGGTAGCGACCACGGCTGGTGGGGACGCCCCGAAAACCAGGACAAGCTCCCCGTAGACAATTCCGCATCGGCAACGGACCGCGGAGGCCCCGCATCGCGTACCGTGCGACTCGGCGAAATCGGTTCCAATATCGGCGGCGCCACTGCGGCAGGCCTTGCCATCGTGGGCAAGATGTACGCCGAGTACGACAAGCCCTTTGCAGACAGCTGCTTGATGGTAGCCGAGAAGATGTACGACTTTGCAAAGGCCCTGGCACAAGGCAAGGGATCTTACGACGGCGGCAAGCCCTTCAAGAACAACACGAAGGCTGCCGGCTGGTCCACCCCCGCCTACAACGGCAACAACGAGTTCTACGACGAAATGGCGCTCGCTTCCGTGGCGCTCCTCTACGCGACAGGAAAGAAGGACTACGCCGACGACATGCTCCGCAACAAGAACATGGTCGCGGGCCAGGAATACAATACCGGCGCAGGGTTCTTTGACGGCGGATGGTTTGTCACCAACAACAAGGGATTCTACAAAGATGTGAAGAACACGAGCTGGGCGAACTCCTACGCCTACGCGCTTTACGCCCTCTACAAGCTTATCCTTGCCGACAAGGACAAGGCGATAAACGAGTACGGCCTTACCGAAACGGAATGGCTGAACGCGGTGGAAGACTGCGTGACCGACATGATTTCGAACCTGGGCGACATGGGCAAGTATGGCGGCGGAACCATCACCCTGCCCTCGGCAAACAACACCTGGAAGCCGAGTTCGGTGAACTACGACGACCTGTGGTACGCGATGATGACGGACGGAACCTGGATCTACAACCGCTACCAGGCCGGCAACATCTTCGAAGTGCTCGCCTACACAGACGTGGCGGCAGATATCGAGGAGAAAGGCCTCGCCCTGCCCTCTCTCGGGACTCCCGACTGGAAAACCGCCGAGATGCACAAGCTCGCCCTCAACCAGCTGAACTACATGCTGGGCATGAACCCCTGGGATGTATCTTTCTTGCTGGGCATAGGCGACAAGAACGACGCGCACCCGCACCACCGTGCGGCAAACCCCGAAGGCAAGAACATGCCGGGCGCGGGCTACAAGTACAACCCGCCCGTGGGAGCGCTTTTCGGCGGCCTCACTCCTGACCAGCAGAACGCCTGGGACCCGGTTACGCGCAGCTGGGAAGAATACCACCTCTCCGAAACCTGTATCGACGCGGCGGCCACATTCGTGAGCGTGGGCATGCTCGCCTCCCAGAAAATCGACCGCACCCGCGCCCCCGGAATGCAGGTGGAAATCCGCCACGTGAGCATGGATTCCGCCATCGTGATGGTAAAGCTCGATATCCGCGGGACGGTACTCCTCTACTACGGCAAGGGCGAGGAACACGTCCAGATGAACCTGGAAGCGGCCCCCGACGACAATACCGCGAGCGTGCAGCACGAGGTGATTCTCCGCAACCTGGAACCGGGAACCACATACTACTTCTATGCGCTCGGCATGAACGCCTACGAACCGACGAACGCAACGCTCAAGTACATGGTGGACAGCACGCAGACCCCGTTCAGCTTCACGACGCTCAACACCGTGGAAAGCGCCGATATCCAGAACGTGACGGTGTGCAACGTGAGTGCCGACAGCGCCGAAATCATGTGGTACACACCTAACGGCGAATACGAGTCCAGGCTGTTCTGGGACACCATCCCGCACACGAACCTGAACGAATACGCATTCAATACGGGTAACGGGAACGCCGACGTCGCGGGAATCCCGACCAAGTTCCACTACGTAAAGATTGGCGGACTCAAGGAAAAGACGACTTACTACTACGCCGTGGAAAGCAACGGGCAATACACGAACGTGAACGACGAAACAGGAGCCATGCTCAAGTTCACCACGCCGGTGACGCAGTACGACTTCAGCGTGTACACCTACCAGTACTCCTGGGCCAGCAAGCCGGCAATCAACCTGAATATATTCAACAACGAGGCAAGATCGTTCGACAGCCTTACCGTGCGCATGTTCATGCGCGGCGACGACGACCTGTACGATGACGTGGCCATCCGTACCGACATTTGCCAGGCTTACGACGAAGCGGGCTTCAACAAGGCCTGCGACGCGACGACGCTGAACCAGCTGAACGAAGGTTTCCGCCACGTGCGCCCCGTAAAGATCGAGGACACCTACGACGCAGCCAGCGGTACCTGGCAGTGGTACTTCCCCATACCGCTCGGCTCTACCGTCATCAAGAGTTCCAGCCGATTCCGCGTGGACGTGCTGTTCGTGGCCCGCATCCGCGCCCCCGGCCAGGACGACCCGCTCGACGTGGCCCCGCAGAACAAAAAACTCTACTGCAATGCCGACGGCACGTGGTACTGGGTATCCGACGAAGACAAGATCGGTGGCACGCTCACGGAAAACCCCGGCGACTGGAGCTGGATGCCACACAGCAAGGCAGCGGGCGACTATGCCGACTACCCGGGCATGCCCTGCATCAGCAAGGACGACGGCGACCTCGACTTTGGCGTAGCCCCGGTGAACCCCTACGTGGCCGTGTACCGCAAGGACGAGTTCGTGTGGGGTTACAGCCCCTCCAAGAGCGAGATGGAAACGAAGCGCGCCGACTACAAGATCGATGTCACGCTCGACGCTCCCTTCAACGTATCTAACGGCAGCTATGTCGAAATCGACCAGTCCAGCAGCACGGTGTTCGTGACCGGGCACGCCCACATTACCGAGGGCGGCTACATCACAAAAATCTGGGCGAACGGTACGCAGATTCCGCTGATACACACCGTGCTCGAAAACGAGAGAAACGAAAAAGAAGACTACATGACCTACAACGGGATCATCGTGGCGCACTACAACCTCGCCACCGACATGTGGGACTTGAACATCCCCGTGAAGATGGGCATCGGAAGCAACAAGGTGGACGTGACGATATTCGCGGGCCCCGACCCGGAATGTGCCGCCTGTACCGAAAACGGCGGGTGCGCGTTCGAGAACAGGTCTTACTTCGTGCAGTTCACGAAGGGCGATGCGACGGCATCGGCGCTCACTATCAAGGACGAACTGGGCAACCCCATCCAGAGCCCTGCCGACCCGGCGAACACGCGCTTCAACATATTCCTGACCGACAAGGACAAGGCGAAGTACACGCTGCCCATCGAAGTGTTGGTGGTGAACAACAAGAAGGGCGACACGCTCCGAGTGACGCTCGCCGCCGACCCCGCCAATCCGGGCTACTTCCAGACCACAAGTTCGATTGCCGCGGTCGAGCTCCCGAAGGGCACGCGCACCAACGGGCAGATTTCGTTCTTCGCGGGCGACACCATCCAAGTCATCTACATAGACCCGGAAGACGAGGAAGACATCTCGAAGCAGTCGTTCTTTGCCGAATCGACCTACCCCGCGCCGAAGGCGGTACTCGCACAGGATACCGACTGCGACAACGTGGCCGACCAACTGACGGTGAGCTTCTCGAACGCGTTCGACGAGACCTTCGCCTTCGACAGCATCCGCGTGTACATTGACGGCATGACCGATACCCTGACACTTTCCGTACCGCAACCCATCACGGGGCTCAGCGATATCGTGATCCCGCTTACGGGAGTCACCGTACCCGAGACGACATCGCCCAGCGGAACGGCAGGCATCTACCTGGAAACGAAGGGGCAGGTCACCCGCGAGAACGTGAAGATTGCCGACGGCATTCTCCCGCAACTTTTGAGCGTGACCATGCTCGAGAACCCGGAACCGCGCACTGTCGAAGACACGATAATGATTGCCTTCACCGAGCCCGTGATGCTCGCCTCGCCAGGCGCATGGCCGCTCACCATCCAGGGCGTATCGGGAGACTTCATTACCGTATCGGGTAAGGCGACCTCCAATAACGGCGGCAAGAGCTGGCAATACGTGGTAACGGGCAACACGAACGGAGCCTACATCCCCGTAGGCGGCATTGCAAGCATCAAGTCGGGCATTACCATTACCGACGAGGCGCTCAACGCGCTTGACCCAACATCGCCCTGCGCACAGGGAGTCGTGATTGCAGAAACCCCGAAGCCCGTGCCCATATCGCTCGCTGAAATGCGTGACAACGAGGGCGATGGCTTCCCCGACGAAATCTACCTGAAGTTCGAAAAGAAACTCCGCGACAAAGACATGCTCGATAGCTTCGTAGTGGAATGGGGCATGAAGAACATCGTGAAGAGCTTCCTCCCCGCGGACTGGACACACACCATGGAATTCGGCGAGCACTGGCAGCACAACCAGAAACTCGACAGCCTCTCCGGTACCATCACGGACGATTCCACACTGGTGCAAGATACTATTTCGATTATCACCATCCCGCTCACCGCGTCGAACGGCTATGCGCTCGGCACGACAAGCGGACCTTACGACGGGTACGGGCACGTGACCCCGAGGCTTGGCCCCGCGGGCGGATTCTTCGACAAGTTCTACTACGTGGTCGACAAGTGCCCGCCCATTATCATGAAGGCAACAAAGTCCTCGACAAACTCCTACGAGTTCCTCGAGGCGACCATGTCTGAACCGCTTACCGCAATCGACAATCCGGCCCTCGAGTACATTGAACGCAGGCGCGGTTCGCAGGAAGGCATCTACCTGAAGCCGAAGTCCGTGTCTACGAAGAACGACGTGAAGGAAAACTTCGGCTACACCGAAGAATCCGAAGGCGCCGTTCGCGTAGGCGACTACATCCGTCTGGTTCCGCTTGCAGCGCTTTCGCGCTACAAGGACAAGGCGGGCAACTTCCCCACCGAACAGAACCCGTGGGTAATCGTGGGCGGCGATGCGGCCGAAAAGACCAAGTTCCGCGTAACGCTTGCAAGCGATGTCACGGTGCCAAGCAACATCGTGCCGCCCTACTGGGGAACCGCAGTCGCAAGCAACGAGATATTCCGCGCTACAGTCGTGAACCCGAACGGCACCGAAACGCTGATGAACCTTGCCGATGGGAACGTCACGCCGACCGCCACAATTCTCGACACGAACTTCTACAAGCACGGTGGCCCGCAGTTTATCGTAGAAATCACGATGCCTTCGGCACTGCAAACAGACGATCTCGGACAGCCGCTGTTCGATTTCGATATCAAGTTCAGCATGGACATCTACGACAATCTCGGGCAGTTCATTGTGGAGCAGAACGTGCGCATGAAGATGAAGGATGTCGGCTACGACAAGATTTCGGATGACGGCGTGTTGCGCCTGAACCTCGAATGGATGGCGCCCACCGGATCGCCTTCGAGCAGGACCGGCAAGAAGCTTGGCACTGGCGCCTACATCGCGAAGTTCGACTTTGAATCGAAGGCCACCTACATGTCGGAATCTGTCGCCATCGCCGGGAAGGAAGAAGAATCCCACAAGAAGGGCGATGTCATAAGGACAACCGACAACACCACAAAGACCTTCGGTTTCAAGCGCGCAAGGAGATAAGTTAGGAAGAGAACCTGGAGAAAATATGGGAATGACGTACTTGAAAAAGCTGTTGGCAATTTCATTTGTCCTGGGGGAAGTGCTGTGCGTGAACGCCATGGCGCAACTCCCGGAAATCGACCGCACCTGCAAGAACTGCGAACGGCGCTACCTCGACTCGATAAACGTCTACAAGAGGCGCCCCGTCCGCGTGAACCAGGCGGGATTCAGGCCGCAAGACAACAAGTACGCATACGTCGCCGACCCGACGGCAACGACGTTCAAGGTCATTGACGCGAACACCCTCCAAGATGTGGATGTCGGCAACACCTCGCTCAAATCCATCGGGACTGGTCCCAAGCCCAACATCTGGGTAAACGGCACGTTCAAATCGATTGGCACTCCCCTATACCTCTTTGGCGATTCAAATACCACCACCGCAACAGAAAAACTGTACAAGGCGGACTTTACAGGGCTTACCGCCATCGGCGAATACCGCGTGGTTGTAGGGAACGACACCTCGGCAACATTCCATGTCCACCCCTCTATCTTCAACGCGGTTTTCGAGAATTCTCTGAAATTCTTTGGCATCCAGCGTTGCGGAAACACCAAGTCGCAGCTGCACGCGCCCTGCCACCTGAAGGACGGTTCGGAAATCGGGCACGACCTGACCGGCGGATGGCACGACTGCGGTGACCATTTCAAAGTTGTCGAGACTCTCGGCTATACCGCCTACGCGCTTGCAACGACCTACCTCGTTTACCAGGACAAGGCAGAAGACCGTTACGGCAATTCCTACGACGACACCGTGTTTACCGACGGTATTCCCGATATTCTCTACGAAGCAAAAATCGGTGCGGATTATATCTTCAAGCTCTACAAGGCATCCAAGGCAGACGGCCTTATCGCTCAAGGCGATATGTACCACTCTATCGCCGTCGGCAGCGAAGACCACCAGTTCTGGGATGTGCCCGAAAAGCAGGACGCACAGCCGTTCTCAAAAGGCGGGCCCGACCGCCATGTGGCTAAGGGCATTGGAACGGCCGCGGGCATGTACGCAGCGTCTCTTGCCTATTTTGCCGTCGGCTGGTACGTGTACGACCCCGTGTATTCAGATTCCCTTCTCGAAGCGGCAAAGGATATTTACAAGAACGTGCTGAAGCCGCACACCTATGGTTACGGCGGTTCCTACACGGGTTCGGATGAACTCGGCGGTTTCTACCCGGGTGGAACAAGCGTGACGAACATGATTGACGACGCCGCGGCGGCAGCACTTGCCCTGTGGTACGCAACCATGGATACGACTTACCAGTTCGACCTCTACAAGGACACGAAAATCAACGACAACTCCACGAACTACGGCTACAACAACGAACCCGACGATGCGGGTCCGTATTTCAAGGGAGGCTTCCTCGGACTCACGAGCGGCTTTACTCCGGGTGGCTGGGTAACCGACTTTGAGAACGTCCATTCCTATGTATTGTTCTCGTTCGTGAAACTCATCTTGAAGGACAAGGAAACGGCGCAAATGTTCAACGTGGGCGAACTGGAACGCGACACCCTGATACAGCGCGCCACGAACTGCCTGCGCCGCCTGACCGACGACGGCTCGCAGGGCTCCAACGTCATTTACACGAACCGCTTCGGAAGCGTTACATCTGACGGCCCATACAACCTGGTGTGGACATCGAGCGCGTGGGGATTCAACCGCTACAACCTGGGTGCCGCAAACGCAATCTTCATGCTTTCGGAAATCACGACCGGCGCAGAGAAGGAAGCATACAAGAACCTAGCCCTCGACAACATCTACTATAACCTGGGTGCAAACCCGTGGGACATATCGTTCTTGATGGGTGCGGGCGACAAGAACCTGAACCACCCGCATAACCGTGCGGCAAACCCGGACGGCTACAATGCAGGCGGCATGCCCTACAAGTACAAGTGCCCGAGAGGCGCTCTCATGGGCGGCGCAGCACCTACTGCAGTACTGCTTGAAGACTGGAAGGACTATACGGCAACGGAAACCTGCATCGACTTCTCCGTACAGCTATTGATGCCTGCACAGAGCCTTGCAGAGACACTCCCGCCCGATAACGACGGCCCGATATTCAGCAACATCGCAGGCACCCCGATTTCGGATACCGAAGCGATAGTGAGCTGGGATGCCAACGAGGTTGCGCTCGTGACCGTATTCTACGCCGAAACTCCCGATGAATCTGCGACAATGAGCGTGCAGCAGACAACCGCATCGAAGGGTGGCGCCGTCACGCTCACGGGACTTACGCCGAACAAGACCTACTACTTCTTCCTCGAGGGCATGGACACGAAGAGGAACATCTCTACCGACAACAATCACGGACAATGGTACCAGTTCACCATGACTCCCGCGAATACGACTATCAGCGGGGTCACGATTTGCCAGGTGGACAACCGCAGCGCAAAGATTTACTGGTGGTCGAGCGACCGCATGAACGGCATTGTGAATTTCGGCACATCGCCCAATTCCTATACCAGCGCGCAGGCTGCAGACGGCGGCGCAGTTCTCTTCCATGAAGCGACCCTCACCGACCTGAAGGCGGGAACCACCTACTACTTTACCGTTTCCTCGGGCGCGACGACCTCTCTGGAATACTCCTTCACGACGGAATCGCACGCCGCCTACGCAGATCTCGACGTGTGGATCAAGCCGAGCGCATACCAGGACAACGCCTGCAACAAGACCAGCGGCTGGCAGAACTGCCATTCCTTCATCGTAGAAATAGACAACAACGACACGCTTGAATTCGAGGACTTCGACCTGCGACTCTACCTGAACCAGGATCCAAGCCTGGAGATGCCGCAATACTGGCGTCTCGGGCACGTGTTCTCTGGCGAGGGAACTTCTCAGGGACAGCCCGACGTTACCTTCGGGCAACCGGTGATGGATGGTGTGGGCCAGTACTACATGCCCATCCACGTGGGCAGCAAGCTCTATGTCTCAGGCCGAATCATTTTCCATTTCATCTGGCAGAATACCACATACTCGAGTTTCACAGACGGCTGGTCGATTGTCCCGCATACCGGCGAAGACGTTCCCGAGGAATTTGTCGGCATCGACCTGACTCAGGGACCGTACTTCACCTCTACGGAAACGGAACAGGTGGACTTCAACTCGAAGGGCGAAGCAGTCGTCGCGTTCACGCGTGACCCCTACGTTCCGGTGTATTACCACGGCAAGCACATCTACGGTTACGGCCCCGACGACACTCCTGAAACGGGCCCGCAGGTACATCGCACCGTATCGCTCAATTTCGAAAGCCCGTTCGTTTCTCCTCACTACTCGCTCGAACAGGAAGGCTACGACGCCCGCTACAGCGGCACAAGCAAGGTCTCGCCGACAGGCATGCTCGATGACCTCGAGATGAACGGCAATTCCTACTTCAACCACACCATGTACATGCCCGACACGCGCAAGGATTCCATCATCTTCCTGCACGATACTACGCTCTCGTACGGCAACAACTACATGGAATGGGTCAGCTGGCACAACCATGGTGCGAACCTGAGCACCGAAAACAAGTACGATTGTGCCTGCGCCGTGGTGCGCAGCAACGTGGAAGTCGATACCATCACGACCCCGCCGGAAATTCGCTACCTCAAGTTCACCGTCGATACGGTGCGCGTGTACACCGGCAAGATGGTCGAAGTCCACGTGGAACTGCTTGATTCGAACCTCGAGATATTGAAGATCGACCCCATCAGCGTGCTGATTTCCTCTGAATCGGGCTTCGCGCAGTTCTTTACCTCGCCCACCTCCACCACTCCTGTCGAGCATATCGACATCATCAAGGGCGAAGCTGTGTTCTACCTGAGTTCGGACAAGGCGACCACAACCATACTCAAGGCTACGGGGAACAACACATCCAAGTTCAATTATGTGCCAGCAACAGTCCCGCTCATTATCGAGGACCTGCCTCCCTGGCCAATTATCGACCTTGCCCTCATGGTGGATACCGACTGCGACGATATCCCCGATGCATTCCGGATTATACTTTCGAACGAATACATTACGGCCGAGAACCAGGCGTTCCATTCCATCAAGTACCTTTATAACGGCGACACCATCACGAGCACCAAGCTGATTTCGCAGAACGAGAAGGAAATCCTTGTCGGCGCGAACCTCACGGGCGCTACCATGAACACGAACCCCGAAGGAAGCATTTCGCTGTTCAGCAGTACGAACAGCGGCTTGAAGGAATCCGCAGACTTCTACAAGGACGGCATCCCGCCCACACTGGTATCAGTATCCGTGTTGGAA
>Ga0265300_10003623_pt1 | contig 12640 bp, 12 predicted proteins | sample AusTroGonzalo_MG_FD_193482 | JGI IMG/M metagenome (GOLD analysis project Ga0265300, IMG submission 193482) | Bovine rumen microbial communities from tropical cattle in Woodstock, Queensland, Australia - Gonzalo_03 | ecosystem: Host-associated > Mammals > Digestive system > Stomach > Rumen ... | reverse complement strand
GAAGGAAAAATAAATCTGAAAGAATTATGGGACTGGCAAAACGAATCATACCCTGCTTAGACGTCAAAGACGGTGAGACGGTAAAGGGCGTCAACTTCGTAGACCTTCGGAGTGCAGGCGACCCTGTGGAACTGGGCAAAGCCTATAGTGAGGCTGGTGCCGACGAGTTGGTGTTTCTGGATATCACCGCCAGTTTCGAGGGCCGAAAGACCTTTACTGATATGGTGACCAAAGTGGCACAGCAACTCAGCATCCCATTTACTGTTGGTGGAGGTATCAACGAGTTGACAGATGTTGAGCGAATGCTGTATGCTGGCGCCGACAAAGTGAGTATCAACAGCGCTGCTATCCGTCGACCAGAACTAATCGAAGAGGTTACAACCCGCTTTGGCAGTCAGGTATGTGTCGTAGCCATTGATGCCCGACTTGATCCTGATGGATGGCATTGTTATTTGAAAGGTGGCCGCGAGCGCACTGAGCGAGGTCTCTTTGAATGGGCACATGAAGTGCAGGAGCGTGGTGCTGGCGAGATTCTCTTCACGAGTATGAATCATGATGGCGTGAAGGCGGGTTATGCCAACGAGGCTCTGGCACAGTTGGCTGACAATTTGCAGATTCCTATTATTGCCAGCGGTGGTGCCGGATGCAAGGAACATTTCCGTGATGTCTTTACGCAAGGACATGCAGATGCGGCACTTGCTGCAAGTGTCTTCCACTTTGGCGAGATACCCATTATGGAACTGAAAGAATATTTAAGAACAGAAGGAATAAACGTAAGACTATGACAATAGATTTCGAGAAGATGGGCGGACTGGTGCCTGCCATCATACAAGATGCTGATACACGCAATGTGCTGATGCTGGGCTTTATGAACGAAGAGGCCTATCTGAAGACATTGGAGACGGGAAAGGTTACTTTCTGGAGCAGAACGCGTAAGACTCTTTGGACCAAAGGAGAGACCAGTGGTAATTTCCTGAATCTGGTCAGTATGGATATTGACTGTGACAACGATACCTTGTTGGTAAAGGTGCATCCCATTGGCCCCACCTGTCATAAAGGTACAGATACCTGTTGGGGAGAGGTAAACGAAAAGCCTGCCATCACTTTCTTATCTGAGTTGCAGGACTTTATTGAGAAACGTCATCAGGAAATGCCTGAGGGCAGCTATACGACAAAGTTGTTCCGCGATGGTGTCAACAAGATGGCGCAGAAGGTCGGCGAAGAGGCTTTGGAAACAGTTATCGAAGCAACTAATGGTACTAATGAGCACCTTGTCTACGAAGCATCAGACATGCTCTATCATCTCTTAGTGTTGCTCACCAGCAAGGGACTGCGTATCGAAGACCTTGCAGAAGAGTTGCACAAGCGTCATGACCCGAACTGGGATGCTCAACGCAGAAAAGCAAAGGCTGCAGGAACAATGGATTGATAATAATTGTGCGTATGCTGATAGAATATAAGAATGCAACCATTTGTCAGAAAGATGGAATCAAGGTTTTAAACAACGTTGATTTCCATGTTGACAGTGGTGAGTTTATATACATAATTGGTAAGGTGGGCTCAGGAAAGAGTACGCTCTTGAAGACCATCTATGCCGAACTGGATATTGATGAGGCTGATACAGCTCAGGTCTTGGATGATGACATGCTGACATTGAAGCTTAAGCAGATACCTGCCCTGCGTCGTCAGATGGGCATTGTCTTTCAGGACTTCCAGTTGCTCAGCGACCGTACAGTATATAAGAATCTCCGTTTTGTGTTGAAGGCTACAGGCTGGAAAGACAATAAAGAGATTGACGAACGTATCGAAAAGGTGTTGGGTGATGTTGACCTGCAAGACAAGAAAGACAAGATGCCGCATGAGTTGTCTGGTGGTGAACAGCAGCGTATTGCCATCGCACGCGCCATTCTGAATTCTCCAAAGCTGATTGTGGCAGACGAACCTACAGGTAATCTTGACCCAGAAACTGCTGATGGCATCATGCAACTCCTGCGTCAGATATCTCAGACAGGTACGGCTGTTATCATGACTACCCACAACATGCCTTTGCTCGACAAGTATCCTGGTATTGTGTATCATTGTCACGAAGGTCGTTTGGAGGAAGTGACAGGAGACTACAATAAGATTTGTATCTCAGAGGATGAAGAAAACGAAACTAATAACATTATAGAATCATGAAAGTAATGAAATTTGGCGGAACCTCTGTAGGCACGCCACAGCGAATGAAAGAAGTGACTGCTCTGGTCACCAAGTCAGGAGAACCCGTATTTGTTGTTCTTTCTGCGATGTCGGGAACCACCAACTCTCTCGTGGAGATTTCAGATTATCTGTATAAGAAGAATCCCGATGGTGCTAATGAAGTCATTAACGGTTTGGAGCGAAAATACATGAAGCATCTTGATGAACTCTATGCTAAAGATGAGTATCGCACGCAGACTGCTGAATTTCTTCGTGATGAATTCAATTATTTGCGCTCTTTCACAAAAGAACTCTTCACCTCGTTTGAAGAGAAAACTATTGTGGCACAGGGCGAGATGATGTCTACTAACATGGTTGTAAACTACATGAAGGAGATTGGTATCAATGCTGTCTTGCTGAATGCACTCGACTTCATGCGTACAGACAAGAACGCAGAACCCGATCCTGTATATATCAAAGAGAAGCTGGCTGCCCAGATGGAGCAGAATCCTGGTGCACAGGTTTATATCACACAGGGTTTCATCTGCCGCAATGCCTATGGCGAGATTGACAACCTGCAGCGTGGTGGCTCTGACTATACCGCTTCATTGATTGGTGCTGCCCTGAATGCTGATGAGATTCAGATATGGACCGATATCGATGGCATGCATAACAATGATCCTCGTGTGGTTGATCATACGCAGCCCGTTCATCAGTTGCAGTTTGAAGAGGCAGCTGAGTTGGCATATTTCGGTGCAAAGATCCTGCACCCCACCTGTGTACAGCCTGCTAAGTATGCCGGTATCCCTGTTCGTCTGCTGAACACGATGGATCCCGAAGCAGAAGGCACAACCATCTCTAACTCTACCGAGTACGGAAAGATCAAGGCTGTTGCAGCAAAAGATAACATCACCGCTATTAAGATTAAGTCTTCTCGCATGCTTTTGGCTACAGGTTTCCTGCGCAAGGTATTCGAGATCTTTGAGAGCTATCAGACGCCTATTGATATGGTGTGCACATCAGAGGTTGGTGTATCAATGAGTATTGACAACTCATCACATCTAGGTGAGATTATGGATGAGCTGAAGAAATATGGCACCGTAACAGTAGACACTGGCATGTGCATTATCTGTGTTGTAGGCGACCTTGACTGGCAGAACGTAGGTTTCGAGAGCAAAGTAATGGATGCCATGAAGGATATTCCTGTTCGCATGATTTCCTATGGTGGCTCTAACTATAATATCTCGTTCCTCATTCGTGAAGAAGACAAGAAACGTGCATTGCAGAGTCTGAGTGACAATTTATTTATGTAAACACAACTAAACTACCAACATGAAAGGTCAATTTCCCATAAAGAAGTTCGCTTCATTGCGAACTCCTTTCTACTACTATGATATGGACTTGCTGCGACAAACGCTGCAGGCCATCAATAATGAAGCAAATAAGCACGAAGGTTTTTGTGTGCATTATGCTGTCAAAGCCAATGCCAATCTGAACGTGCTGAAAACTATTCGTCAGGCAGGTCTTGGTGCCGATTGTGTGAGTGGCGGCGAGATAGAAGCCTCTTTGAAGGCAGGTTTCCCCGCTTCAAAGATTGTGTATGCTGGCGTAGGTAAGAGTGACTGGGAAATTAATCTTGGTCTGGATGCAGGCATTCAATGCTTTAACGTTGAGAGTGTACCTGAATTGGAAGTCATCAATCAACTGGCAGAAGCCAAGAATGTTGTTGCCAACGTGGCCTTCCGTATTAATCCTGATGTAGGTGCACATACGCATGCCAACATCACTACTGGACTGGCAGAAAACAAGTTTGGCATTGCCATGCGCGATATGGAATCTATCATTGAGCAGGCCAATCAGATGCAGCATGTTAACTTCGTGGGTCTTCACTTCCATATTGGTTCACAGATTCTTGACATGGGTGACTTCCAGGCTCTCTGTAATCGTATCAACGATTTGCAGGATCAGCTCGAACGTCATCATATTGTGGTGAAGAGCATTAATGTTGGTGGTGGACTTGGCGTGGACTATCAGCATCCCAATCGTGTTTCTATACCCGATTTCAAAGCCTACTTTGACACATATGCCAAAAGGCTGAAATTACGCTCTGGTCAGACACTGCACTTTGAGTTAGGACGAGCTGTCGTTGCTCAGATGGGATCATTGATCACTCGCACCTTATATATTAAGAAAGGTGCAGCCAAGCAGTTCTGTATTGTAGATGCAGGCATGACCGACCTTATTCGTCCTGCCCTCTATCAGGCCTATCATAAGATTGAGAATATCTCGAGCGAAGAACCTGTTGAGGCTTACGATGTGGTTGGACCTATTTGTGAATCAAGTGATGTCTTTGCCAAGCAGGTAGACCTTAATGGGTCTAAGCGAGGTGATCTCATTGCTATTCGTAGTGCTGGTGCCTATGGAGAAATCATGGCATCACAATACAACTGCCGTCCTCTTCCTAAGGGATATACCAGCGACGAGTTATGACGATAGAACAATTACGACAATGAATACCGATTTACGTTACCTTCATCTTCTATCAAACACCTACCCCACTGTTGCTGATGCAGCCAGTGAGATTATCAATCTGGAGGCAATACAGAATCTGCCTAAGGGCACTGAACACTTTCTTGCCGATATACATGGAGAACATGAAGCATTCATTCATATATTGAAAAATGCTTCTGGAAACATCAAACGTAAGGTCTCCGAGATCTTTGGTAACACCATTCGTGAGAGCGAGAAGAAAGAACTGTGCACGCTTATCTACTATCCAGAACAGAAACTGGAACTGATTAAGGCTGGTGAAGAAGAGTTGGATGACTGGTATCGTATCACTATTCATCAATTGGTACGCGTCTGTCGTGATGTCTCTAGTAAATACACGCGCTCAAAAGTACGCAAGAATCTGCCCGAAGAGTTCTCGTATATCATTGAGGAACTGCTTCACGAACGTACCGACGATCAGGACAAAGCCGCTTATGTTGCTGTGATTGTTGATACCATCATCTCCACGGGTCGTGCCGATGACTTTATCGTGGCCATCAGTAATGTGATTCAGCGACTGGCCATCGACCAGCTCCATATCCTGGGAGATATCTTTGACCGTGGCCCTGGTGCACATATTATTCTCGATACTCTGCGCCAGTATCACTCGTGGGATATTCAGTGGGGCAATCATGATATCTTGTGGATGGGAGCTGCCGCAGGCAACAACGCCTGTATCTGTAACGTACTTCGTTTAAGTCTAAGATATGCCAACCTGGCTACACTGGAAGAAGGATATGGCATCAATCTTGTGCCATTAGCTACATTTGCCCTCGAGACCTATGGGGATGACCCCTGTGAGGAATTTGAACCCAAGCTCCTGAAGGACGATGGTAAGATGGACGAAAAGACACGCCATCTGATAGCCAAAATGCACAAAGCCATTTCTGTCCTTCAGTTTAAGGCTGAGGCTCAGATATTCCATCGTCGTCAAGAATGGCAGATGGAAGACCGTAACCTGATAGAGAACATTGACTTTGCCGAGAAGACATGTACCATTCATGGTGCGAAATATTCGATGAAGTCATGTCAATTCCCAACCATCAAAGAAGGGAATCCGTCAGAGTTTACGCCAGAAGAAGCAGATCTGATGCACAAGCTTCACCACTCATTCCGCGTAAGTGAGAAGTTGCGTAAGCATATCCGCACCATCCTGAGTCACGGATGTATGTACACCATCTGCAATCAGAACCTGCTGTTTCATGCATCTATCCCTCTCAACGATGATGGCACTCTGAAGGAAGTAGCTATTATGGGTCAGAAGTATAGTGGCCGTGATTTGCTCGATGTTATTGGGCAGACCATTCGCAGCGCATTCCAGAACGATACACCTGCCGACCAGAAAGCTTATGCCAAGGACTATTTCTTGTATTTATGGTGTGGCAAGGATTCACCATTGTTTGATAAGTCAAAGATGGCAACCTTCGAGCGCTATTTCCTTACCGACAGAGATACATATCATGAGGAAAAAGGTAATTATTTCAAGTTACGCGATTCTGCCGAAGTTTGTGACCGCATTCTGGATGCCTTTGGTGTCACAGGCCCCAATCGCCATATCATCAATGGCCATGTACCTATTCATGTCTCCAAAGGTGAGAATCCTATCAAGGCTGGTGGTCGGTTGATGGTGATTGATGGCGGTTTCTCGGAGGCTTATCATAAAGAGACAGGAATAGCAGGTTATACCTTGGTTTATCATAGCCGTGGTTTCCAACTTGTTCAGCATGAACCATTCACAAGTGCACAGGATGCTATCCTGCGTGGTACTGATATTAAATCGACAACACAGATTGTGGAGATGTCGGCCCATCGCATGTTGGTGGCTGATACTGACAAGGGTGAAGAACTAAGAACACAGATTGAGGAACTAAAGGACTTGCTTTATGCTTACCGACATGGTATTATCAAGGAAAAAAGATTGTAATAGTTAATATCATACTTACAAATCATAAATGGCATACTTAGCTCATCTAAGTATGCCATTTACGTATGCTAAATGCCATACTTACGATAGCTAAGTGGCATATTTAGCAATTGTATTGATATTCAATTCAAATTCCTTAAATTTTCAGTTCCCTCATCAACTCGCTCATGCGTTGCAGCGTAGAGATACGTGTGGGCACCAAGGGCAAACGCAACACATTCTCGATGAAGCCCATCTCATGCAGCATAGCCTTTACGCCAGCGGGGTTGCCATCAACGAAGAGTAATGAAAAGAGGTCAGTAAATCTGTGGTGAATGATGCGAGCAGGATCATATTCGCCCTTCATCTGCAGTCGGATCATCTTTGAGAATTCCTTGGGTAAAGCATTACCAATAACAGAGATAACGCCAACGGCACCGCAAGAAATCATGGGGAATGTCAGAGAGTCATCACCCGAGATAACATCAAAGTCGCGGGGCTTGTTCTTAATAATCTCGTCAACTTGCTCCAGGTTTCCGCTTGCCTCCTTGATAGCAACGATGTTCTGGCAGTCGCGTGCCAATCTGACGGTTGTTTCAGCCTTAAGGTTTACACCAGTTCTTCCAGGTACATTATAGAGTACAACGGGAAGTGAGGTTGCTGCAGCAATAGCCTTGAAGTGCTGATAGAGACCTTCCTGAGATGGTTTGTTGTAGTATGGACAGACACTCAAGATACCATCAATACCTTTAAAGTCGCCGTTTTTCAGTTCTTCGACTACAGCAGCCGTATTGTTGCCGCCACATCCCATCAGAATAGGAACACGTGCCTGAACCTTGTCAACAATCAAATCCTTAATGCGTTTCTTCTCTTCTGCTGTTAATGTAGGTGTTTCACCTGTTGTAGCCAAGATGCAAAGAAAATCTGCACCATTATCCAATTGATAGTCAAGCAGACGCAGCAGCGCCTCGTAATCAACAGATCCATCTTCCTTGAAAGGCGTGACGAGAGCAATTCCCAACCCTTTAAAGATATTGTAAACCATAAAAACACTGAGTATAATTTGATTGCAAAGGTACAAAAAAAATTGCAAACTACCGAATAGTTTGCAATCTTTTTATAGAATAAAATTATTCTCCTTTAAACAATTCCTTGATTCCGCCTATGCTTCCCATCAAGTTGGTGGCTTCGTATGGCAGATATACCGTCTTTGTCTTATCACCTTGTGCCAGTTCTTCCAGCATCTGGATATACTTCTGGGCCAGCAGATAGTTGGCCGGATTCGTGCTCTTGCCAACAGCTTCAGTAATCAGTTCGATGGCCTTTGCCTCGGCTTCAGCTTTGCGAATACGTGCCTGAGCTTCACCTTCAGCCTGAAGAATAGCTTGCTGTTTAGCAGCTTCAGCACGGTTGATGGTAGCCGTCTTCTCACCTTCTGATGCCAGGATTTCTGCAGCCTTCTCACCCTCTGATGTCAGAATCTGTGCACGCTTGTTACGCTCTGCCTGCATCTGCTTCTCCATGGCAGTAAGTACAGAAGATGGAGGTGTGATATCCTGCAGCTCCACGCGATTCACTTTGACACCCCATTTGTCTGTGGCATCATCGAGTACCGCACGCAGTTTGGTGTTGATCGTGTCGCGTGAGGTCAGTGTCTCGTCCAGTTCCAACTCACCGATGATATTACGCAGCGTGGTTTGTGTCAACTTTTCGATAGCGTTTGGCAGGTTGTTGATTTCGTAGGTAGCTTTGAAAGGATCCATAATCTGGAAATACAACAGGGCATTAATCTCCATCTGTATATTATCCTTGGTGATAACGTTCTGTTTGGGGAAGTCGTAAACCTGCTCACGAAGGTCTATATTGTTTGAATAGACATAGCGTCCATACTTCAGCACAACCACATTCTTAGCCTTATCCACAAATGGGATGATGAGGTTGATACCAGGCTTCAGCGTGGCATGGTAGCGTCCCAAGCGTTCAATGATTTTTGTTTCCGACTGAGGAATAATTACCAAAGCCATCTTGGCAAAGAACAATACCAGGATTGCGGCTGCAATCAGAAAATACAATGATAGTTCCATAATTCTTGATAATTTTTAGTTATTAATGAATGATTATAATCTCTCAACAGTAATGATGATACTTTCGCGTCCTATAACCTTAACACGTGTACCAACAGGTATATCCGAGTCTTCTGTAGACACGGCTTTCCAGTCGTCACCACCAATAGCCACACGACCGTATCCACCAGCCTTTATCGTCTCGCTGACCACACCATGCTGTCCCAGTAAGGCATCCGCATTACTCACTCGCTCTTCGTCAGCTTTGTGAAGATATCGCAAGGCGAAAGGGCGAATTTGGAAGATGCTTAATGCCGTCACAACGATAAACACCGCCAACTGTACATAGATATTGGCAAAAGGTGACACGATGGCAGAGCCACATGCTCCGATGGCGAAGCAGATGATGAAGAAGTCGCCTGACGACAATTCAAGAATCAAACCAAGTACGGCTACTACTGCCCATACTTGCCACATATTCGCAGCTAAATACTCAATCATACCTTTATCCTTTCTTTAATGTTAGTTTATAATGATAATATGAACTCGTCCCAATCTCGCGTTGTCCCTTTCTTTCCGAAGATCTTTTGGAACAGTCGGCTACGCGTAGAAGCAACACTCTCCTTTGAGTGAACGGTCAACGTCGCAATGTCCTTTGGCTGGATGCGAACCTTGATCAACAGACACACCCTGTAGTCTTGTTCAGACATAGGATATAGACTGTATAGCTTTTCTGTAAATCCGGTATATACATTATTAATGATTGCCGACAGCCTTTGCCAGTCTTCTTCGCTCAGGCTTTGTCCTTCAGCCAACCTGCTTTTCAGTCGCAAGTAAACATCCGATTCAAAGATGGTTGTCTCTGCCTGCCTACGCTTTTCGTTATCGATGATAGCCATCGTGTTGGCATAGTCCAGCTTGGCCTTCTTTTCTTCCAGTTCCAGGCGGAGCATTGAGTTCTCGTCGCCCAGTTTCTTCAGCAATTCTTCCAGTTCGGCAATCTTCACCTTGTTCTGTTCGATGCTTCTCTGGCTTTTCTTCTCAATCTCTTCCTGTATCGCGTGTACCTTATTTAATCGCTGGCGCAGCAACAATATCTTTCGTCTACTGTTCTGAACAGTGACAATGAAGAGCACGATATAGGTTATCGAACCTATAATGAGCAGGAATGCTTCACGCTGAGTCAATATGGTCATCAGTTGATTCATGTCGCAAAGGTAATGCAAAAATGCGAATTACGCAAACTTTTTGATTCGCAATAATTCGCATTTTGTTTTTCGGTTTGCAAAAGTTTGCAAACAGGCAATTTATCGACTTCCTATATACAGGAAAATCATTCCGAGGAGTACAAGAGCCAGGTCCACAGCCTTTGCTTTCAGGTTCTTTTCATGGAAGAGCATGGCTCCGCAGAGGAAAGACACGATGACACTTCCACGTCGAATCATCGACACAATACTAATCATCGCCGCAGGTATACTTAATGCATAGAAGTACATGAAGTCGGCCGTTGACAGAAACACACTCACGCCGATAATCGCCCAATCCCAATGAAAAGGTGTGGTCTCCTTGTGCTTAGGCCACCACAGTAGCAACAGCATGATGAGCATCATGAAGCATTGGTAGATGTTATACCATGACTGAACCATCATGCGGTCGAGCCCTACTCCACCCTCGCTTTCCGGTGCCATCAGGAACTTATCGTAAAGTCCGCTCACTGCTCCAAGCATGGCTGCACCAATAATCATGTATATCCAGTTGTCGTGTTTAAAGTCGATACCCTCTTTCTTTCCACTTCTGCTTAGCAACAGGAATGAGATAATGGCAAGCGACACACCTATCCATTGCCATACGTTCAGTCGTTCGCCAAAAAAGAGTAAGGCGCCTATCAGCACCATGACAGGTCGCGTAGCATTGATAGGACCGACAATTGTCAAAGGCAGATGCTTCATTCCGAAGTAGCCCAGCACCCACGAAGACAATACGATTAGCGCTTTCAGTACAATGTATTTGTGTACCTCCCATCCGCCACTGCCTACATGAAAGATGCTCCCATCAAGCACTTCTGTATATTCACTCAAGATGATGAAAGGCAAGAAAATGAACGATGAGAACAACGTATTGAGAAATAAGATGGGAATGACGGCGTTATCCCTAAGTGCTTTTTTCTTCAGCGAATCATAAATACCCAGAAACGCTGCAGACAAAAATGCGAGTATTAACCACATATCAATATTTTATATCTACTAAGAACAAGGCATTCCCTGGCATCGACTCGCCTGCTTCTGTCCGACGCTTCCCCTCAATCACCTTGCGGAAGTCGTCAATGGTCATGCGTCCACGTCCTACTTCTATCAGCGTGCCCACCACGGCGCGCACCATATTACGTAGAAAGCGATTGGCAGATATCTCGAAATACCACGTGGAAGGACTCGTCTGATGCCATTCGGCACACGTTACATGACAGAGTGTCGTCTTGACATCGGCATGACTCTTACAGAAAGCTCCGAAGTCTTCGTATTCCAAGAGTATGCGAGCCGCCTCGTTCATCTTTTTAAAATCCAGCGGATAGTGTAATTCACAGGAGTAGTGACGTTCAAAAGGAGATTTCTCCGTGTGAATATAATAATAATAGGTACGAAGAGTAGCCGAGAAACGGGCATGCATATCATCGCTCACAGGCTCGATATGCAGGATGGCGATATCCTGTGGTAGCAACTTGTTGAGCTTATAAGCCAGCTGCTTGCAGTCAATCTCACTTTCAATGTCAAAGTGAGCCACCATCATCTTGGCATGTACGCCAGCATCCGTTCTTCCGGCACCTGTTACAACGATCTCCTGCCGCAACAACAATGACAATCCCCGCTGCAATTCTCCTTGCACCGATATGCCATTGGGCTGAATCTGCCAGCCATGAAAGCGCGTTCCGTCGTAGCTTAATGTAACGAAGTACCTCATCTTGAATGTTACAACAATCGTTTAGAACTCACTCGTAAAGTGGAACTGTATATGCTCGAAGTCCTGTTGTGCCATCGAAAGCACATAACCAGAGTCGGCCAGGAAGACGTCTCTACCCTCCTTGTCCTTCGCCATATACTGATACTTACGCTTCTTGAAGTTCTCCAATTCCTGTTCGTTGTCGCTGCTGATCCAGCATGCCTTATACAGATGAACTGGTTCCCAGCGGCACTTGGCGTTGTATTCGTTCTCCAAGCGATACTGGATGACCTCGAACTGCAACTGTCCAACAGTACCAATAATCTTGCGTCCGTTGAACTGGTTGACAAAGAGCTGGGCCACACCTTCGTCCATCAACTGGTCAATACCCTTCTGCAGCTGCTTTGACTTCATGGGGTCATCGTTCTCAATATACTTGAATAGCTCAGGCGAGAATGAAGGCAGGCCACGGAAATGCAACTGTTCGCCCTCTGTAATCGTATCGCCAATCTTGAAGATGCCACCGGTATCAGGCAGACCTACGATATCGCCTGGCCATGCCTCGTCGATGGTACTCTTGCGCTGAGCCATAAACTGTGTTGGCGAAGTGAAGCGCATGGTTTTCCCCTGACGCACATGCAGGTAAGGCACATTTCTTTGGAACTTTCCGCTACATACCTTACAGAAGGCAATACATGAGCGGTGGTTGGGGTCGATATTGGCCGTAATCTTAAAGATAAAGCCAGTGAACTTAGCCTCCTCTGGCTGCACCTCACGCTCCTCGGCCTTGGTAGGACGTGGTGAAGGCGCAATCTCAACGAAGCAGTTCAAGAGTTCCTGAACACCAAAGTTATTCAGAGCCGAGCCGAAGAACACAGGAGCTACTTCTGCCGAGCGATAGGTCTCCACGTCAAATTCGGGATAAACACCATCTACCAACTCCAAGTCCTCGCGCAGTTTATTCGCATCCTGTTCACCCACGCGTGCGTCGAGTTCCTGTGAGTCAATCTCG
>Ga0265300_10003617_pt1 | contig 12651 bp, 23 predicted proteins | sample AusTroGonzalo_MG_FD_193482 | JGI IMG/M metagenome (GOLD analysis project Ga0265300, IMG submission 193482) | Bovine rumen microbial communities from tropical cattle in Woodstock, Queensland, Australia - Gonzalo_03 | ecosystem: Host-associated > Mammals > Digestive system > Stomach > Rumen ... | reverse complement strand
ACGAACGTCCTTTTTCTTATCTGCCAAATACATATCACGCAGCTTCTCAATGGGGGTGTATAGACGTTGGTTGTCCGTCTCGAAGACTGGAGTCCATCCGCCTTTCAGTTTCTCGGTGATATCATGGCAGATCTTCCTGGCGTGTTCTATTCCGTCACGCTTCGTCGTATATGAATTAATGAGACGGTTCATGTAGTGCCGTCCGCGTTCCATTTCGCCGGAAATGGGATTCATGTACTTGAATTCTATGAGATAACCTTCTGACTTCGTGTGCTTTAGAATGGCAGGGTAGAAGTCAATAAGAATCGTTTTGCTCGAGGATTCTGAAATTTGATGGGTGAGTATAGACATTTTTTTTTTGGAAGTTTCTCTTGCGAAAAACCTCCAAAAAAAAGTTGCCGTAATTTTGCCGGAGTTTTTTACTCCTGTTCTCAAATTTTTGGCAGTAACACCTTGATAATTTGAGATTTAGCGGGTTTTGTGGGTCGTACTGGACTCGAACCAGTGACTACAATCGCAAAAGCCCCATCTTGACTATCAATGCGTTACAACATCATTTTTGGGCGTTTTTCGCTACTTTTTGCCGGATTCCTGCCGGCGTTTTTTGTTATTTATTTACGTTTGTTTATTTTGTTAAAGTCTTTGTTATTCAATGCTTTATCATTAAAGCAATCAGTGAGAGTCCCATGGTAATAATCGAGTATTGCACCATGCCATGTGAAACCGATAATGAAATTCTCATACTGAAGCTCTCTGAATTGATCGATAAAGCGATTCATGGTCTCAAACAGCTCGGTACCTGTCACGACGAACAGGCACTTGCCATCGTTGTAATACTTGAAGTTGTTTTTTACATACGCTATCGCATACTTCATCGCAATATCTTCAAAGTGTTGCTTTATTATAATAAGCTGGTAGTTGTCCTCATCAACTTTGAGGTAAGGTGGAAGTTTTTTAAATTCTAATTCAAGTTCTTCTAAATTTCTCATTGTGATGTTAATAATTCATATAGTTCTTTATCTTTTATGTATTGAAGCACTTCGTTACTTTTCTCTTTTGAAATTTTAACCTGAAGTGTTACTTCAATCTGTTGGTCTTCTTTTTTTGGAAGCGTAAAAAGATTTACAAAATCATATCCGACAAATTTGGATATGGTAAAGAGAATTTTGACAGGGAAATCTTTTTGGTTAAGCATATAGTCCAAGCTTTGTTTCGAAATTCCAAGCTCTGTGGCTACCGAAACCAATGTGTAACCCCTTTGTTTACAAACACTTCTGATTGTTTGTCCAATGTTAATGTCCTCTGCTTTCATGATAGTTAAATTTAGCGTTTTTATTTTATTGATTTTCAATAAGTTGTAAAAATTTTTAATTTTTTTGTAAAAATATGTTGTACCGTGTCAAAATATATTGTACTTTTGCAAAGCAATGCAAAACGAAATGCGCAACAAAATTACAAACGAAATATTTAAAAGATGAGACAAATTAGAATCAAGGAGTTTTGGGACCAGCAGCCTTCGGTCATCAAAAATGAAATCTATTCCTATGTAGCCGATAAATGCGGCGTTTCCTACACAACAATTCAGGCATGGTTCCTTGAATATCGCATCCCTGGCAAGCTCGATAAAGAAGCTGTTACTAAGTTCATTGCTGTGAGATTTGGAGTTGAATTGATATGGCAGGTTTAGTTGTTGGCGATATAGCCTATCTAAAAGAGCCGGAAGGCGGCCATCGTTCAGGTGTGATTATTTCAATGGGGGGGGGGATGGTTAGGCTCGAAATGCCAGACAACCGCCAAGTTTCATTCTTCTATAATGAATTGTTATAATACATAACGTCCCCCAAGGCCTGAATACTGGACTACCAGGTACAGGGGACAAAGACATAGAACGCCGGCCAAGGCCTTAACTGAGGTTCGTCAAAGGTACAGCCGGCAATTTAAAACAAGAGAACAAAATGGATACTATGAATAAAAGAACTGAAAAAAAACAACCACAGAAAAAGTGGTTCACGATGACGGAACTAAGACATCTTCCAGATAATGAATTAGATGATTTATTGAAATCATTTAATTTTTCAGAAGAATCTTTAAAACAAAAAGATCATGCTTCCAAATTGGCTTTAATAATGCGTAAACAACTTGATGAAAAATGGAAGGGTATTGAATAATGAAAGGGATTTGTAAAATATGCGGCTGCACCATGCACAATCCATGTTTCAGTTATAGGCATGGCTTTTGCTGGTGGGAAAACAAAGAGGAAGACCTTTGTTCGCATTGCGCCACCAAAACCATAAGTCAAGACACGAACACTATCCATCGTGTACATGGTATGGAATTTCCTGTCCTATCCGTTAATCAGCCCTACGCGCTGATGCTGGTAGATGGTAAGAAGGAGTTTGAATATCGCAGTTGGAAGCTACCTGAAAAGTATGTCGGCAAACGGATTTTTATACAAGCGACACGGATGTCGGATTGTTTCAATCCTCAATTTGCCGAATATAAAGCATATAAAGAATGTGATATGAAGTGTATGGTTCACAATCTTTATAGCATGATTTTGGGGTCGGTCGTATTTGGCGATAGCCAAGGGCCGATTGATTGTGTCGTTCGGGGTCAAAAGATGAAATTTTACAAATGGCCAGTTATCGACCCAATCAGACTCGAAAACCCGCTTTACAACATCTCCGGTCGTCAACGTATTTGGAAAATTAAATTTTAAGATATGCCATTACGTGAACAACTTGCCTTATTTGGCGAAAGCGACAATCAGATACACTTCACTTCGGTTAAGTGGGGATTGCTCACATTCTTCCCGACGAAAACCAATCTTTACAAAGACACTTGCAATAAGTGCCTTCTAAAGAACTCCGACGAATGCGCTGATGCCCCATGCCATGGAGAGTATCGCGCCGACGGAAAGAATGGTTATTACTCAATTCACGATATGCCAAATAAATAACTCAAAACATTAAAACAATGAATAATATTTACGATGAAATCAAGAAAAACGTTCCAGATTTGGAATATGCAAAGCTGAATTACTCCTACATCATGAGCCGTGGAGAGGCACAAGAGAAAGTTGAGAAATTAGAAAAGGATCTCGGTGGATTGGCCGTCTATTACGAATTGACTGGCAAACGCCTGACAATATACTATTCTCCAGCATTGGCTAAGGAATGGGGTGGAAAAATTGTTGGAAAAAAAGTCCGTCTCGCTAGATCAAACATGGTGGGTGAGGTAACGAGTGAAGCACCTTATTTCATTAGTGGTTCAAGATGTGTCCGTTGTCAGTTCGGCAAAGACAACGACGCTTATGACATTACAAATCTTGAATCTGTTTAAACTGAAAGGAGGCAATAAATGGAAATCACACCGAGATTTAGATTTGTAGAAGGTAGCTTCGACACCCTGACAAACAAGATGCTTGTCATAGGAAGCGACAATCACGGTACCGTGGAATTGTGCTTCAAAGAAGAAGGTTGTGGATGGAACATTCCTTTTGCAGAAATCAAATTGTATGACAGCGGATTATACAAGGATTTCGCTGCAACATATAATGATGCAAAGAAATTGGGCGAGGAAATATCCCGAAGATGGAATGAATGTCCGAATAAACAATAAAGGAGGTGAGAAATGAATAATAGAAAAGCAAAGAAAATGTGCCGCCCCGGAGCATTGATTACTGTGAAAGGAACCACTCATGTGTTCATGTCATTTGGGCTTATACCTAAAACACATCAAGTTGATTCTTTCAATGGTTTTGACATAAAAACAGGAGTTCCTGTGCGTCGGTCAGACGGAAAATGTCGCCCGGCAACCAAAAAGGAAACGGATGCCTATTGGCAATGCATAAGAACTTTCTGCCGCCACAATTCTTTGGGAGCAGGTGTTGACTTAATTGCCGATGAAAGAAAACGGCAAATTGAAAAAGAAGGCTTTACAGCCGAACACGATGCCATGCATGTATGCAGCGAGCTGACCGATGCAGCTGTAATGTATGCCATGCGAGGGTACTGGCGAAAAAGAATCGATCCAATGATAGTAGGAATAGATGGAATGCCAGGTTTAATGTGGCCGTTCGGAGAGAAAAGTTTCAAGCCTTCTAAAGAACAATGGCCAAAAGGCAGGATAAAAGACCTTGTTAAGGCAGGAGCTTTGATTGCCGCAGAAATTGACCGATTACTAAATGAAGAGAAAAGAGGTGAATAATGCCACAAACACATTATATACAACTAACGAAAGACACCATGTGCGCTCACGACAAGCACGAATTGGTCAATTACCCACGCTCATGGTTCAAGGCGAAGCCGACGCTGCCCGCAGGAACCGTACTGGAGGTAAAAAAGAAATGGTCCAACTTTTTCGGCACATATTACAGGTGTGAAACAGCCGATGGGGAATACGATATCCCCATTGAAAACGCGAAGGATGTTTCTGCGGTTTTTCAGATGAAATTTATAGATACCGAGCCTGTCCAAAAATTCAAGTCGGCGGTTGAGGATTTGAAAAGAGCTATTAAAAACGGATTTGGCAAAATGTATTAGAGCATGATAAAAGACGGCAAACCAATATTAGACGCATGTTGCGGTAGCCGGATGTTCTGGTTTGACAAGGATAATCCTTTCGTGGAATTTATGGACATCCGCGATGAGGAATGTGTACTGTCGGACGGTCAGCTTTGCATCGTCCATCCGAACACCATCGGCGACTTTACCGCCATGCCTTTCCCGGACGAGTCTTTCAAAATGGTTGTCTTCGACCCGCCACACCTTGTTTGGGCTGGCAAGGCAGCCAACCTATACAAGCGTTTCGGCATCCTCAACAAAGATTGGAAGACGGAGCTGTCTATGGGCTTCAGTGAGTGCTTCCGTGTGCTGGAACCTTACGGCGTTCTCATCTTCAAGTGGGCTGAAACTCAATTGAAACTTAAATCGGTATTGGCATTGACCGATAAAAAGCCATTGTTTGGTCACAGGAGAGGTAAGACATTTTGGGTCGCATTTATGAAATTTCCAACAACTAATAATAAATAGGAGGTAACTATGAAAATAGAATTTGAACTTAATGTAAGAGAAGAAAATAAAGAACGCTTTTATAGATGGATGCGTTTATTTGCTATGCAACTCCTTATGGGAGAAGATGAAACAATTGTCAATTGTAAAGTCGATGATGAAGATTTTTCAGACTTGTATAGATTGGCTTCACACATGTAATTTAAGTTGGGAGGTAATATGAAGATACTAAAGAGAGGTAAAAAGCAAAGTAATGAAATCAAATTCAAATGCAAGTATTGCGGATGCGAGTTCCAAGCAAACAATGAAGAATATAGTTACTCAACTGACCCAAGAGACGGTGGCAGTATTTATGAGTGTCGTTGTCCTGAATGTAACAACCCATGTATAGTAATTAAATAAAGGAGAATTAATTATGGATTACAATAAAAAACATGAAGCATTAAGAAAAGCACAGCGTAAAATTTCGGATATAGGACCATTTTTCCGAACCGAGATGGCACAATATGCTATTGAACTTGGATTTGACAAAGGCGTAGATTGGGCTTTATCAAATCAATGGATAAGCGTGCAAGAAAAATTTCCTGAAAAACTTGAAGGAGAAATTATATCTGATTATGTATTTGTGACAAATGGGAATTGGTATGACATTATGAGATATGATTTTAATGAGAAAATTTGGCTTGATTATACCAATGGAAGACATTGGGGAGTCACTCATTGGATGCCTATACCTAAACTAAACACAGACATTAACTAATAAAACAATAGCACTCGTATTAATTTAAAATTAAATTGATATGGATACAAAGGAAATCAAAATCATTGCTCCTGAAGGTATGGAGATTGACAAAGAAAACCGGCACAAACCATATAAAATAAACCCTAAAATCTAATGTTATGAGCAAAAAAAGAGAATTTAGAGTCATCAGGGCAGGTAACGATGCAGAGAATGGAACATTGTTCGCAAAAAGAGTGCGTCCTAACGACCCTTGTCCGTGCGGCTCAGGCAAGAAAGCAAAGAAATGTTGCGGTACTGAACGCAAGTACAGCTACCAGCGTCATATCAACTACATCCGCAGAGAAGAGAATTTGTCGGATGTCGAAAAGTTTAAGCTGAGGGACGGTAAACGAGAATCAAGATGGTGCTTCGAACCAGGCAGTATGGTGGTCATCAGCGAGAACCATTCGGATGAAGCCATAAGAAACAAGACAGCCATTGTCGAACTTCGCGGTTTGTGTCATGACTATCTGCATCCATATTATATAGTCATTATCGACGATGAAGAATATGGCAAGTGGATCAAGGAAGAGGATCTCCAACATCTAATCATCTAAAAACTCATGGCCATGGTAAAAGTAGAAGATTTATATGTAGCCGCCAATGGTGGTGCGGACGTGTTCCGTCATTACTTCCCTGATTTCGATCCAGGCAAGACATCGAACCTGGTAAGGCTCCGTGATGACGATAAAAACCCGTCGGCCAGCATCTTCAGCCGTGGTGGCAAATGGCTCATAAAAGACCACGGAGGAGCCGATAACAAGGCGAAGAATATGATTAACTTCGTCATGGATCGAGAGAATCTTGAGTTCAAGGAAGCCTGCGAGTTTATAGCTCGCATTTGTGGAGTCCAGACGGATAACAAGGATAACAAAACATATACTGGAGCCAAATTCACCAAGGTTGACCCAGTCAAGGAGTTCCATGTCGTCAAGCGCAAAGGCGGCAAGTTCACAGATGCCGAACTCGCGGTACTCGGACCACGTGACAGGGATGGCAAGCCGTGTATCACACAGCAGATCTGCGATAAGTTCTCTCTCATTCCACTCGATGGCTACATCAACCCGGAAAAGGACGGTTCAGGCTATTCATGGATGATAGAGTCAACCGACACTTATCCAATTATGATGTATGATTACGACACCTGGGGTAAGATATACCAGCCGTTCGGCCAGACGCGCTTCCTGTATTACGGCAGCAAGCCGGAGCATTTCCTTTTCGGCTGCGACGAGTTCCGTGAGGCCTGGAACAAAGCTCTGAAGGGACAGTTCCCAAGCTATCCGGAAAAGACTAAGAAAAAGCAGGATGATGACTATGTGGATGAGGAAGATGAACGCTGGGAGGCTCTCACAATATGCAGTGGACCATCAGACGCTCTGAACGTATATAAGGCAGGTCACATGGTGTGCTGGCCAAACTCCGAGTCCGAACCAATGTCAGCTGACACAATCCGCAAGCTGCTGAGACTCACAAAGAACCTGTACGTCCTTTTCGATGCAGACGCCACCGGCATAAAGAACGCCAACAGACTGGCGCTGAAGAATCTTGACATCCAGGTGATATCTCTTCCTGATGATATAGGCGAGACACCGACAGGCAAGAAGGACGAGGATGGAAATCCAAAGTTCTGCAAGGATATCAAGGATTTCTGTATGTATTACCATAAAGGCCAAATGGACCCATATAAGGAGTTCCGTTTCAAGCTGGTGAAGCTGGCCAAGTCGATGAAGTTCTGGCTCACACAGAAGACCGATGAGGGCTATAAATACGAGATAAGCAACGCGCACCTCATAAAATTCCTATCGGCCAACGGATTCCATAAGATGGCCACAAACAGCGAGGATGTATGCGAGTTCGTATATGAGAAAGACCATATCGTTGAGGTCATACCAGAAAAGACCATCGTGGCACGCGTCAAGGAGTTCCTGATACAGTTCATATCTGAGAATACGGAGCATTACAGCATCGTTCTGGAGAATACAATACACCGCAGCCGTCAGATCAACGTCGAGACTCTGAAGAATATTGACAGCATCAGCCCGGATTTTGATGCGTATGACGCACAATGCGAATATTATTTCTTCAGAAACATGATTGTACAGGTCACAGCGGACGGCATCAAGAAGATCAAGCCGGAGCTTTGCCCATATTACGTTCTGAAGCACAAGGTGATACAGCACGACCTGCAATTGTCGCAGAATCTGTTTTCCATTGAACAGACCGATACATACAAGTATGCGGAGGGAGTTCTGGCGCAGCACACCCCCGACACCCCCGATTTTGCTTCGACTAAAGATGAGATTGACAAAATGACAAGGGAGAACAAAAAGTGGCGGGCGTCGCTAAAAACCGATTTCGACTATGTCCGTTTCATCTGGAACACCGGCAACAAGTACTGGCGTGAAGCTGAACGCGCAGCAGCTGTCGGATCTGAACTCAACCCGGACGAAAGCGGTGCAATCCAGCGCAACTTCATCAATAAAGTTACCACATTCGGCTATATGCTTCGCAAGTATAAGAGCCGTGGTTTGCCAAAGGCTGTCTATTGCATGGAGACGTCGGTGATGGAGGAAGAGGAAGGCTCTCATAAGGGTGGTACTGGAAAGTCACTCTATCTCTCATCACTCGACCTGATGAGAAATGTCGTGTTTCTTAATGGCCAGTCAATGAAGAACAACAAATGGGACTTCATATTCCAGCGCATTGGATTCGATACGGATATTGTCAGAATAGACGACCTGAGTTCGGCCATCGACATGAATCTATTCTTGCCGGATATCACAGGAGATTTACAGGTGAACCCAAAGAACCGTGATGAGTTTGTTATCCCATTTGACCGTTCACCGAAATTCGGTTTCACATCCAACCACGCCATCAAACGTTTCGATGGATCGTTGAAGCGAAGAATACAGTTTGTCTCTTTTTCAGACTATTACCATTCGGAGAATGCTGAGGAAAACCTTAAGGAGAGGTCTCCTCGCACTGAGTTCGGCCGTGACCTTCTGAAAGACTACACCGCTGCCGACATGAACCTTTTCTATAACTTCATGTTGCAGTGTGTCCGTGCGTATATGCAGATAGGACTGGTCGAGCCTGATATGCCGGATATCGAGGTGCGTCAGAAGAGAGCTGCCGTTGGTGAAGTGTTCCTCAACTGGGCTGATGACTGGTTGTATAACAGGTTGAACAGCGAGGTTGACCGTTTCGAGGCCTTCAATGCCATCGCCGAGTATTGCAATAAGCTGAAAGTGCGCAACCCTATCACTCTCACCAACTTCAAGAAGAAGGTGAAACTGTGGTGTGACATCAGAGGCTACCAGTTCAATCCGGATTGGTGGATGAACAATCTCTCAGTGAGTGACCAGAAACGCGGCTGGCACCGTGTTACTGATGAGTTTACCAAGGTCAGCAAGGAGTTTTTCTACATCTATGCGAAGGAGGTGCCGGAAGAGGCTTCTTAGCGTAGCCTTATTTTTTTTCGCCTTTTCGGAAAAATAGAGGTTTATACCTTGATTTTTACTGACATTTTTGACAAATTGACAAATGAAAATATAAAAGTATGATAATCAATAAATTAAGTATTAAAAAAATTGTCAGAGTTTTGTCAGAAACGGAAAATCGCAAAAATCGATTGACAACGTTTTTGACAAAATTGACAACGGTGATAATCAAGCACTTACAAAATTGTTGTCAAAACCGAAAAAAGCTGACAAATCGTTTTTGACAACAATAACACTTTGTTATTCAATGATATATATAGTTTTGTCATTTTGTCAGAAAAATTTCAAACTTGATACCTCTACAAGTTTTAATGATAAAAATTGGGCTTTTAAGCCGATAAAAATGTGTCAATTCAATTATAGAAATTTTTAAAAATCTTTGCGCCATGAAAGGTTATTACGTTGAAGTCAGAGTAGATCCGGTGTTGAAACAGTACATCGAGCATTCACTTAAAATGAATGTGGTCAGACCGGGACAGGGAAGCGTCCTGGTGGATCTGATGAGGCCGCATCTTGAGCCTCGAAGATATAACCAGCTTGATTTGTTCGGAGAGCCTGTTGTAGCAAAACACGCTGACAATGAAGTGATTAAGATTGAGATTCCAGCTCATAATCTCAAAGCTTATAATTTCAGAGCAAAAAAGAATTTGGCGTATGACTATGTATGGAGGACAGAACTCTCTGAATACGGACAGGCGGTTTTAAGAAGACACTTCAAAAAAATCATGCGCCAGGCCTTTCATACATACATGGACGGAGCGACATCGGTGTGGGACACACAGGACAAAAAGAGGGTGAAGTGTTCGGTGGTGAGTTTTTTCCATGACTATTATATCGACTACACGGAAAAGGATGTCTCGACATTCTGCCGCGACTGGTTGAGATATCGGAAGAAGAAATTCGCTCAGAGGATTTCTCCAATAATAAGTTAAATTCAAAAAAATCGACTTACTACGATGTCGTTAATTTTGAAATTGAAAAAAAAGTTATAAATATGCTTAAAATCGGAGTCAAAAAAATCGGGTTTGTAAAAAAAGGCCGTCTTTCGGATACTTGTTTCGACCGTGCCGCGGATTCATCGATAGATCCACGAGCGTTCTCGAACATCAGTTTCGTACAGGATAGCGCATTGCTCACGGATGAGACGGTTGATGACGACAAGGGTGTGTATCACCGCATAACTCTTGAATTCACCACGCGCCAGAACCTTGAGACCGCACAACAACTGATTGAAAACTATATCGGCAAACCGATAATCATTCTCGTTCAGGCTGTTGATGGAAACAATTATTTAATAGGTAACAACTATGAGCCAGCCTACATCACTCATCGGGACTCTTACAACAGGCTCCAGGACCGCAACGTGCAGACATCATGCGAGTATATCAACCTCGAAGGATTGTTTGAGGTGGATACATTCGTGTCAAGTCATACTCCACAAATAGCAGTCAACCAGTCAGTCGTGCTAGTCCCTTGGCAGGGCACTTCAGGCAATATTTTTGTGGAGTCGCAAGACGAATGGGATGTGAAAATTCTTAATTCTTAATAATATGGGTTTATCAGTAACAAAAACAAGTGCTTCAGCGCACTCCTACACATTATCCGCGAACACCGGCCGAAATCAGAAGACTTTCAAGAGCCGTGTTCAGACTAGTGCTTCAGGTAACAACAACACTGCCGACACGACATATATCCAAGCCGGCAAGGACGAGTTCATCCAGCTGGTCAGCGCATCGACACGTTCTATCGGCAAGAATGACACATCGTTGGTCATCGAGTTGAAGTCGAACTCAACGAAAGTCAACGCCACATTCCTTGCAAACAGCCTGGATGCCTCAATCGCATCGATGACAATCAACGGAGACGCCTACACCAACAATTCGACAATCAGCGGCGACCCTGGCGCAGATGCAGAGTACACGGTACTCATAACACTCTCATTCAAGGCGAATACTCTGGCTTCAACAAGAGCTGTGCAATTGAAGATCGCTGACGCTTCGGGTCATGCTGTTACAACAACAGGAACACAGGAAGCCGATTCTCCTTCAATCTCGGTCAATCCTTCATCAGTCAACGTGCCAGCAGCTGGAGGAACAGGCACAATCATGGTCACATCAAACGACACATGGACTGTATCCGTGCTTAACAGTGGCAATCAGATCCAGGAAGAGAACCCTCAAAGCTAAAGCCTATGCAGTCAGTAACGCAAGATGGAATAACAATCGAGTTCCCGGATGACATTTCACCTGGTTCGACTCAGATAACATGGAGAGCCGAAGCTAACACCGGCAGAGCCAAGACAGTGACATTCTATATTGTTTCATCAAAAGGTGAGGTGGAGGAGATAGAGTTCAATGTTGGCGGCTCCTAATTGATAAGTGTCGCAAATAAGATAATCGCTGCATTTAATTTTGCAGCGATTATTTTATTTACACTTATGAACTACGCATATCTACGGGAGATTTTACAGGCTCAGTGGATGATTGAGCCGTATATGGCATCAATGTACCAGAAGGCTTTCCGTGGCGCTCTCATGGGACTTCAGATCGAGCGCGATGAGACGCCTATCGCATACTACCAGGATGCGGTGACACATAAAAAGGCTTACAAACAGGAAGACCTTGCAAGCGGAAAAGCCATCAATGTAGTAAACCTCAAAGGCATAATGACAAAAGAGGACGGAGACTGCCACGACGGTACCAAGACAATTGCAAACCGTCTGGCAATGAACGATAAGGAGGATTTCGTTATCGGTCATGTTCTGGTCATCAACTCGGGTGGTGGCGCCGCCAACTCAGTCCAATGTCTGGCTGAAGCCATAAAAGGCTGCACCAAGCCTGTTGTCGCATTCGTCGATGGACTGATGGCATCAGCGGCCATGTACGCAGGGAGTTATTGCCCTTACATCATTGCCGACTCTGAGAACGACCGTATAGGCTGCATCGGCACCATGATCGAAATCGTGGATTACCCGAAACAGGCTCAGATGGACAACGGTCTTATCTCAGTCCGTGTCTATGCCACCAAGTCAACGGAAAAGAATCTTGAGTATGAGGAAGCCCTTGCAGGCAATGTTGAACTCATCCGTAAAGATCTGCTTGACCCGTTGAACGACCAGTTCCTGGCAGCGATGCGTGAAAACCGCAACGTTACTGATGACCTTCTGACAGGTAGAACCTACTTCGCCAAAAACGTGGTGGGCACACTCATCGACGAGATAGGCCATATGGATCGTGCTTTCGAGAAAGTGAAGGAACTCGCAGGGTTCACTGGCAAGGCGGAAGTGACAGAAGATGAAAATTCTAACAAACCTATCAACAATATGAAATTCGATCGTATCAATCAGATTGAAGGATGC
>Ga0265300_10003616_pt1 | contig 12652 bp, 8 predicted proteins | sample AusTroGonzalo_MG_FD_193482 | JGI IMG/M metagenome (GOLD analysis project Ga0265300, IMG submission 193482) | Bovine rumen microbial communities from tropical cattle in Woodstock, Queensland, Australia - Gonzalo_03 | ecosystem: Host-associated > Mammals > Digestive system > Stomach > Rumen ... | reverse complement strand
GATGGCAATCATGGCCGCGTTGTCGGTGGTAAAACGGAGTTCGGGCAGGAATGTGGTCCAGCCCCGCTTGCGGCCCTCTTCCTCGATGCGGTTGCGCAGGCCGCTGTTGGCCGACACACCGCCGGCGATGGCTACCTGCCGGATGCCGGTCTCCTTCGTGGCCAGGACGAGTTTCTTGAGCAGGATGTCGATCAGGTCTTTCTGGAACGAGGCGCAAAGGTCAGCCTTGTTTTTCTCCAGGAAATCAGGATCTTCGGCAAGACGGTCGCGCAGGAAGTAGAGCAGCGAGGTCTTGATGCCGCTGAAACTGTAGTCCAGTCCGGGGATATTGGGCTTGGCGAAACGGAAACGCTTTTCGTCGCCTTCCTTGGCCAGGCGGTCCACGACGGGTCCGCCGGGATAGCCCAGTCCCATGAGCTTGGCGCATTTGTCGAAGGCCTCACCTACCGCATCGTCGATGGTATGTCCCAGGATCTCGAAGTGCAGCGGGTCATCGACCCGGACGATCTGGGTGTGGCCGCCGGATACCAGCAGGCACAGGAACGGGAAATCGGGACAGCGGTTGTCCCGGCCCTCGACCTTTACGAAATGCGAAAGGATATGTCCTTGCAGGTGATTGACTTCGATGATGGGCTTGTCCGTGGCAAGGGCCAGCCCCTTGGTGAATGATGTTCCGACCAGCAGCGAGCCGAGCAGACCCGGGCCGCGCGTAAAAGCGATGGCATCCACCGCGTCCATGCCGATGCCGGCCATCCGCAGGGCCTCGGAGACCACCGGCAGGATGTTCTGCTGGTGGGCGCGGGAAGCCAGCTCCGGAATGACGCCTCCATAACGCCGGTGAACCTCCTGCGAAGCCATCACGTTGGACAGCAGAAAAGTGTCGCGCAGGACGGCCGCAGAGGTGTCGTCACAAGACGATTCGATGCCTAAGATGGTGATAGCCATGCAATCCTCCAATTTTTCGCAAAAGTAGCAATAATTTCGTACATTTGTAAGTTTAACACCCGCATGAAGACCTGGCAGAAAATAGTCCGTCTCCTGATACTGGTGGTGATCCTCATCCCGATCGCCACCTTCATCGCCATTCAGATTCCTGCCGTCCAGACCTTCGTCGTCGACAAGGTCGCGGGCAAGCTGGCCAAGAACATCGACGGGTCGGTACACGTGGGAAAAGTCTATTTCTCCTACCCGAACAACCTGATCCTGAAAGATGTCGACCTGATCCAGGGCGCCGACGACACGGTGGCCCACCTGGGCAAACTGCTGGTGAAGGTAAAAGCCTCTTCCCTGATCGGGAACGAGGCCCGCATCCGCCGGGTCAGCCTGGAAGACGGATACTTCAGGCTCCGGAAATACGATGACAGCACCACCAACCTGTCGCGCCTGCTCGCGCCCATGAAGAACAAGCCGCCCAAGGAGCCCAAATCGCCCGAAGAAGAGGGCAAAGGCGGCCTTCCCTGGAATTCCATCAGCCTCGACCGACTGACGCTCAAGCACATAGACTTTACCGCCGATACCACCCTGGCCCTGCAGGACATCAACCTGTCGGCCAGAAACTTCCACTACAGCGAGGAAGGGGCTTCCGGCCGCATCGACAACCTGACGCTCCGCAAGGGCGACGAGCTGGCCGTCCGGAACCTGAGCATGGACCTGCAATACAGCCCTACCGGATCCTCTTCCCTGCGCAATGTCTGTTACGACGACGACTATTCGCATCTGCGGGCCGAATACCTGGCCATCGATTATGACGACATGTCGGACTTCTCCCAGTTCATGGAGAAAGTCAACATCCGCGCATCCTTCAACGACACCCGCTTCGACCTGCGGACCATCAAGCCCTTCATCAAGCTGAAAGACATGGACATCGCAGGAACGATAGACGGGAAGATCAACGGAACCGTCTCCAACCTGCAGAGCGACCATCTTCGCGTGACGACCGGGACAGGAGAAACTGTCCTCGACCTGAAAGTCCGCGTCAAGGGACTGCCTGACATCCACAATGCCCAGTTCCACGCAGAAGTTTTCCAGGGCGAGACCAACACGGCGGACCTGGATCATTTCATCGCCCGGATCTCTCCTTCCTACAAGCGGTCGACCCTCTCCCGTTATGCGCCGGGAGAAAAAATCCACCTGACGGTCAAGGCCGACGGCCCGCTCTCCAACCTCCAGTCGCATGCAGCCGTGCAGGTTTCAAGCCTGGGAACGGCCGACGTGGACGCCCTGGTCCAGATCAATCTCAAGAACAAGCATATCGATATCTCCGGCAACGCCGTGACAGACGGACTGGAACTGGGCCGCATTCTCGGCGTTTCATCGCTCGGAGCCCTGGACTGCCGCACCGACGTGGCTTTCGCCCGCCATGGGAAGGAACTGGACATCGACATCCAGCCGCTGGCCATCGACCACATCCGGTTCAACGGCTACGACTACGCAGGCCTGGTCGCAACCGGAACCCTCCGGAACAACGCCCTCCGGGCCGATATCATGAGCAACGACACGAATGTCGTCGTGGCGGGCCATGCCGACATCAATCTGGGCGGCAAAAAAAAGGACAGTCACTACGTGGTGGACCTGGATGTCGACCATGTCGACCTGCACGCCATCAATCTTGACAAGCGCGACGGAGCCGCCGTCACGTTCCAGTTGGACGCCGACATCGTGCAGACCCCCGAGGGCAGTTTCCTCGGACAGGCCCATATCGGGGACCTGAGGGCTTCGCTGCCCGGGGAAATATTCGACATCGGCAACCTCGCACTGGATTCCCGGCAGAAAGACGACCGCTATACGATCACCCTTGACAGCGACCTGTTCCGGGCCATCTATGACGGCAACATCTTCATCACCCATTTCGCTGAGAAGACAGTCCACCTGCTGTACCAGGACAATCTCGAACACCTGTTTGGCGGACAGCACCACAAATCGGAAGACCTGTCCGACCCGGAGCACTTCGGCACTTTCAACCTGCAGGTACGCAATCTGAAACCGTTGACCGACTTCTTCCTTCCCACGCTTTTCGTCGCGCCCTATTCCACGGCCCGCTGTGCCCTGGCCAACGACGAGATCACGCTGGACGTATCATCGGAACTGACGGCCTACGACAAGTTCCTGCTGCAGAACATCCAGCTGCGCTGCCTGACGCTCGACGACCATATCCGTGCCTATGTCGATGTCGACCGCCTGCAGGCAGCCGGCATGATGGCTGAGAACATCGACATCGACGCCATGGCCGATACCGTGATCGACCTGCGGCTCGCCTTCCACAATGATGACGGCTCTGACACCCGTGCCAACATCAACACCCGGGTATCCTTCCCCAATTCAGAGACCGACCCCTACCTGCTCCGCGTCGACCTGCTGCCCTCCGACCTGACCATCGCGGGCCACCCGTGGGAACTTTCTCCTGCTTCGGTAAGCTACCGCAAGGAGGACATCCGGATTGAAGATTTTGCGATCAGTAACGGCGAACAGAACCTGCGGGCGAACGGTGTCATCGGCCCCGCCCCGACCGACACGGTCCGGCTGCTGATGAACGATTTCGACCTGGGCATCGCCAATTCCTTCCTGACCAAGCCCCTCAATCTGCAGGGTCTTCTGACCGGCCGGGGAGAGGCTTTCGCCCTGAAAGGTCCGGACAAGGGTATCCTGTTCGACTTGCATGCGCGCTATGTCTCGGCCGTGGGCATCGACATGGGACACTTCGTGCTGCAAAGCCACTGGGACGATCCGGAGAAGCAATTCATCTTCTTCGTCGACAACACCATGGGAGACCGTCATCCGGTCATTGCCAACGCAGCGCTGCGTCCTTCCGACAAAAACATCAAGCTGGACGTCCGGCTCGATTCCCTGGCGGTCGGCATCATTGAGCCGCTGATCACCGGACTGGCTTCCGAAATGGACGGATCGGTTTCCGGACACATCCGGGCCAGCGGACCGCTCGACAGACTGACCATCAACAGCGAAAATACCCGTTTCAACCGCTTCAAGTTCAAACTGGACTTCACACAGGTGAACTATATCGCAGACGGTCCTTTCTCCGTACACGAAGACGGCATCACTTTCGATAACGTCCTGCTCCAGGACCGCTTCGGCCACGAAGGCCGGCTGACCGGCGGCGTCCCCTACGACCATTTCAAGGACATCCGCCTGAATCTGCACATCAGTCTCAACGACATGATGGCGCTCAACACGAGTAGCAAGGACAACACAAGCTTCTACGGACGCGCCTTCGCCGACGGCACCGTCCGTGTCTCGGGCCCGCTCAACAAGATCCGCCTGAGCCTCAACCTGACGCCCACGGGCAATACCACGATCCATATCCCCCTCGGGGCCTCCGCCTCCAGCAAAAAGTCGCTCCTGACCTTCATTAACAATGAATCGCCGATCAGCATGATCGATTCCGTCATCCAGGCACGGAACGCCACGGAAAAGAGTTCCCATGGCGGCGGAACCGATATCAGCGTGAACCTGCGCCTCAACGCCACGCCCGATGCGGAGATCCAGCTGGAGGTCGACAAGAACACCGGCGACATCCTCAAGGCGCGCGGCAACGGGCAGATCGGCATTACCGTGGCCGGCGAGAACTTCGACATCAAGGGCGACTACCGGGTGGAAAGCGGCAGTTACCATTTCGGCATGCTGGGCATTACGGCACGCGACTTCTCCATCAATCCGGGCGGCACCATCGGCTTCAACGGCGATGTCATGCAGTCGGATCTCGACCTGACCGCCACCTACCGCACCAAGGCCTCCATCAGTCCGCTGATCGCGGACTCCACGGCCGTCAGCTCGCGCCGAACCGTGGACTGCGGCATCAGCGTGACCGGCAAGCTGGAGAATCCCGAAATCCGCTTCTACGTTGACATCCCGGATCTCGATCCGACGACAAAAGCGCGGGTGGAGACCGCCCTCAATACCGAGGACAAACGCATGAAGCAGGCCCTGGCCCTGCTGATCTCCGGCGGTTTCGTACCGGACGAGCAGTCGGGCATCGTCAACAGCACCACCCTGCTCTTCTCGAACGCCTCTGAAATGATGACGAGCCAGCTCAACAACATATTCCGACAACTCGACATCCCGCTCGACCTGGGCTTCAACTACCAGCCCAACGAGACCGGCCGCGACATCTTTGACGTAGCTGTGTCCACACAGTTGTTCAACAACCGTGTGATCATCAACGGCAACATCGGCAACCGGCGTTACATTTCGTCGAGCCGAAGCGACATCGTGGGTGACATCGACATCGAGATCAAGCTCAACCGTCAGGGACAGTTGCGCCTCACCCTTTTCTCGCACTCGGCCGACCAGTACAGCAACTACCTCGACCAGAGCCAGCGAAACGGCGCCGGTATCGTTTACCAGGAGGATTTCAATTCCTTCAAGGAACTCTGGCGCAAGATATTCCATCTGAATAAAAATGACGAAAGCAAAGCTTTACCTGATTCCAACCCCCCTCGGCGAATACGCACCGAGTGACGTGCTGCCTGCACCCGTGCTCGAGCGGATCGCCGCGCTGCGGCTCTTCTTCGTGGAAGAGCTCCGGACGGCGCGCCGCTTTCTCTCCGCTGCCGGCTGGAAAGGGCACATCGAGGAACTGGAGTTGCTGGAACTCAACGAGCACACGCCGCGCGAGCAGATCGAGGCCTACGCGGCTCGGCTGGGCGAACAGGATGCGGGCCTGATCTCCGAAGCGGGGCTTCCCGCCGTGGCGGATCCGGGCGCGCTGCTGGTGGAACTGGCACACCGGAAGGGTGTGGAGGTAGTTCCGATGGTCGGTCCTTCCTCGCTGATGCTGGCCCTGATGGCCTCCGGCCTGAACGGGCAATGTTTCGCCTTCACGGGGTACCTGCCGGTAAAGAGTCCGGCACGTCGCGAAGCGATCACAACGCTCGAGCGTACGTCCGCGCGCCTCGGCCAGTCGCAGATCATCATCGAGACGCCCTACCGCAACGACAGCCTCCTGGCCGACCTGGCCGAAGCCTGCCGCCCCTCCACGCGCCTGTGCATCGCCGCCGACATTACCTGCCCCACGCAGCTGATCCGCACGCAGACCATCGAGGCGTGGCGCAAAGAACTGAAAAAGGGCTTCGCCATCGGCAAGCGGCCGTGCGTGTTTGTGGTTTCGGCCGGATGAGCGTGGCGCACAAGGTGCTGATTATTAACGATTTAGACGAAATCGATTGCGCATTTTTACACAACCGATTTTAAACAAAATACTGATTATCAGATAGTTATCTGCCACATGATACGACTGAACAACATGGAGTTTTACGCCTATCACGGCTGTCTCGAGAGCGAACGCCGGGAGGGCAACCGCTTCCGGGTCGATTTCGCGTTCGATTACGACATGCGCAAGGCGGCACGCACCGATGAACTGCGCGAAGCCATCGACTACAGCGTGATTTACGAACTCATCCGCGCCGAGATGGAGATCCCGGCCAACCTGCTGGAGCATCTGGCCCACCGGATCCTCGACAGCATCACCGAGCATTTCCCGCGCATCGAATACGCTGAAGTGACGGTCACCAAATACAATCCCCCTCTTCCGGGCAAAGTCGAAAGCAGTTCCGTCACGCTGGTCTATGAATAAAGTCGCTTTCATCACGCTCGGCTGCAAGCTCAACTTTTCGGAGAGTTCGACCTTCGCACGGCAGTTCGCGGCGGCGGGCTTCGAAGAAACTGCGCCGGGGCCGGACACGGACATCTTCGTGGTCAATACCTGCTCGGTGACCGAGCATGCTGACAAGAAATGCCGCAACTTGATCCGCAAGCTCCACAAGACCGCGCCGGGCGCCAGCATCGTCGTTACGGGCTGCTATGCGCAGCTCAAGCCCGAAGAGATCCTCAAGATCGATGGCGTGGACCTGGTCGTCGGTGCCGACCGCAAGGGCGACCTGGTCAGGCTCGCGCTGGAGGCGCAGCGGGGTTCTTTCGGTTATTCCTGCGAGATCGACCAGGTGGAGCGCTTCTTCCCGGCCTATTCTTCAGGAGAACGGACGCGCTCGTTCCTCAAGGTGCAGGATGGCTGCGACTATCACTGCGCGTACTGCACGGTGCCGCTGGCCCGCGGCAAGAGCCGCAACATCCCCATCGTCGAGCTGGTGGAGCAGGCGCATCAGATTGCAGCACAGGGAATTCTGGAAGTCGTACTGACGGGGGTCAACACGGGCGATTTCGGCAAGACAACCGGGGAGAGTTTTCTCGACCTGCTGAAGGCGCTGGACGCCGTGCCGGGCATCGAGCGCTATCGTATCTCTTCCATCGAGCCGAACCTGCTTACCGAAGAGATCCTGCGCTGGATTGCCACGGGGACGAAGTTCCTGCCGCACTTCCACATTCCCATTCAGTCGGGCTGCAACCGCACGCTGAAAGGGATGCACCGGCGTTACACGGCGGAGCAGTTCGAGGCCAAGATTGCGCTGATCCGCGACATTCTGGAGAAGCCGGAGGAGCGTTACACGCGGGTATTCTTCGGCATCGACGTGATCGTGGGCTTCCCGGGGGAGACGGAGGAGGATTTTGAAGAGACCTACCGGCTGCTGGAGCGTGTACGGCCTGCCTTCCTGCACATCTTTCCTTACTCGCGCCGGGCGGGGACGCCGGCCGCGGAGCGGCCCGACCAGGTGCAGGAGAGCGTCAAGACGGCTCGTGCCGCCCGTTTGCAGGCGCTTTCCGACCGTCTTTACGCCGAGTTCACGGCGGCCAATGCCGGCCGCAAGGCCCGGGTCCTCTTCGAAAGCACGATGAAAGGCGGCAAGATGTTCGGCTACACCGAAAACTACCTCCGCGTCGAGCGGCCGTATGATAAAGATTTGATTGGTAAAATTGTTGAGATTGAGATGCCGGGTCAAGCCCGGCATGACGTATAGAAGAGATGTCGGAACCTGTCCGACATGATGACATATTATTGTGTACTACAAGCTATTGACGGATGTGTGAGGGTATATGTCTCGAAGACCTTAGCCACCCTCGGCTATTAGAGGGAGGGGCCCAAAGCCTCGGCTTTGGGAGGGGTCGCGCTTGCGCGACGGTCTGAGAGACATATACCCGAACACAGGAGGCAATAGCCGAACTATATAAATATGAACTCCATTACATTCCTCGGGACTGGAACTTCGCAGGGCATTCCGATGATCGGATGCCGGTGCGAGGTGTGTACGTCGCCGGATGCACACGACAAGCGGCTGCGGTGCTCGGCGCTGATCCGCTACGAGGGCCGGACTTTCCTCATCGACGCAGGCCCCGATTTCCGGCAGCAGATGCTCCGCGAAGGCATCAGCCATCTCGATGCCATCCTTCTGACCCACAACCATAAGGACCACACCGGCGGTCTCGATGACGTCCGCTCGTTCAACTACCTGGAGAAGCGCTCCTTCCCCATCTTCTGCGAAGCCAACGTGCTGGAATCCCTGAAAAAAGAATACTACTACGTCTTTGCCGAAAAGCCCTACCCCGGCGCGCCGGAGATGGACATCCACCTGATTACCAGCCTGCCCTTCGACATCGACGGCATCCCCGTCATCCCCATCCGGGCCATGCACTACAAGCTGCCCATTCTTGGCTTCCGCTTCGGCGACTGCGCCTACGTGACGGATGCCAATTATATTCCCGAACCGGAATTCGAGAAGCTCAAGAGGCTGAAAATCTTTGTATTGAACACAGTCAAGCGCGGCAAGCACATCTCCCACTATGCCCTGGAGGAAGCCATCGAGATCTGCCGCCGTGTCGGTGCCGAACAGAGCTATTTGACGCACCTATCCCACATGCTTCCCCGCCACGCCGAACTCACGAAAGAGCTCTCCACGCTCCCCTTCTCGCTCCAGCCCGCCTACGACGGCCTGACCGTCAATTTCTAAGATTGCAATTTCGCCTTGGCGGCATAATAGGCCTTGCGCGAACTGAAGCCGGACTCTTCGGCAGCTTCCTGCACGGTGGCCGAAGGATTGTCGCGCAGATAGTCTTCCACGTGCTGCACGCGGAGCCGGTTCACATAGGTAAAAAAGCCACCCATCTCTGATTTGATGAGCCCAGCCACATAAGAACGGTTGTAGCCGCAACGTTCGGCTACCTCCTGCAGCGTCAGGTGCGGCTCCAGGTAGGCTTCCTTCTCCTCCACGACGGTCGTCACGGCAGAGAGGATTTCCAGCCTTTTCTTGAGCGGAAGGGAACGCTGGTAAATCTGGCCTTCCCCATCCGGCACAGCATCAGGTTCCAATCCAAATGCCACCACAGACTCCTCCATCGGACGGTTCCGGTTCGGGTGCAATATGGAAATGAGGAAGAGGCCTGCTGTAGCAGACAGAATCAACATGACCACCGCCATCACGGAGCGGCTGTCGGAAAGCGCAGCAGTCCAGTACGACACCATGTTCATGCCGACCAGCGCCATCCATCGACGGGCTGCCACAACAGGAAAATCCTCCGGATTGGAATAATCATCCTTGTCAATGAGCCGGGCATGGCGAAGGACAAGCCGCAAGACAAATAGGCAACTAGCCGTCGTGAGGAGTCCTAAAGCATACAGGATGCCATTGGCTGCCGTATCGCGGATCACGGTGCCCATTTGCGCACCAGGCCAGACGGCCAGCACCAGTGCAGCCAGCATGGCGAGGGCCACAGGCCCGCCCAGCAAGACAATGGGGCGAAGCCATTTCTTCCATTGCATGACGCTCCCGAAATAGGAAAGCAACATGATCGTGCAATAAAAGAGCGCAACTGGCAGTAAATACAAGCGCGCCAGATACCAAGCATCGGCACTTTCCGGATGCAGCGCGTAGGGAATCACGACCAGCGCGTTCAAGTGGAAAGCCGCGACGATGGGACGTCCCGGATAATAGTAGTCCGGTTTCTGGTCGTAGGGATGGCACATGTGGAACCATCGCACCACCGCAAGAAACAGGCTGGAAGCGATGAACACGGCGGCTGCCAGGCCGCAAAGATGGATGGACAGGGGCGTCATACAAATGGTAAAGTTATGAAAAATTTCAGTTTTTGACGCAAAAGGGACAATGTTGACGCATTCCGGACACCCTTTTGACGCACCGGGGACATTGTTAACGCGCGCGTAGCGTAGTTTTGTAGGTAAATAGGAAAAACAATAATTTAAAAATAGTTTTTATGAATTCGAATCACAAAAAAACGTACATCAGCCCAACGTCGGAGACATTGGAGTTGAAACCGCAAGGAATGCTCTGCGAGAGCACACAATGCAGTCCATTGGAAAGTCGCACTGACGGTGGCTCTTGGAGCGGTGGCGATGTTTGGTATTAATTTTTTTCTAATCGGTTGCCTATTATGAAAAGAAGCATTCTATCTGCATTTGCATTGATTTGCAGTATCGCAATGATGGTAAGTTGCGAACAGGAATTATTAAATACTCCCGAAGAAAACGGTTCGACTACCGGTCATCTTTTCCGTCTCGTGTCCGAAACATCTGAAGATGACCTTACAACCAAAACATCTGTTCAGAATCTTTCTGTCCAATGGGCCGAAGGAGACAAGATTAAAGTAGCCACATATGAAGGGAGTTCCTGGTCTGATCACGAATTCCCTGTCACTTTCAAAGGAGGGAATGCCTATATCGACCTTAGTTCTTTAACGAAAAAGACATCGGCTCTGTGTGACAGGATTCTCTGTTTCTATCCCAATAGTACCTGGATTGAGGGCGAATATTCTCATATTACAGTAGGCGAAGTCACTGAAACAGAGTGGAATTTTAGAAATTATGGTGACATACCCGATTATTACGAAAGTAGCTATGACGCAAACGGACGCCAAGTCATCGCACTTCCGATGATTGCAGTGGCTGACTGGGGAGATGAGACCATTCAATTCAAACACCTTACTGCTGTTGTTAACGTCAAAGTAAAGAATAGCATTAAGGTAAATGATACGGAGATTCCTGTTACACTTGATAAAGTAGAAGTTTCTACTTCTGCTTCTCAATACCTTGCATATCTGTACGGAAGTCAAAGGCTCCTTTTTGGCAACAAGAAAGCTCCTGGAATTGATCCTGGGGCTTCAGCCAATCATCGTTCCCAGACCGTAACCGTTGCTTTCACTGACGATCCTGTTATCTCATACGGTGACATACGTGACGTTCAAGTGCCCGTTGCCCCCGTTAGTGATTTTTATGGCGAAAGTATCCCTATTCCACTCACTATCAAGGTGTTCGTTCATAGCAACGTTACGACGGTAACAGGTGTTCAAGGTTTTGAAAACAATAACTACGAATTTGTCTATACCTGTACCCCTGATGGAGAAACAGCAATAAAGCGAAATGAGATTGTAACCGCAAAAATCGAAGTGAAGCGGAACCCCGCTAGCCCATCATCGATATCTGAATATGATTGCAGCCTTTTTACCGTTTCAAGCAGTCCTATAAAAAAAGTGCGCTTCAGCAAAAGTAATCTTCAATACACAAGAGAGAGTACTTCAGCCAACTGGACTACAGGAAAATTCAGTTTGATGGAACATGCTTATAGCGTAGTTGAGCAGGACGATGAAGCCTACGACATCAATACAAAGACGGCCATCGGCCTTTTCGGTTGGGGCACGCCGAATCATCAGGTTGTAGAAGACAGATATTACCATCCGTGGGAGACTGATCATGAAATGAGAAAATATGGCCCTATCAGCAACGGCATTGGAGGAGCGTGGGAAGGTCAAAATGATTGGGACTGGGGAAATAATACCATTTATAAAAGTGATGGAACCACCCCTCTTCCTGGCTCTTGGCGAACTCTAACCAGTAATGAATGGTTAAAAATTGTGAATCAACGAAATACGAGTGACAATTTACCGGGATTCAATTTAACCGGTTCTAATCATTATATTCCTCCAAAAGTATCATTCTTTTATGCGACCGTTTGCGGACAAAAAGGGTTCATCCTTCTCCCAGACCGATTCTTCTTTCCGGCTGGTGTTACAATGGCTGTTACGGACAATCATTCTTATAGGAATTATGACAAAACTGATTCCTACGGAACATCCGTAATTACCAGTTCAGCAGATTGGGCACGAATGGAAGCTGCAGGTGCAATTTTCCTTCCGGCAGCTGGAAAAAGAATGTATGAGTCTGATCAGCTAAAGGTGAAGTACTGTAACGATTTTAGTGCAGGATATTATTGGGCCAGTGATTCATATAATTTTACATCTACTGGCTACGATTATTCAACAGATGCCTATTATACACACTTTTATTCTCCTATTACAGGGAGCGCAAGTCTATCTGTAAAAGATCCTGCGGACCGTGATCAAGGTCTTTCTGTTCGTCTTGTTCAAAACGCCGAGTAACGAAGCCCTCTTTTCCCGCCATGGACAAAGACACTTTCACACTTCTCATTATCGCGGGACTCACACTCTTCGTGTGGGTCCCTGCGATCGTGCTGTCTGTCCGCAGGGCTATGCGGGAAGATCGGAAAGGATCACCGCCCAAACCGGACAGATGAGTGTAATCGTCGGTCACCATGCTTGACGATTACACGGGGTAGGTCCCCTACGATGATGGGGTAGGTCGAACGGCATAGCGAGGCCACTGAAAAAGGAGACAGTTTCATAAGCTTCTGAGAATCGTTTGTTTTCAATCGACCTCCTGGGTTTCCACATGCATCCGCATAATGGATTCTCAGGAGGTTGTTTTCAAAGAAAATAGCGT
>Ga0265300_10003609_pt1 | contig 12665 bp, 14 predicted proteins | sample AusTroGonzalo_MG_FD_193482 | JGI IMG/M metagenome (GOLD analysis project Ga0265300, IMG submission 193482) | Bovine rumen microbial communities from tropical cattle in Woodstock, Queensland, Australia - Gonzalo_03 | ecosystem: Host-associated > Mammals > Digestive system > Stomach > Rumen ... | reverse complement strand
TAACCATCGGTGCAGGAAGCGTCGTAACGAAAGATATTCCCTCGAACTCCATTGCAGTAGGCAACCCTTGCAAAGTAATAAAGACTCTATGACAAGGAATGCATTGAACCTGCGCGACCTTGGTGGCATTCCTTTACAAGACGTTAAGGGCAAGACTCCTCATGGCCTCTATCTGCGTTGCGGCAAACTCAGCGCGCTTACTCCTGAAAAGTGCAAAAAGTTGTGCCAGGAGTATCATATTACCTGCGTCATTGACCTGCGTACGCCTATTGAGGCTCAAGAATTCCCTGACCCGCTGCCAGATGGTGTTGAATACAAGCTGATCTCCTTGCTTAAAGATTCTGCCATCGGCATCACTCATGAGACTGGCTCTGACCCTATGACTATCATCCGAAGTCTTCGTAAACAGCCTGAGAAGCTAAAGCAGATGATACCCAGCTTTGCTTCCATGTATGAGCAGATTGTTACTGACGAATATAGCCGTGGGCAACTTGACTTGGTGGTGAACCATCTTAGGAAGAATGCGGCAGAGGGAAAGTGCACGCTCTTTCACTGCACAGCGGGCAAGGATAGGACGGGTATCGTCAGTATGGCTCTACTGAAGTCATACGGTGTCGCCGACAAAGATATCATCCGTGACTACATGCGAACCAACCGCAATGCTTTCTGGCCAACCATCAAGAAATGTCTGGGTGTGCTGCTATTGACCCACAATTGGGAATTGGTCAAGACATGTTACACCTCATTCATGGCACAACGGGAACTGATTGAAACAGCAATTAGAAAATATTGACGGATGACCATGGAATTGGAGTTGACTGTTACCCTCGATGATGATGCCAAAGGCGAGCATTGCAGCCAATTCTCCTTCTCAGTTGATTATGACGGCGATGGAGTAGAAAGCGCATTTTTGTGTTCCGCGTCTCCCAAACAAAAGTTAAATACGTTAAAATTGCTCCAATTTTTGCACATTCCAAAGCCATCAATCCACTTTTCTACCGTTTAACGTATAAGTAACTGATTTTCAATGCTTAATATATTTTCTCACTGTACTGGTTTTACTTCAATGACTATACCAAAAGGTATAACTTCAATAGGTAATTCTGCATTCTCTGGATGCAATAATTTGTATTCTGTGACGATTCATTCTGAAACAATTGGATCTTGGTTTAGTGGTCTGTCTTCTTTAAAAGATGTGATTATTGGAGAAGAAGTGACTTCAATTGACAATAACGCATTCAGTTATTGTAGAAATTTGGTATCAATAATGATTCCCAACAACGTATCTTCAATCGGAAGTAATGCATTTTATGGCTGCAATAATCTTCTCTCTTTAATAATTGGAACGGGAGTAACAGCAATAGGTCAATATGCATTTGAGGACACAAATCTTATGAAAACGATTTGGTTAACAAACACCCCACCAACAGGTTATACATATGCCAATGGCGCAGTTAATTATGTGGCGAACGATCAATACAGTAGTCTAAACAACAAGATTGTTTACCCTTTCATTAGTTCCTTGTTTGAGGTCGATGGAATATATTATGTTCCTGTTAGTCCATCGGAGCGCACTTGTGATGCTATTGATTGTAAATATGACGAGACTATGGCCAACACAAATATATACTCAACGGTTTCTTATAAAGGAATATCGATGAGCATTCAAAAGATACAGCCATACCTGTGTTATAATAATATGTATATTGAGAACCTGACTTGTGATAATAAAGGTGATATTGCCGACTTTGCTTTCTCCAACTGCACAAATATCAGTAGTGTTGTATGCAATAACAATGGTAATATTGGCGAAAATGCATTCAAAGGTTGTACAAGTATAAAAAGTATTGCATGCAATAATAGTGGAATAATTGGAAATAATGCTTTTGAGTCATGTTCAAATGTAGAAAGCCTATCATTAGGGGATAATATTATATCAATAGGCAACAAAGCTTTCAAAGACTGCTCATTATTGCAGGCAGTAACAATACCCAATACAGTTACTTTGTTAGATGATTATGCGTTTTCTGGTTGCTCTTCATTGGAGAGAATCATAATAGGCAACCATGTAAATACTATTGGGCAAGGGACCTTTGAGAATTGCAAATTAATTCAGTCTATCAACATACCAGACTCTGTTAAGACCATAAATAATTATGCTTTTAGCGGTTGTACAGGACTAAAAACACTTGTTATTGCTGATCGTGAAGGCGAATTGTCACTTGGAAAAAATGGTAGTTCACCATTATTTGCTGATTGTCCCCTCGATTCTGTATATATAGGGGGTAATATAACATACAATACCTCATCGGGGGCAGGGTACTCGCCTTTCTATCGTAACACGTCATTACGAACAGTAGTAATTACAGACAAAGAAACAGAAATCTCAGAGAACGAATTCTATGGATGTTCGAATCTAAAGAATGTCAGTATCGGTAATGGTGTAACTACTATTGGCAACTGGGCTTTCTCTGGGTGTTCAAGTCTCGATTACTTTGCCTTTGGTTCTAACATGAAAACAATAGGCAAGGAGGCCTTCTCAGATTGTACAGCAATGACAAACCTTTGTAGTAGTGCAACGCTACCACCAGTTTGTGGGTTACAGGCTCTTGACGATATTAATAAATGGAATTGTAAGTTACATATTCCTAAAGGAACAATATCTGCTTATCAGCAGGCTGATCAATGGAAAGACTTCTTCTTTATTAATGATGATGTTTTAGGAATTGGGACAACAAAGACTGCCTCTTCTGCACCTTCTGTTATCTATGACTTAAATGGATATAAGAAAGAAGAATTGCAACCTGGCATCAATATCATCAAATATAGTGATGGTACAGTAAAGAAAGTCATGCAAAAATAGTGATGAGGGAATAATAAGTTATGACAGCCTACCTTCTTGTTGAGGGTAGGCTGTTCAGATATTGAGCTTAAGAAAACCTAATCAGATTCCATAGCATCAGAAGGGGCATCATCCTTGAAGTCTAGAGAGAGTTGCTGCTCAGCTGCAGCACGTTTTTGTTGGGCCTTACTGATGAGCAGGGGGCGCAGACGTTCAGGGTGCAACTCATTGATGCCGATGATGGGCTGTGAGAACGAAGATGTGAGCTTGCCGCAAGTAATAAAATATTTGGCTTTCATCATCACCACACCCATCTTCTTGAGATGGTAGGACGGCTCCGGCACCGACCTGGATAACTACATTGCAGGGATGTGCGAGTGAAAAAAGCAAAAAAAGCCCTCGGCGATACCCAGAAAATCGGGTGCCGAGGGTGTTAAACTACTTAAAGAAAGTGGCGCTATTATCGTAAATTACGCCACCCAGATGCACATCATTGTCAAGTCATCATTAGGCTCTGCGCCGTTGCGGTGTTTCTCTGCCTCTTCGGCTAAGGCCTCTACAATTTGTTTTGATGAGTTGAAGTGCGTGTTGCGCAGTATGCTGAGTAGTCGTTCCTCGCCAAACTGCTGTTGTTCGTGGTTCTCAGCTTCGTTGAGGCCGTCGGTATAGATAAACAGCGGTTGTCCCTTGATGCTCTCCATCTCTTCACCTACGTATTTCAGGTCTGTCCATAGACCCAAAGGCGCATTGGCTTCCATTTTCAGGAAATGGGTTGCAGAGCGTGAAGACTGATTAATAATGACGGGCGGATTATGACCAGCATTGCAGAACGACAAATGACCGTTTTGCAGGTTTATCAATCCTACGAAGAAGGTGATAAACATCCCACTCTTATTGTCCTTACCCGACAGCGCATCGTTCATCTGTGTGCAGATCTCGGCAGGCTGCAGTCCCTGGTTGGCCAGCGACTGGAACATCCTTGTGGCCTGTGCCATGAACAAGGAGGCAGGCACACCCTTGCCGCTGACATCGCCCAGACAGAAATACAGCAGGTCGTCGTGTATCACATAGCCATAAAGGTCGCCACCCACCTCGCGGGCCGGCATCATCGTGGCATACATGTCCAGCCCTTCTCGCTGGGGGAAGGTGCTGGGCACCATCGACATCTGAATATCTCGGGCAATGCTGAGCTCACTCTCCATACGCTCCTGTTCGGCCTTCAGCGCCGTCAGTCGGCGTTTAGTGCGCTGACGCAGGATGATAACAATGATGACACCCACCACCACGAAGACTCCAAAGATAGAGAGCAGATACATTCGCTGGCGTTCATTCTCAATCTTTTCATGTTCATGCTGCAGCTTCTCTCGTTCTTGCTGGGCTCGCAGCTCGTCAATCTCAAAACGTTTATTCAGTTCGTTTAGCTGCTGGCGCGTCTCTGCCTGATTGATAGAGTCCACCAGCTCATAGTGCTGATCCAGATAGTTGTAGGCCTCTTTCCATTGGCCGATGTTTGACAGTATAATGGCGCGCTGTTTCAGTATCTCGGAGTAGGCGTTAATGTCTAGCTCTTCGGCCCCAGGCAACTGCTGGTCGTTCAGTTTCAACGCCTCTGAGAAGTTCTTGCGTGCTATGGCCAGCTGCACCCTGTAGCCCAGCACCTCATTGCGTGTCACCTGCGACCATCCTTGTCTGTCCAGATGCATGACCACCGAGTCTACATGCTGTTCGGCTTTGTCCAGGTCTTTCTGGTTCAAATAGTAGAAATAGCACGAGTGATGGTAGTAGTAAAGCCAGTTGTCGAACTGTCGTGGAGGGATAGTTGTGTCCTGTCTACAGATGTCGATATAGGCTTTCCATTCGTCCAACACGCTTTGCATTTTCTCCGTGGCTTCCAAGTCTCTCAGTTCATAGGTGTAGTACACATAGATGCTGTTTTTCAGGAATGAGCTGGCGCTGTCGGGATAGATTCTCAGTGCCTGTTCAAAGCTGCGTGCCGACTCCTCATGGTTCAACTGACAGTCATAAACCAGTGCTTTGATGAATTCGGCAGCTGCCAGACCATAGCCATTGTTACGCATGGCGGCATCGTCGTGAATCTCCTGTGCCACATCGATGGCCTTGCTGTGCTCACCGCTGAAGTTATACTCCTCGCCCAGCAGCATCCACACGTCATAGTAATCGGCCCAGAGTTCGTGCTCCTTGCAGAAGTCTCTCTCTGCAGGTACCGCCATCACCAGCGAGTCGTGGATATTATTGTTATAATAGTATGCCACCTTCATATAGCGACTCCTTGCCGAGTCGCTCCAGTTGACGTTATTCTTCTCAACGTTGGCAGTCGTATTGTCGCTATTATCCTGAGGTTGGTTGCAGGCACATGCAAACCCTATCAGGATGAATGTCCAAAGATGATGCAGTCTTTTCATATATAATGTAGGTCTTCAGATACAGTTAATAGATAGTTCGACATGCAAAGATATAAATAATTCGGTTAAAGACCATTATACAAACACTAATAATTGTTAATCATCATCGTTAAGTGCTTGGTTTTTTAGCGAAATAGGATTATCTTTGCAGGGCAATCAATAAAAACCTAACTTATGAGTAAAAAACTATTTGTAACCTTAACGCTTGCATTCGGTATGTGTGCAAGCATGTTTGCCCAAACCAATGAGACTGTTCTCGAAGAAGGAGGAACAGGCCCCTACAAGGCAGTGATGTACGAAGTGGAAGGATTCAAGGAGCACACCGTGTTTGCCCCCAAAGACCTTTCTGTGTTTAACGAGAAAAAGGCCCTACCTGTGTTGGTGTGGGGTAATGGCGGATGTGCCAACTCGCCTCGAGGTCATGAGAAGTTCCTCAACGATATTGCCTCCTACGGCTATCTCGTTCTGGCCACAGGCATCATGCCGAAGGAGGATGCACCACGAGGCATGGGCGGTATGGGACGTGGCAATCAGTCGCGCTCTGAGCAGCAGGTAGAGTCGATGGACTGGGCCTTTGCGCAGAATGCTGACAAAAACAGCCCGTTCTATCAGAAAATTGATACGAAGAACATCTGTATCTCAGGTATGTCGTGTGGTGGCCTCCAGGCACTCTTCAACTGCTTTGACCCACGTGTCACCTCTATTATGATATGCAACAGCGGCCTGTTCGACCAAGTGGAGGACGAAGGCGGTGCTGGTGGTGCTGGTCGCCCAAGGATGGGTGGTATGCCCAGCGTGGCCAAGTCTAAGCTGAAGGAGATACATTGCCCCATCATCTATATCCTGGGTGGCGAGAGCGATATCGCCTATAACAACGGCATGGACGACTTTAAGCGCATTGACCATGTGCCAGCCATTGCCTGCAACCTGCCCGTAGGTCATGGAGGCACTTATAACCAGCCCAATGGTGGTGAGTTCGCCATCGTGGCTCGTGCCTGGCTCGACTGGCAGCTCAAGGGCGACCAGGAAGCTTCAAAGATGTTCTGTGGCGACAAGCCCGCCATCTTGGATCGTAAAGACTGGAGTCTGGAGAAGAACGCAAAGGTAAAGTAAGCGAGCCAACAACCCAGAACACAAGTGTATAAAGCCTCTACAGGGGGCTTTATACGTTTTCATAATATTCTATCTGTAGTTCCTCGCTGACATTGAAGTCATCGTGAAAGTCGTCATCGTACTTATATACGATTTGCAGGCCGCGATAGGTGGAAGGGACCTTCAGCACTTCCAGCAGATGCCACTTGGGTCTGCCAAAGTAGTATGACTGTCTGTCGAGGATGATACGGTTGGAAACGAAGTCGAAGGTATAATAGCCACCACCGATGCACTGGTCGCCCTGTTTCAGCAGGTGCATGTGTTGGTCAACCATGCCCATGCGTAAAACGCCGTCCATAGTGATGATAAACTTTGGTAAATTCATTCGTTGATATAGTTCTTCGTCGACATGTCGTAGTAGAGTGCTTCGAGTTCCTGAAGAGTAAGGTTCTCTACAGAATGCTCAATCACCCTTATCAGTTCGTCACGCCGAAAGTCATCAGCCTGACCAAATCTTCCTGTGTAAGCCATAATCTTATTCTTCTACTCCTAAATACATAAAAAGTCTCAATAATCTGTGCAAAGATACTCATTATTCTTTAATTATTACTATCTTTGCACAGATATTGAGAATAGTTTAGTAAGAAATGATAGAAATAGGACTGAAACATACTAGTGAGTTGACGGTTACGGATGCCGTGACCGCTATTGCTGTCGGCTCTGGCGATATGCCCGTCTTAGCCACCCCGATGATGATGGCGTTAATGGAAAATGCAGCCATGCTGGCCGTCAAGGATGAACTGCCTGAAGGCAGCACAACCGTTGGCGGACATATAGAATCTTCCCATCTGAAACCCTCGAAGGTCGGTGATGTTGTAAGAGCAACGGCCGAGGTAACAAAGGTAGATGGAAAGAAGATAGAATACAAGATCTCTGCTTATTCTGGAGATATTCTCCTTGGCGAAGGCACACATCTGAGATTCGTTGTGGATAAAGAGAGATTCTTGCATCGCTAGCAAACAACCCTTATTTCATAGCCTGCTCGTCGGCAAACTCCTTGCCAACGAGCGCAAAATGTTCTGTCTTCTATTATACCATGAGTATGGTATTTTTATCGCTTTTCTCGCGTCAGCGTGCGGAGTTTGCCAGAAAAATAGTACCTTTGCAGTCAAAAACAATAGAGAATATGAAAGCAATTAGTACAACAAAGGCACCGGCAGCCATTGGCCCATACAGTCAGGCCATCAAAGTGGGCAATCTCGTTTATACCTCTGGTCAGATTCCCATCGACCCTGCTACCGGCTGTTTTGTCGAAGGAGGCATCAAGGAGCAGACCCGCCAGTCGCTGACCAACGTTAAGGCCATCCTCGAAGAAGTTGGACTGACGATGGGTAATGTCGTAAAGACTACGGTGTTCATGGCCGATATGAACGACTTTGCCGATATGAATGCTGTCTATTCAGAATTTTTCTCGGAGCCATATCCTGCACGCTCTGCCGTGGCCGTCAAGACCTTGCCGAAAGGCGCATTAGTAGAGATTGAAGTCGTGGCAGAAGTGGTATAACGCAACGAATAAACTAAACTAACAAGACATAAAAATGGGAAAAAAGATTGTTTTAGTGACTGGTGCCAATAAGGGCATCGGATTTGGAATTGCCAAGCACCTCGGTCTGAGTGGCTGGCAGGTAGTGATTGGTGCACGTGACGAACAGCGTGCAGAGAAGGCCATCAGCGAACTGAAGTCAGCTGGTGCCAATGTGTTGGGCTGGGTGAATATCGAACTGAAAGACCTCGCCAATGTTGAACAGGCCGCCAAGGAGATTAATGAGCGGTTCCCAGAGCTGACACTGCTCGTGAACAATGCCGGCATTCCTGGCGACATGAGTGTGGACAGCGAGCATACAGAGATTAGTGTCATCCGCGAGACCCTCGACGTGAACTTCGTTGGTACCTTCGCCCTCACCAAGGCCCTGATACCTCTGATTGCCAAGAACAATGGCCGTATCGCCAATGTCACCGTACCCTCAGAGATTAGTCCTTATTGGCACCCGTTAGCTTACGTGGCCAGCAAGGCTGCACAGAACGCCATGATGGGTGTGATGGCCATTGAATTCCAGCAGGCTGGTACGCCTGTGGAGACGTTCTCTGTTCACCCAGGTCCCACCACCACCGATCTGAATGGAAATATGGCCCTCCCCGGCTTCCATGATATCGAGACGGTAGGTCAGAAGTTTGCCGAACTCATCAACGACGGTCAGAGCCATCAGGGCGAGTTCATAGAACTTTATCCCATTGTCAAAGAGGATTAAGAACAGCACGTTATGAATAGAAGGACGGTTTTAGGCATTCTTATACTGTTGCTGACCATATCGGCAAATGCTCAGACTGTGCAGAAGGACAGCCAAGTTGTGAAGGATGAGGCTAAAAGCAAGGTGTACAATGAAGACATCAACCCTCTTGAGCAGATTGACAAAGCAGTGGCTAAGGCCAAGGCTGAGGGAAAGTTTGTTGTTTGTCAGGTGGGTGGCAACTGGTGTATCTGGTGTCTGCGCTTTGCTGACTTCATAGTCAACGATACTGCTATCAGTAAGGTTATAAGCGATAACTTTGAGTACATCCACGTAAACTATAACCCCAGAAAATCAGAGAGTGCAGAGAAGGCTCAACAGGCTGCTGCTCTGATGAAGCGACTGGACAACTGTGGACGTTTTGGCTTCCCCGTGTTCGTTGTCCTCGACGAGGAGGGTAGGGTTCTTCATATTCAGGACTCCAGTTTCCTTGAAGAGGGGCAGGGTTATAATCAGGGGAAGGTGCTGCGTTTTTTCAGAAACTGGACACCCAAGGCTGTTAGAAACAACTAAAGAACATGATTGGTAGGGATTGATGTTGTGGCATCTTGAATCACCAATCCTGCCAACGTGAAGCCAAAAATGGCTGTAATATGAGCTAATGAGCCGTTGGTTTGAGGTTTATTGAATAATGAGGGTGTCTCGTCAGTATCTGGCGGGCACCCTTTGTTTTCTAATAGTTCATCACTATAGACTACTTGGAACTTCTTCTCTGGAAATTGTTCGTAGTGCTTGAATTTCTTACGGATGGCGCGTGCCAAAGGGTCACCCTGCACCTTCCAGAACTCGGTGACCTTGATGCGTGTGGGGTCGAGCTTCAAAGCAGCGCCCATCGACGAGAAGAACTTAGCCTTCGTCTTGCAGGCCAGGAGGATAAGGGCAGCCTTGTCCTTCAAGGAGTCGATGGCATCGATGATATAGTCGTAGTCCTCCAAACCAAATTCAGAGGCAGTTTCCTCTGTGAAGATTTTCTGTAGGGCCGTAATCTCTGCCTTGGGATTGATGCTGAGTAAGCGTTCCTTCAGGGCATCCACCTTCACCTGACCAACGGTCTTGGTGGTGGCCATCAATTGGCGATTGATATTCGTGATGCATACGCAGTCGGAGTCAACGATTGTCAATTGGTGAATACCACTACGCACCAAGCTCTCGGCACACCACGAGCCTACGCCGCCTACACCAAAGATAATCACCCGCTTCTGGGCGATACGTTCCATCGCCTCATTCCCCAACAACAACTCACTCCTACGAAATATAGCACTATCTATTGCCATCGTCTTTTCTAATTTGGATGCGAAGATACAAAGGGTAGTCGGGTTGGATTATTCGTAATGTCTGATTCTGACATCGATGCCTTCAGCCTGTAGTTGAGAGGGGAGGGTAGAGACATCGGTCTGTCCGTAGTGATAGGGGAAGACCACCTTTGGCTTGATAATCTTGGCTGCTTTAACCAATTGGCTGGTTGTCATGGTATAAGGCTGGTTGCAGGGTAGAAAGGCGATGTCGATATCTTTGATGGATGCCATCTCTGGAATGTCTTCCGTGTCACCAGCAATATATATTCTCAGTCCGTCGATGGTCAGGATATAGCCATTGTCGCGTCCCTGAGGATGGAACTGTGTACGTCCTTCCGTGATGTTATAGGCTGGCACGGCCTCTACGGTAAAGTCGTCAGCAATCTTTAGCTTATCTCCGTTAGCCATTACCTGACCAGAGCCAAGCATATCAGCACAACGGCGGTTGGTGATGAGTCGTGTGCCGTCGTTAGAGAGTTGCTTGATGGCTTCCTTGTCGAAGTGGTCGCCATGCTCATGGGTCACGAAGATAAAGTTGGCCTTGGGCATTGCGGTGTAGTCAATGGTTTTATTGCCGAGTTTGGTCACAGGGTCAATCTCTATCTCCTTGCCGTCGTACTCCACTCGGATGCTGGCATGAACCAAGGCGTGGAACTTGACCGTCTTTCCGCTCTTGGTCTGAAAAACATCCTCTTCGTAAGTTACTAGAGCTTCGCCAGAACGCTGCTCTTTTGCTTGGCCACAGGCTGTGGTGAGTCCACAAATAGCCAGTAAACAGGTTAGAAAAGTCTTCATATATACTATATATTTCAAAACAATGCTGCAAATATAGTGATTATTTCGAAATTATCATTATCTTTGCAGATATTTTTTGGAGAATCGTGCAAATATCAAGAGCAATAACGGACAATAACTAAAAGATAAATATGAAGAAGAGCAACATGAGAGTATGCGCCCTGCTACTGGCGCTGATGGCAACAACTGCTACGTGGGCACAAAGACAGAAACCTATGGTGCTGTGGTATGACCGACCTGCTACGGCTTTCGAAGAGTCGTTGCCGTTGGGTAATGGCCGACTGGGTATGTTGGTCTATGGCGACCCTCATGATGATGTGGTGCAGTTGAACGACCTGACGCTGTGGTCAGGCAAGCCTGTCGACCTGCATGAGGATGAGGGTGCTAGCCGCTGGATTCCAGAGATACGCAAGGCGCTCTTTGCAGAGAACTATGCCAAGGCCGACTCGCTGCAGTTGCATGTGCAGGGACATAACTCAACCTATTATCAGCCGTTGGGTACTCTTCATATTATAGATAAGAATGTGGGTGCTATGACAAACTACCGTCGCGAGCTTGACCTTGACTCTGCCTTGGCACATGTGAGTTATCAGAAGGGTGGGGTGAGCTATCGTCGTGAGTATCTCTGCTCGTCACCAGACCATCTGGGTGCTGTCAGGCTGACGGCCTCAGCAGCAGGTGCCATCAATGCTGAGGTGAGTCTCACCTCAATTCTGTCGCATAAGACGAAGGCTGGCGCACAGCAGCTCACCATGACAGGTCATGCTATGGGAGCGGCAGAGGAAAGTACGCATTTCTGTACGATTGTCAGGGTGGAACATCAGGGCGGCACGATAGAGACGGCTGATTCGACCCTGTTGCTGAAAGGTGTCACAGAGGCTATTATCTACTTTGTCAACGCCACCAGTTTTAATGGTGCCACGAAGCACCCCGTGCTGGAAGGTGCTCCCTATATCGAAGAGGCCAACAACCTCGCCTGGCATACAAAGAATATCCAATATGCAGAGGTGAAAGACCGTCATGTGGCTGACTACAAGCATTTCTTCGACCGTGTGAAGCTGAATTTCCTGTCTGGCAAGTCGACTTATGATAACATCCCTACCGACTCGCTCCTTCGTAGCTATGGTACCTCAATAGCCAATGACCGCTATCTGGAGACCCTCTATTTCCAGTTTGGACGTTATCTGTTGATAGGTTGTTCACGAACGCCTGCCGTGCCTGCCAACCTGCAGGGACTCTGGAATCCCCACCGCTTTGCACCTTGGCGTGGCAACTATACCATTAATATTAACTTAGAGGAGAACTACTGGCCTGCCTTTGTGGCTAACCTGGCAGAGATGGCGATGCCGCTTGACGGCTTCATCGCAGCTTTGGCAGAGACGGGTTGCCACACCGCAAAGAACTACTATGGCATCAACCGTGGTTGGTGTGCAGGTCATAACAGCGATATCTGGGCGATGGCTAATCCTGTGGGCGAGAAGAACGAGAAGCCCGAATGGGCCAACTGGCCTATGGGTGGCGCCTGGTTGGTGGAGGCTCTGTGGGAGCATTATCAGTTTACGGGTGATGAGGCCTACCTTCGTCAGACGGCCTATCCGCTGATGAAAGGTGCTGCTGAGTTCTGTCTCGACTGGCTCATCCCCAACCCCAATAATCCGCAGGAACTGATTACAGCTCCCAGCACCTCGCCAGAAAACGAATATGTTACAGATAAAGGCTATCACGGCATGACCTGCTATGGTGGCACTGCCGATTTGGCCATCATTCGTGAATTGTTCCAGAACGTTATCAAGGCAGGCAAGTTGTGTGGCGATACTGTTGCCGCATACGAGAAGGCCCTAGCGCGCCTGCATCCCTATACCGTGGGAAA
>Ga0265300_10003608_pt1 | contig 12666 bp, 1 predicted proteins | sample AusTroGonzalo_MG_FD_193482 | JGI IMG/M metagenome (GOLD analysis project Ga0265300, IMG submission 193482) | Bovine rumen microbial communities from tropical cattle in Woodstock, Queensland, Australia - Gonzalo_03 | ecosystem: Host-associated > Mammals > Digestive system > Stomach > Rumen ... | reverse complement strand
ACACATACGGCCATTAAGAATGATATTGATAAATATATTGTTCCCGCATACTACTGCACCAGTGACACAATAAGGCCTTATGGCGGAAACTACTATCAGCAAGACAACAACTACCGTGCCCTGAATGCCTGGAGCGCTATGTCTGAGGAAGACCGCAGCCACTTCATGTTCAACTATGATGCACTTGACCTGCTTATAGATTCCACCTACTCAAAGAGAGAAGGTTATAAATATCAGTATGACTCTGAGTACGGCACATTCCATGAGGCAAAGCAGAACAAGGCTACCTACTCTCTGACCACGCCTATTGATTATGAGGCCAGGTACAACGGTGCTGAGTCATTGGAATTCATAACAGATGATGGTACAGACTCCATCGCCACAAACGGCACTGTACTTACACGTACTGAGTTTGAACGCCTACCCAATGAACAGAAGCATTATGCTCCAATCAAGATTCAAAACGCAGGTCCATACTACGTAGTGAATACTGAGTTCACCTATCTTGAACCGTATGCCGTAGGACAGACCATTGAACAGAGCACATATGATAATCTGCCTGATTCAATGAAGACTAATTACATCACGCAGTTGTCTGGACTCTCAGAATATATAGGTCAGAGACTCTACTTCTGCCGCGAGGGTTACACCATTTCTGACTCTACTGCTATAGGTCGGTCAGTCAAGGATATTATGGGCATAACACCAGATCACATTTATAACCTTGGAGACAGTGTTCCTGTAGGCGTTATCATTGCTCAAGGTGAACAGAACGACAACGAAAACTGCTATACCAGCCTTATCAACAAGCAGACAAACTTCTCCATTATAGGCAAGGCACCTGTTGAGACCAGTACGCTCTATGTGAGCCGTAACTCCGACATATTTGACTTGAGCCGCGACAAGATCATAACCGTTATCTACCAGTATGATTATGAGGAGAGTGATGAGTCAGGTAACAACATCACACCTATCAGTGAGCGCCATGTACTCAACATCCACCTGCAGTTCAAGAGCGGTATTCCTACAATTGATGATATTACCAGTCCGGACATCGTACTGCCCGGTACAAGCGTATCATTAAATACTCCTGATGTAACTCCTGGTGCATATGAAGTTATAGAACGCGGATGGGAGCTCTTTGAGAAACCGTCTTACGCTGAGAGCCACATCAACGGTATTAATTATTTAGCCGCAGACCCGCTATTCTGGTATCAGGACGGTTACTACTTAGCTTACTACGCTAAGACATACTTAGGCAAGACCTACTCCAACGCTGTTCCTGTAAGCGTGGCTAACTACCATGACCTTAAGGAGGTGATGGATGACAAGGATCACCATATGTATGTGGATTATGACCGCACTGAGCTCAAGCGTGACAGCAAGATATATATCAATGACTACAGCGGCGCTGATGAGAACGGTCTTGACCTGTTGAAGGATCTGTTTGACTTGAGTTTACTCGACAATAATTCCACAGGAGTTACAGACGGTAAGGTTACTGCTGCCGGCAGCCTGCAAGGTCATTCTTTGCTCAACAACAGCATTGAAACCAAGAACATGAACGGCACCATCGTAACCAAGGGTGTGCGTGGCGGAACCAACCTTGAGTTCATACTACGTACAGACATAGACCATTCAGACAGTACATGGACTCCTATAGGTTATGAAATGGATGAATGCTTCAAGGGTACGCTGCACGGTGACGGTTACACAATAACAGGACTGACAAATTCACTGTTCCAGAACCTGTGCGGTAACGTCTATAACCTGGGTGTAACCGGTACATTCACTGGTGCTGGTATAGCAGAAAGCGGTACCGGCTATATTGAGAACAGCTGGATAAGCACTTCATCAATAGTAGCCAAGACATCACGACCTGTATTCGGCAATCCAAGCAGATCCACCAGTGATAAGATTCAGATAGTGAACAGCTACTATCTGGAGAATGATACTGATGCAGTCAAGAATGGTTCATATACCAAGATGATTGCTGATTATGAAGATAGTGAAGGATATGTTGATCACGGAACACCTATCCGCAAGCCTGCCCAGTCATTCCGTAACGGTGAGGTGGCATATAACCTTAACGGATTCTATCTGAACAGACGCTATTATAACGGCATCGGTCAAAACGACGGCTTAGATTACCGTTACATTGACTCGGAGAACGGATATAAGTTAGATACCATCTACTATCCTGCCTCCACAGATGCCAAGTATGGCAATATGGACTATATCCACGAGCGTTATGCGGACGGTGACTACCGATTTGCCGGTGGAACCACAAGCATAGATGATGATTACCGTCAGGTATTTGAAAGCAGTACGGATGAGAAAGCCATATTCGCTCCGATATGGCCTGATGACTACATCTTCTTTGGTCAGAACCTCACATTCGGCTATGATGATGAGAAACCGCATCAGTCATTGCCGTCACATTACTACACTACTGCCACAACATCCAACCGCGTATATCGCGCTCCGGCATACTACGGCAGCAGTGAGATGAATGTGGCTTACCTCAATCCTGATGCATATCTGGTATCAGGCTTCAAGAATCAGGACAGCATACCTGCATATCCGGGAATGACAGCAATAGACTTTACCGGATATGATGACAGTGACTATAATCAGGGCATGTCATCCGGTAACAGGTTCTACACCCCGCTGCTTGACTTCAGCGGACTTACCTCAATACGCACTGACGGTCAGACCAAGAACCTGCTGGCATACTCCATCAAGGCCGATGCAGCTACCACAGATGTTATCAATAACTACTTCAAGGAGCCCGACTACCAAACATATCTGGCTAATGACGGTTATGAGAGCATAAGCAAGATTTCAAGAGAAGACAGCCTCAGAATGCATGGTCATCTGGTAGTAATGGAATCAGACCATTCATATCATGCCGTCAATGACCAGTTCCTGGTTGACAAACAGGACTTCAACGCTCCTATTAGCTACGTCATGGGCTCAAGAAGTGATTATGACAACCTGATGTGGTACCAGCGCACACCAGAGATATTTGTAAGGAACGCAGGTACCGGTTGGGAGAGCATAAGCCTGCCGTTCACCGCCAATGTTGTCACCACCAGTAACAAGGGTATGATAACCCACTTCTATGAGGGTAGCACGGTAGGTCATGAATACTGGCTGCGTACACCAGACAAGATGGATCCTGATGATAACACTAACACCAAGATTCTGTTCAAGTCATTGGCCAAGGCTACTGATGCTGACAAGGCTGCCGGCAAGGGTGCTGACATCACCTACTCCAACACATTCCTGTGGGATTACTATTACACCAGGAACGGCGGACGTGATGCCAATGATGATATCTATCATGACGAGTATTATAATGGCCCGAGAAAGTATAATAAATATCCGTTCCAGGCAGCAACAGAGCCGTATCTGATAGGATTCCCCAGTGAGAGATTCTATGAGTTTGACCTGAGCGGAAACTTTGAAGCCAAGAACACGGCTGATCCTACCAGACCGCCTAAGCTTGGCAGACAGACCGTTACATTTGTTTCAGCTGCTGACGGTACTGTCCAGATAGGAGTATCTGATGAGGATTATGAGACAGCAGTTGAGGTAACAGATGCCGCATACAAGTTCAAGCCCACATATCAGGCCCGTGAACTTAACGGCTCAGAAACCTATCTGCTCAATTCAACCGGAGTAGCATTCCAGAATGACACTACGGCTGGCGCCAAGGTCAAGACTGTGCCGTTCCGTGCATACTTTACCACCGCCACCGCACCTCATACTGCTCAGATGCGCATGGGTACCCGTGCCACCGCCCTCTATCTGGGCTACCGTGGTGATCAGGATGAACTTGAGGAGGTAGCGACCCAGACTGGTCTCTATATCTACACGCAGGATATGAACATCCACATAGAGAGCACACTTGAATACCCGGCCGAGGTAACCATAATGACCGTAGCCGGCAAGCTGCTCAAGCAGTTCACCATCCAGCCCGCAACCAAGGTGACCGTACCCGTAAACAGCCGCGGCGTTTACATTGTGAACCACCAGAAGATTGCAGTAACAAAATAATGATATAAAAGTTGAGCTAAAACATAATTGAAGACGTTGACAAGCAGAAGATGAAAATTATGAGAAGTAACAACAAATTGACACCCCGCCGCAACTGCCACCTCCGCACCTTCGCGCTTCTGGCAGCCCTACTGCTCGGTACGTCATTACCACTAAAGGCTCAGGGTGACTACAACATGGAGAGCGGCTTCTACTACCTGGAGAACAAGCAGAATAACGAAGGCTACTTCCTGGTGCCAGCGAGCGGTGACGGCACTATGAAATACTTCAACAACGACTCAAACACTCCCTACCTCACCACTTACAAAAAGAGCAAGGAGACCACCGATGAGGCTATCAACAACTTCATCTGGTATGTGGAGAAGGTATCGACAGGCATCTACCGACTGCGCCACATGCTCACGGGTCGTTATGTGGCCATACATGGTGTGGTGGACAACAGTAACCCGGCCCGCCGGCGCTTTCATCTGGAAACCCAGCAGATGCCCGACGACTACACCACCCAATTTCTCTTTTTCCAGCGAAACGATAAGATAGGCATCCGCCACGCCTCTGTCTACGCCCAGCAAGATGCTACCACCCAATATTGGTGGATGGAAGTTTCCGGCGGAAATAAGGACAACTACGCGCAAAACGACTACAACGGCCTGGTAGGCCTGTGGCATACAATCGGCGATAACGGAGGCCGTGAGAAATGGGCCCAGCCTGCGGCTATCGAATCAGAAAAGAAGGTATGCCTCCCACCAGTCATCAGCTACAATGGCTCCGAGGTGACCATCAGCAGTTATGAGGGAGCCACCGACGTGGACTTCTACTACACCACTGACGGCAGCGACCCAACCACCTCGTCAACCCACTACACCGTCCCCTTTGCCTTGGCCACAGGCACCGTGAAGGCCATCGCCGTGCGCGATAACAGTTTCCAGAACCCCACTGTCACCATATACAACACGCAGCAGTGCGCAACCCCCACCATCACCTTCAACAGCAACACCGGCAAATACGGCCTCAGCTGTGCAACCTCCGACGTTACTTACTACTACACCACAGATGGAACCATTCCCACTCCCACCTCCACTTCCACAACTGACAGCATCATACTCCCGCTGGATCTTGACGGAGAACAACTGCGTGTAGTGGCCGCCCGTACCGCTGGCGATTTCAGCGATGTCTCAGTTCCCGTAACCGTGGCGATACCTCTGTGCGCGGCCCCCACCTTCACTATGACCATTGAAGGCAGCAAGGCATATATTTCGATATCGTGCGACACCGCCAACGCCACGATAAGATATAACAACAACAGCAATGCACCCACCTCTGCCACAGGAACAGTGTACTCTGCCCCCATACAAAAAACAATCACCAACGCTTCCTCTACCCATACGGCACGAGCCTTCAGACAGGGTTACCGCCGTTCATCGTCAACCACATATAACTACTCCAAGCTGGCCACTCCGGCCATCACCGGTGTCAATGCCAACGGCTCGCTGACCTTGACGCCTGCAGGTGCCACCTTCCGCTACACCACCAACGGCAATGACCCTAATTGGCAAAGTACCGAACTAGTAGCTGGCACCACAGTGGTGTTGCCAGCAGGTACTGACGTCACCGTGGTCAAAGTGCGCGGGTACAAACTAGGCAACGGCTACTCCGATGTGCTGCCCTACTACGTTCCTACGCTACAGGAGCCCACCATCACTGAGAGCGATGGCAATATCACCATCAGCGGTGAGACCGGTGCCACCATCTACTACACCACCAACGACAGCGATCCCACCACTTCGTCGCCCCAATACTCCTCCCCCTTCCCCAAGGGCAGTGCTACGGTAATACGCGCCTATGCCTCCAAAGCGGGCTACAACGATTCCCAAATTGCCACCCTTCAGGATGCTGTGGTAGTGTACTCCACTGACGAAATCACCAGGATGACTGGCAGCTACAAGTTGGCCGAAGGCTTCACTATCAACGGCCCTATCGGTACCACAGCAGCACCCTTCAGAGGCACCATCGACGGCCAGAATAACCGCATCGCCTCGTCCATGCACCCCTTGGTGGCTTATGCCCAGGATGCCAAGATAAAAAATATCCTACTCACCACCGCCACCGTCAACGGTGACACCGTGGGGGCCATATGCAACATCGCCACAGGCCACACCCGCATCTACAACTGCGGTCTCCAGGGTGGCACCGTCATGGGCAACAACATCGCCGGCGGCCTGGTGGGCTTCATCGATGACAACGCCCGTGTCATCAATTGCTACAGCTATGCCAACGTCAGTGGCGGGAACTATGCCGCCGGTATCGTGGGCTATAATAACTACGCCACCACCAGCGTCCCCACCAATCTCAAGACCATGGTGATGAACTGCATGTTCTATGGCGACATCACTGCTGGCGCCAACAAATCCCCCATCTACGGCGGCAATATCATTTCTAATGCAGGTGACAACGGCGTAGGCAATTACAATTATTTCCGCCTCGAAGCCCCGTATGTAAGTCCTACAGCAACCATCACCTACAACTGTGCCCTCGGTGCCGAGGACCGTTTCCTGCAGCGTTTCGAGTTCTATCGTCATCTTCTCAACAGCCACCGCGAGCTGGCTGGCTGGTGGGCCTCTGACAGCTATGACAAAGAACCTATGTACAAGTGGGTGCTGCACCCCGACAGCATCGGCACATCGCATCCTTATCCCATACTGATGCCGTTCGGCAAATACCCCTCGGTGGTGAACTATGATGCCGAGCATGCAGAAGAGAACCAGCCCCGTAATCAGGGGGGCAAGCTGGGCACCCTTTCGGTGACCATTCAGATGGGCAGCGGCGGTGCCGTATATGGTAAACCCACTGGAGCCGTCATAACCAAATCAGACACCACTCTTATCATCACCGACAAAGATCCCGAGCATTTCAACTTTAACTACTACAAGGTACAGTTACCCTACTACAACGACGTGGGTACCAAGAATTACAACGGCAATCGCGTAGTCACGGGTTGGAAGATTGTCAGCATCACCGGCGGCACTCCCGGCACCTTTACCACTTCCGACACCTGGGGTGGATACAATTTTGCTGACCGCAACTGCACCAACAAAGACCTCTACGGCACCAGTGGTCGTGTATTCAACCAAGGTGCCTACTGGGATGTGCCAGAAGGGGTGACGGCCATCACCATCGAACCCTATTGGGCCAAATGCGTATACTTGGCCGACCCCAACGCCGACAAGGTTTACAAATCTGATATGTCGGCCGGATACGACGTATCCAACGTCGGTGGCGGAAAGATATTCAATAACGGCAGCAGCTATTCCATTGCCGGAGAGAACCAGGTGGTGTACACCTCTATGGGCAACGCTATCTCAAGCACGAATAGTACAGGACTTTTTGTGGGCGTTGTAGGGGATCCAAATAATCAATCCGTATATGACTATGCCGTGGTGCTTGTGGGCAATTATCACCATTATTACGCAAAAAACGCAATGGAAGCAAGTAAGAGCAAACCCTACACGATTACCTCCATCGACCTTGACGGCGACAATGAGCCAGACTACTCCTATATCCTGCGCTTCAATGACCGTGCCGAATGCCACCCATTGAGAGTCGATTTCATCAATATCCCAGGCCTCGGTATGGCTCAGAAGTCTACCGGCGGCACGGGCTCCTACAACTTCGGAATCCTGATTCCCAAAGGTTGGTACGAGAGTACCAACACCTCGCTCTTACGGTTCACCCAGTTCGAGTATGAGCATTCGGCCAGAAGCACAACCGATGCCCTCATCGTGCAGGGCGGCGTGATGGAGCAATGGGTGAGCAACAACCAGAAAGGCACATCGAACAAAATACCCTACATCCACGTGGGCGGCAACGTGTGGTTCAAGGAGTTCCACACAGGCTGTCACCAAGATAAACAAATAGCCACCAAGCACTCACCCGTGTCGGTGACAGGAGGCGACTACAACGAGTTCTACCTCACTGGACTCTACCGCGGCGATGTGGCCAACAAAGAAGACAATGCCGAATGCTATATCAATGGCGGCCGCTTCGGCATCGTATGCGGTGCTGCCATGGAGGGCATCGGCAAAGCCAATGGTGCTGACAATACAGGCAATATCACCTGGCTGATACAGAACGCCGACATCGATGAGTTCTATGCCGGCGCTCTCAACGCCGCCAGACCCGCGACGGGCAACCTCAGCACCACCATTACCAATAGCCATGTGGGTCTCTTCTGTGGCGGCCCCAAGTTCGGCGATATGAGCAGCGGCAAGACCGTCACCACCACAGCTACAGGCTGCACCTTCGGCACCTTCTTCGGCGCCGGCTACGGTGGCAACTCCTACAGCCGCCGCGCCCCTACCAACCAGAATAACAAAATCAATATCGACTGGAACAAATGGGTGCGAGATGAATACAAGCAGGTCTATGGTAGCGACTATGGCGGAGTCTCTACACAAATCAACTACCAGTTCATCCCCATGTCGAGCAATGTGGACAATGTGTGCCGACTCTTTGTGGAATATGTCAAGTTCTCGTTGGCGACCACGCGAGGCGTCACCTCCAACCTGAAACACTGCACCATCACGGGCAACTTCTACGGCGGCGGCAGCCTCGGCAAGGTCGACGGCCCCGTCACCTCCACCATCGACTCCTGCATGGTGAACGGCAATGTATATGGCGCCGGCTTCTCGGCTTCGCTGCCCACCGTCGAGGTCGACAGCATCGGCTTCCGCGTGGAGCCTTACTACTATACCGAACTCGGCACCTACCGCACCGGCGTCAAAGGTCAAACCAAGCCTTACACTTGGGAACATAAAGATGAGGTCACCAGCACAGACAATGCCATAGACAAGGTAAACCAAATCCTCTATACCACTGTTAACCTTGACAAGACCAATCTCGGCTCAGTTAATACAGCCACCATTACACTCAAGGGCAACACCACGGTGGGCACTCAAGGAGATGACGACACAGGTAATGTCTATGGCGGTGGCGACGAAAGCGCCGTTAGCGGCAACACCAAAGTCATCCTCGAAGATGGCACCCACGTGCTTGGTAATGTTTATGGCGGCGGCAACAAAGGTGCCGTGGGCGGCAACTCCGAGGTGAAGATTCAGGATCAATAACGGTTATGTTTTTTCCACCTGATTTAATTTATTTTAGGTGTTCAAGGACTCTTGCGAGCAGATTGGTTATTGAGAATCAAAGAAATAAAAGCAACAACACAAAGAATGAAGAGAAACCATAATACACAGTGCCCCCTCTTCCGCACCATAACCCTCATAGCAGCCTTCCTCTTGCCGGTAGGGGTGTGGGGGCAGACGGAAATACATGATCTCTCTGATATCATCAGCCAAACGGGCAGTTATATCCTCGCCAGCGATTTCTCCACAACGGGTACGCCGTCTGGTGGCATCGGCTCCAGTGCATCCAATCCTTTCAAAGGCACCATCGATGGTCAGTTAGTGACGATTACGGGTACTTGGAACAAGCCCCTATTTGACTATGTAGAGGATGCCACGATTAAGAATGTCATCATAGACTCTGTCTTAATCAGCACAGGAGGAAAGGTAGGTGCCATCTGTGGTACCGCCGGCGGTGCTACTCGCATCTATAACTGTGGTATTCTTCGCGGAAAGGTTGGAAGTACAGGTGGAGCGACGGATAATCCCAAAACTGACAATGCCTGTGGCGGTTTAGTAGGTCTACTCGATGGTACTTCACGTGTCATCAACTGTTATAGCTATGCCACTATCACCGGCGGTAACCGCGTGGCTGGTATTGTTGGTTACAACAATGGGACTACCAAAGCAGGCAGTATCAACACCATGGTGATGAACTGTATGTTCTATGGCGACATCACTGGTGGTAATAAGGTTTCTCCCGTCTATGGAGGAAATAATATCAATAATCTGCAAGGTGGTCTAAACACTTTCAACTACTATGCCTACGACAAATTGAAGACAACAAGTATCTCTGGAGAATCTTTCTACAACTGCGCTTTGGCCGTGGAAGAGAAATACCTAAACCGTTTCGAGTTCTACCGTCTGTTGCTTAACAGCAACAAGAAACTTGCGGCCTTCTATGCGACAGGTAATGTGGAAAATGCCGACCAAATGGCCAAATGGGTGTTGGAAACTGCAGATAGAACCATCGCCAATCCAAAACCCTATCCGATACTGAAGGCACAGGGAACCTATCCCTCTATCATCAACCCTGACATCACCAATGCACCCGACAGTGCTACGGTTGGGCGAAATAAGGGTGGAAAATTGGGAAGGACGTTGTCCGTGACCATCAGCGGCACGAAAACCGACGGTGGACAATCGTGGCCATCAGGTGCCAATGTGACAACGACAAGCCTGACCTTGATACGTACCGACAAGGACTTTGACCGCTTTAACTTCAACTACGACAAGGTTCAATTGCCCTACTACAATGACGTGGGTACAGGCAACTATACTGGCAATAAAGTGGTGACAGGTTGGAAGATTACGGCCATCACCGCTGTCGACGGCGACCCTTACACCGCTGCGAACTATCCTACTTCAGGAATCAAAGATTACCCCGACCATAATTATGCCGACCGCAGAAGTTCCAATAAGGACCTTTATACGGTCAGTAAGCGTGTCTTCTCGCAAGGAGCCTATTTTGATGTGCCTTACGGTGTGACCTCCATCACCATCGAACCCTATTGGGGTAATGCGATATATGTTGCTGATCAGTATTATGATGTGGTGTATAAAAATGATTACTCAGGGAAACAAGGTGTAAGCCAAACCGGAACACAGACGGTTGATAATACCACGCTATTCAATGGCCAAAAAATAAGAACCAGCATCACCGGTCTTGGTTCGGGAACAACAGTCTACGACAACGCCGTTGTGCTGGTGGGCAACCTGCACTTGGATGGTGTGCCGTCAAACGGAACTAATCCTTTTACCATGATGTCAGTAGATGAGGATAATGACCATGAGCCTGACTATAGCCTGATATACCATCACAAAGGCCGTACCGCGATTGCTCCTATCCGTTTTGACTTCCTGAACATACCTGGAACAGCGCAGGCGCAAAAACCCAACGACGCCAGCCTTATCTGCAACTTCACCATCTTCAAGACTAGAGGTTGGTTCGAGACCACCAATACAGCACTTTTTTACACCTCGCAACTGGAGTATGAGAATCTGGATGGCTGCGCCAAGACCGACGCTCCGCTCATCTTGCTTGGCGGCGTGGTAGACCAGTTTGTTTCGACGCAGAAAAATGACGTCGAAGGAAAAACCATCTATATCCATGTGGGCGGCAACGTGTGGATCAACGAGTTCGGCATGGGCACCCACAGCGACGGCAGCAAGTCCACACCCCACGTACCCGTTTCGGTGACAGGGGGTGACTACGAGAGATTCTACCTTACAGGCACCTATAACGCCAATGCTGCTGTGAGGGACGATAATGCGGAATGCTACATCAGTGGTGGACACTTTGGCGAGGTGGCTGGTGCTGCCCAAGAGCAGATAGGTAATAATACTACCACATACGGCAATGTGCATTGGCAAATCTACAATGCCGACATCACAAGTTTCTATGGTGGTGGCGTCAACGAAGCCAAGCCTGTGAAGGGCAACATCACCACCGATATCTACAATAGCCATGTGACCACTTTCTGCGGCGGGCCGAAATTCGGCAACATGGCCACGAACAAAACGGTGACCACCACGGCAGAAGGGTGTGTCTTCGGAACCTATTTCGGTGCCGGCTATGGGGGCAACTCATACAGCCGGAAGAAATACTACGACGAAAGAACACCTGCTTGGGAAACTACCCTGCAAGGCTATTATACTACTGATAGGGGTAAATATTTCGATGGATTGTCGACAAATTCTAAAAATGGTGGTGGCAATGACGCCCAATACGGCAAGAAAGGCCCTGGTGTGGCTACAGATTTCGACTATGAGTTTTTCGTCTGGAGTAGTGGACAGACAGGAGGTCGTTTCTTTGTAAAGTTCGTCTCCTTCTCGCTGGCGCAATGCAACGATGTGAACTCCACGCTGACGGGCTGCACCGTCAATGGGAACTTCTATGGCGGCGGTAGCCTGGGCAAGGTGTCCGGCACCGCTGCTTCGGTGCTCGACAATTGCACCGTCAAGGGCAATGCCTTCGGCGCCGGCTATTCCGCCACCCTGCCCACCATCCCCGTCAGAGATGCAGGGTTTGCACAAAGCGGCTCCAATTATTTGATTCCTGTGTATAACAGTTCATCGGGCATGTTCGAGCCAGGCACTTTCTCTGGCACAACGGACTATACATGGAAACATGTGGCTGACAACCCGTCCAACGGCGGAGCGGGGTTTGACGGCACACAAGTCAAGACAACACAGAATATCGAAAAGACCAACCTCGGTTCCGTCGGTACTGCTGTGTTGACGTTGAAAAATACCACTGTCGATGGTAACGTCTACGGTGGCGGTGACGAAAGCTCCGTCAATGGTACAGGTGATGAAGGAAACACCACCGTTATCCTCGAAGGCAGCACCCATGTAGGTGGCAACGTCTACGGCGGCGGCAACAAGGGTGCCGTCAGCGGCAATTCTAAAGTGGAAATAAAAGACC
>Ga0265300_10003605_pt1 | contig 12673 bp, 34 predicted proteins | sample AusTroGonzalo_MG_FD_193482 | JGI IMG/M metagenome (GOLD analysis project Ga0265300, IMG submission 193482) | Bovine rumen microbial communities from tropical cattle in Woodstock, Queensland, Australia - Gonzalo_03 | ecosystem: Host-associated > Mammals > Digestive system > Stomach > Rumen ... | reverse complement strand
TCCTCCTATAATTAAGGGAGTACTGTATCCAATAACAAACTCAGAACCTATATATATAAGCACTTACCCAAAGGTAACTCATTGCTACTATATCAACACAAAATTACTGTATCGTGCTGTTTATCATAAAGACTGCAAATAAGCATGCTTTTTTCTAGAATTTCCCATCCTGGCGGGTGGGGTCTGGCAAGATAAGAGCAAGTGAGCATAAAAAAGCAGGCGCAGGGATATGCACCAGATAAGCGAGTAGCAAGCAACTGGTACAACTAATGCGTTTGGGGTAGTATGATACCCCATGGTCGCATGTATCAACTTCTTTTAGAGAGTGAAAAAAAGAATAATATCAAAAACACACTAAACACACCAAATAAGAGCATATAAAAACAAGATACAACCTATTGATGAATAAGGAAAAAAGCGTTGTAATAATTTGTAATAATAATTGAATGAAAAAATGTGATTTTTTTTTAGTTTTTTTAATTTTTTCTCTTGACATATTTATTTTTTTATAGTAATATATTTACATAAGGCAAGGGAAGAGCCCGAGCCGATAACAAATAAAAAAGGATAAAACAAAATGAAAAGAAATGAATCAAACATAAAAGCATTAAAAAGGGCGAAGGCTGTTTTTGAGTTTTTCGCAAGCCTAAATAAAAAACTTGGGGACGATATGATTAAAAGATTTACCGTTGCTGGTGAAATGGCAGAAATTGCCGCTTGTATTTTGCAAGATATGCAAGAAAGAAATCAAACTTTTTAAAGGGGGAACTATGAAAAAGGTTTTTGTTTTATTTTTGATTATGCTTGCCGTTGGTGGTTGGTGGATTTGGTGCGCTGATAGTTGGCGCATTGGTTGCTTGATTGCGCCTTTTTTGCTGGTTATGATTGGCGTTGCTGGTGCTGGTATGATTGAAAAAGACTTATAAAGCCCTTGGGGGCGGGTAAAAAGCCCCCTATACCATCAAAGAGCCGAAAACGGCGACTTTTTGACGGTATAAAGCCGGAACGGTGGAAGGGTTAGCCGTAGTAAATAACCCAAAAAGAAAGGAAAAACAAAATGACAAAATATACAACTTACAACATCGCAACTCACTGGATTGATGGCGGTCTTGTTTTATGCAATGACATTGCAAAAATTGATGAAAGTGTTTTAGACAACTTACGCTTTGATGCAGAAGAAGATGGCGAGATTTATCAATGGTTTATTACTTCTTACAATGAATCGGATGTTGAATATTTAGAGAAAACTTTTGGCTTACTCTTCACCTATTCGGATAAACTTGATTGCTTTGTTTTGTGCGTTGACCACTGGGGGACAATGTGGGAAAGCGTGCCTTGCGAAGTTTTAGATGAAGAATGGGCAAAAATAAATAAAGATTTGCTCATTACTGACGAAAATCAACATCCAAAATTTAAAAAAGTTCGTGAATATTAAAAAATAAAGGATTTTAGGGGGTAAAAATGAAAAAAACAAGCAAAGAATATGTACAAGCGGTTCAATTCGTTCAGGGGTGCGGGGGCGATATTCAAAACGCCCTTGACCGCTTGGAAAATCTCATAGACCAGTTTTTTATAGGGGGACAAAGAAAGAAGGCGGAATATGTGGAAAGGTTAGTTTTAATCATTAAAAAAGGACTGTAAAAAGCCGAAATACGCCAAAAATAAAGGTTTTTGGTGTATCCGTGCAGGGTGGCAACCTGTGCGCCGATGATGGCAAGCCGAACTATAAAGAAAGGATAAAACAATGATGTACTTTAAACCAGAAAAATCTATTGTTTCCAAAACTATGGGTTGGGAAATTTGGGTTGTTAAATCCATGGAAAGCAACGGAACAATAAAAGCAAATACATTTGAAACAAAAAAAGACGCTTTTTATTTCTATAAAAGGGGGAAATATGCAGAAAATAAAGAGTTTGCACGCCAAAAGGCTATTGATTGGCAGAACGAAACAGCCAAAAAAGATGTTTTTTATTCTGAATTGGTTGAACAAGCCGAACTCTTTCAAAAAATAGCGAAAAGATACGGTTTAACAAAAGAATTTAAAGAAAATGGGATTATTTAATGAAAGGAAAATAAAATGAAAGTTAAAGACCTGATTGAAAAATTAAAAACACTTCCTGAAAATAGCGAAATTATAATATCAGATATGGGCGAAAAGTTTTCTTGTGGTAATTTTGAGGTGCACAGCCCATATTGGGATGGACAAGCACAAGAGATTATTCTAGGAGCATACATAACAGAGTATGGTTTAGAGGAGGGCGAATAAAATGACTTACCGACCGGAAATAGAGGGAAAGCACATCAAAGAGTATCACGACCGATTAAAAACAAGGGGACTGAAAGACTGTCATATTTGGATGACCCCACAACAATGGGAAGTGGTTAAGGCAATTGCACAGTGTGTCAGAAAAATAAAGGATTTGGATGATATTGTGGGACTGGATGTATCACCGGACAACAAGGAGTTTAAAATCATCACCGATAAATCAGCCCGTAAAATGGTGCTAACACATTATGACGATACAGATGACCTTTAAACACAAAACAACGCTGTACGGTGCATTAAAATCGTTTTTATGGCTATCCTGTGTTCAAAAATAAATAGAGAGATTTTGTGTTTGAATAAAATAGAGAGTTTTTGGGTATAAAATAGAGAAGTTTTAGCGTATAAAATAGAGGGGTGTTTCCCCTCTTTTTTTGTTTTAATAAACAAAACACAAAGTGTGGCTCAGGACGTTAGTTGTATGACATAAAAAAGGAATTTTCAAAGGAAATGAAATCTTCAGCAATGTGAAGCACTTGTTTGATACTCCCAAGCCACGTACAAAGCATAGCACAAAATAGAGAGATTGTCAAATGAGTAAAAAATAGAGAGGTTATCTCCAATCAATACAATCCTTCTCTTGTTTTTACTTTCTATTATAACACCCCTCTTGTTTAATATCTCTATCGCTTTGTCTAAGTATTTCTGTTCCATATTAACTCCTATATAGTATATTGCACCTTTGGTGAAGTTTATTGTGAAAACCCCATAAGTATTCTACGGCACAGTTTTGCACCGTTATACCTATGGGAGTCTTGCACCTTCGGAGCCAGTCCACCGCTTAACCCCATACATATTCTAACTTCAACCAGCACAAACCAGTATGTATTCCAGTAAGCACCAGCAACAGCACCGAGTTAGAAGAGTCCTTTATTAAAGGTTGCTCCGTATCCTAGTGGAGAGCCACGATGTCCGTCCTGTTGCCCTCAATTTCAGCAATAGCCCAGTAGATTATTTCAAAGAGTCAAACTATCGCCTAGACACACGGAAACAAAAAATATATTTTGGAGCTTTCCTAGTGTCGTCCTAGCGTAAAACGAGAGAGGCAACCCCACTAGGTTAGGCTTTCGGACAAGTAATGAGCTGGTCCTAGCCTCTTGGATACACTATACACTATTTTAAAACGTTTGTCAAATGAAAAATTAAAGGGGGTATTTCTACCCCCTGTTGTTGCCTACTGAATTATGCCGTTAAACAAAATACTAATGAGAAAAAGTAGTTCATCTTCCTGCTGGCACAAGCATCCAATATTTAGACCCAACAACTAGCCTTTAAAGGATGCAGGAACTCTATATGTTTAATGGTCTTTCCCAAACCACCTTGTCGATTAGGTCTTGAATTGTTTCCCTGAAATAATTGTCCGCTTTCAACATATCAATAACCGTATCAACATCTAATTCTTTTTCAATGTCTTCCCTTGATTTAACCTCTTCATCATCACCAATGTATTGGGCAACTTCCATTGAAGTATCACCATAGTCTTCATATTGGTGTATGATTTTAAATTGTTTATTTTTGCAACGTGTATCAAATTCGTGTGCAATTAAATCGTGAGTAGCATCCCCCACAAAACTTTCCAATTCATCTAATGTAAATTCTTTTTTTGCCATTGTTTTAATCCTTTGTTTGTGTTTTGTCTTGGCACCTTGCCTTAACTTGAACACATTATATCATACTTTGACACAAATGTCAAGAACTTTTTTTAAAAAAAATAAATGGGGTAATATAATACCCCACTTATATGAATGTTGGCTGATTATCCCACCAGTGTTGTTCTTCACCAAGATAAACATAACGACCGTGATAACCATCCGACCACTTGTTTGGCTCTTTAATGGTGCAGATTCTATATCCCTTTTGACGCAATTCAAAGATACGTGCAGATAAACGTGTTATCATACCAAGTCTCCAAAATGCGGTTGCACTGGTCAAACCATTTTTGTGTGTTTTTAGGTATTTTAATACCCTAGATATTTGAGTTTCTTTTGACATTTTTTCCTCCCTTTCTTTCCCTATGCTTAAGTAAAAGGGGGCAGGTTGTTCTTAAACATAGGGAGATTTAAATTTGTGTCCGTGCCCCCCGCAGACACAAAACCTATTTAAATGGAATTTCGTCCTTGTTAAACTTACAAAGCTCAATGGTTTCCATCAGCTTGTTAGCATCTTCAGCGTATCCCATTTCATTTATCTTTTGTGCAAAAGAAATAGCCTTTTTATAATCTTCACATCCTTCTTCAAATACAGGCAAACCCTTGATGTACACCATCATTGTCTGTACTTTCTCTTTAATCTGCTGAGCCTTTTCTTCTGCTGTTAATTCTTTCTTTACAACCTTAGGTTGTACTGGTTCTGTTTTTCCATGCGTATTAGTTGCATCTGCATCTTTTGTATCATCAATACATAACAGACCATTTAAGGCATACTTCCTTGCATAAGATGAGGTTGCGCCAGTAACCTGGCTATCGTCTTGACCCTTCTTTTCTCCAGCCTCTCTTGCAAAAGCACTGTTGGACAAACTATTTACACCATCAGTAATAGTTGCAGTTGCCTTTACGTAATAACGTTCACCAACCAAAACAATGTCATCACAAACAGTAAGTATTAAACCCTCACGAGACAATAGAGGTTTTACGGCCTCCATAATACCTTCTGCACTTCTATATGAATAACCACCAAATTTATTGAACAAATCTTTTGGGGCTTTCAGTTCGCTTTGAACCTTAGATAATTTCTTAATAAATTCTTGCATAACTTTCTCCTTTTCTATGTTATAAGGGACCATTCCCTCAAGAACAATCCCTTTATACCATATTCTGACACAAATGTCAAGAACTTTTTTTAAAAATTATGAAAATTTTTTCTATGAATAGAACGATGATGAATAACTCTGTTATGATTTTTATGTAAAACAGGTGCGTAGTGCTTATGTCTATGACATCCTATACAACTATTTAAAACGACCAATGGTATAGCTGTTAGAACACCAACGGTGGCAGCAACAGCATATTTTTTGGTGTCATGTGAAGAGGAATAAGCTTGTGCATTTTTTGAACAAACAAATAATGAAACAAGCAAAATAAACAAGAACATTTTTTTCATTTTTTTTCCTTTCTGTTTTTTTCTATTTTTAATGAGTCAACCAAATCAATAATTAAATTAAAACCCTCTATAACTTTTAAAGTAATTGGGTCAAAACCAGCCATAATTGCGTTAATATATGACATCCTGTATCCTAACATATAAGCCAATAGTTTGTTTGATATACCTCTAGCACGAAGGGCTTCCCTGTACTTCAGCATATCATCCATTTGTTCTTGACTTGGATACCTTCTTACCTTAACCATCTTTTTTCTCTCTCCAAAAGCAATTACAAAAGCAACGACCATGTGCTTCTATATCTTGCTTACAAGTTTCGCTTATACAATAACGCTTAGGATTATTTTGTTCACAAACACACTTAGTCAAAGGAATGTCTGCTCTTGCTCTAAATGCACAAATCTTTATTGCGTTCTCTGTTAACTGATAACCATTAGCCTGTGCCAACTTCTTCAGTTCAATATAAATATCGTCTTCTTTCATCAGTTAAAATCCGGTATATCATCATCAAATGGGTTATCATCTTGTTTTGGTTTGGCTGGTTCATTGAAAGCCTTTGGTGTCAATTCACCAATTAAAACAATGTTCTTATGTTTAACACCTTCCTTTTCCCAGCTTTCAACGGTCAACCGACCAACAAAATCAAACTCACCTGTTGTGTTCATAATATGTTCAAAGCATTTACAATTGACAAAATCATAAACGTTTTTACCCTCTTTATCTTTACCACACCAAACCTTCATACCAAAGCGTGTAATCGTTTTACCTGACGTAGTATGGCTTTCTTGTGGCTTATAGATATATCCACTCAGCTTAACTTCATTTACGCTTGGCATTTTTCTTCGCTTTCTTTTTTTGAACAGGACAAACACGTCGTTCAATCATAATAAAACCAGTGATTTTATTCAACTCACGCTTGAACTTCCAAGCCTTATACAAATCTTTAATTTTCTTAAACATAATTGCTCCTTTCGTTTTAAGCGGGTAGTATTATATCATATTTTATTAGATATGTCAAGATATTTTTTAACGTCTTTTATTGGCATTAAGAACTTTTCGTGCCTTTTTACTATTTGGCTTCCCCTTCTAAATGGCTTAACATTCCATGTTTTGTCTTTCCATCTTGCTCCAAGAACTCCAACACAAATTATGTTTTTTTTTGTGTATAAAACAATGTCTCCTAATTCCATGTTTACCTCCTTAAAATACAAAACATATACCAAACTTTAAATATAATGTCAAGGAAAAGTTATCCACATTTTATCCACATTATTAACTATTTGTTAACTATTTATGGGGGGAATATATATAAGGGGGGTAAATAAAAAAGGGTATAGGGTATAATATAATTTTCTTTTGTGATACTTTTCTTTTATTTAAGAAAGGGAAAAGGGGAAAAGAAAACGCCCCAAATGGGGGATGGGGCGATAAAAGGGACAGAAAGTTTGCGAAAGGGACCCTTTTTATACTCTGGGGGTATGCGCAATTCAGAGTACAAAAAGTATTATACCTATTTTTCAAAGAAAATCAAATCAGTCGTAGCGAACAGATGACCATATTAAATCTTGCTTGCGTAGTTCTTCTAATCTTAGGTTGATTTCAGTTTGGATAAACTCACACCATTCTTCGTAATCCTCTCCCTCAACTCTTTGATACTCAGACAAGACCTGTTGGCGAACCATTTCTACAATGTTTCTTGGTTTTCTCTTCATATTTCCCTCCTCTCCATACATACATTATAATGTTTTTATTTGACTTGTCAACAAAAAAATTATATTATTTCTATGGAGGTGTGCAATTTGACATTTTAATGAAAATTGTGTACAATGTTTATGTGGCTAGGGAATGTACACCCAAAAAGCAAAACCTTATTGCCTGCCACATTTGTTTTAAGGGCTAACAAAAGGAGTTAGATTTGAAAAATATATTAAAAACCAGGTTAAAAAAATATGGTTCTTTGTGTACAAATAATAGGGAAAATTGCTCTTGGAAAGCCGGTTGGCGAGAAATTGGAGGAAAGAGGAAATACTTTAGAAGCAAGTGGGAAGCAAACTATGCAAGATACCTTGAATGGTTAAAAAAAATGGGGCAAATAAAAGAGTGGCAACACGAAAACAAAACGTTTTGGTTTGATGGCATTAAAAGGGGATGCCGTTCATATTTACCAGATTTTGAGGTTGAAAACAACAACGGTTCTATTGAATATCACGAAGTTAAAGGATGGTATGATAGTAGAAGTAAAACAAAAATAAAAAGAATGGCAAAATACTACCCAGATATAAAACTAATAATTATTTTCCAAAAACAATATACTGAAATAAAAAACAAGGTTGGGAAACTAATAAAAGACTGGGAATAAGTGTGGTTGGCTACCAGATGACAATGCAGACGAAATTATACCAGTGTTTGAGCCTTATGAGGTGGACAAGAACGACCCTCGTGTTGAAATTTTTATAAAATAGTTCTTGACATTTATCTAAAAATATGGTATAAAGGTGTTGTTCTAAGCGAAAGGAGAACAAAATGGCTTACAAAACAAAAAATGCCAAAATACTTACTTTTGAAAAAATGACAGAGGTTGAAAGAATACTAGGTTGTGATGGTGTTCATACAGATGGAAACGGAAACTATCTATTGAGCCACAAAGATGGTAGAATTATTATGATTTCTGAGTTAGAAACTATTTTCTCAAAGGTAAAGGGGAAAAAATGAAAAAAATAATAATTGACGAAAAAACAGAAGGACTATTCAGGTCAATTCTTTGGCTTTCTAGCCAAAAGGTTGTTATTAAGAAAGCCAATTACATTAACACCAAAACAGGAAAAACAGGAAACACCTGTGCCGACTGGCAGAACTTTATGTTTGAAGAAATTGGGCTTTGCTATCCAAAGAATAACCTGTTAAACGAAGAAAATAAAAAGGCTTTGGAAAAAATTTTAAATAAAAAGGGGTGAGTATGACAGAATCTTGCAGACTAATAACAGAAGAACAGTACAAAGAATGGAAAGCATTACAAGAAAGATTAAAAGAAGCAGAACAATTTGTTAAACATACGGCTTGGTGGCAAATGACTTGCTGTGGTGTATATACAGATAGACACGGAGTACTACATACATATGACAGTGCCATTAAATATTGTGAAAAATATGGATTAAAATATGACGAACCTTGGGAACAAATAAAGGAGGTAAGAGAATGAATACAACACACGGATTGTGCCACACAAGGCTGAATAGAATTTATCACGAGATGAAAAACAGATGCTTTTGCAAAACGTCTGATAAATATAAATACTATGGTGCGAAAGGTGTTAAAGTGTGTGATGAATGGAAAAACGATTTTGTGTCTTTTTATAACTGGGCAAATCAAAATGGATATAGAGATGATTTAACAATAGACAGAATTGACGTAAATGGTGATTACAGCCCAGAGAATTGTCGTTGGGCTACTAGATGTCAACAAACACAGAACACAACAAGGACAAGAAATTATAAAGGTAAATGTCTTTCGGAATGGTGGAGATACTTTGAGATGCCTTATAGCAGGTTTTATAAACTTGTCAGAGAACTTGGATTGGATGGTGCGGTTGAACATTTATTATCAAAGGAGGTATAACGTGGAATGGAATCAACTAAAAGAAAAAGCAAAAGAGATTGGTTATTGTATAATTGAGCCTTCTACAAAATTTGAGAGAATTGAAAACGATGTTATCACGTTTTGGCCAGATGGCGACATAGATGTAGATGGTGTTTGTATTTCATCTGACCGCTCGCCATCTCAAATGTATTCCATTATGAAAGCACTACAATAAAGGAGGAAGAATGAAAGTGTTTATTTTTATATTCATATATACTATGATTAGTATTTGGATAGGATTTTTTTGTGGATATATGGCTGCACCACGTATTATTATGAAAAGAGCAGGTCGTCAATTTTTTATGCACAAGCTACAAAACATAGATGACAGATTGTCAAAATTAGAAAAAAGGGGGGGGGAAGAATGAAATACGCGGCAATAAACATACCATCACTTGAACGTATAGCAAAAGCTCTTGAAAAACAAAACAAACTCCAAGAAAAGGCTATTGAACAGTCTGAAAGGATGTTAAAACTTCAAGAAAATTATTTTAATGCTGAAGAAGAACGCCGTAATAACTTTCGTAAAAGAGAGGAACAAGAACTTCGCCTACTGATGCAAGACCCGAAATATTGGCGTGACCAAGACCCTGAAACAGTTAAAAGGGTTGAGGAAGGTTTTAAACGGTTATATGGATAATGAGGAAGAATGAGTTTATTATCAGATAAACCAGATATTATTAAAGATGGTATAAAGTATTGGGACTGTGGCAAACATAAAGGATACAGAATATTCTATGTTGAAACACCAACTGGCGATAGAACATATCTTGCAGAAGATAACAAATTGCCTAAACAATGGATAGCAAGCGGCTCATCTTTAGAAGATATTGGGGCTAAAATTGATATGATATATTTAACAAGGAGATTTTAAATGACAAAGACACTAACTGAACAATGGCGTGAAGGAACGCTACCAGAGGGACATTACTATTTTCAGTATGGTAAGTGTGCCCCGTTTATTAAGGATTCATACACAGCGGATGAATTAAAAAGATGTATTGATGCTGAAAATATAAAAGCCCTTGCAGGTGTGCCTACATACGCTGAGTTTATGGATTTAATGTCAAACCTTAAATACATTGATAAGTATAGGGAACTTATAAGCAAAACTGATAAGTTGGAAAAGCAACTCGCCATAGCAAGGAAGGCGTTGAAAGATATGCCAGAAATGTCAAGGGCACAAAGAGCATTAAGAGAAATGGAAGGTGTAAAATGATTAAGATTGTATGTGCGGCTGTAAAACTTGGATATTTGGTAATTCCTTGCATTAGACATTGGGACGAAAATTGTCATAGAATAGCCGAAAGCGTTTTTGGTGCTAGCAGGGTTCATTATATGTTAAGAGACGGACAAGAAGTTCAGGGTTTTCTTGATAACAAAGGAAAGTTTTACGATAGAAAGGAAGCCGCAGAAATTTATAATCAATACTCTGAAAATAAAGTTGGTAAAATGTTGTTTAGCGAGGATTTATACTAAGGAGGGTGTAAAATGATTAAAGAAGGATGCCAATGTTTTACTTGTCGTCATCGTGATGAACCAAGAGTGGTTGCTGGGTATTTACAAGGATATATAGAAGCCTGCAACTGGTTCTTAACTTGGGCAAAAGAAAACAATCTTAAAATGGGTTCTATTTCAGACAATGATTTGGGTGGTTTATATGCTCAAATACAATGCAATCGTGACGAAAGTGCTTGTATATTAAATGATATGCCAAATTTAGAAGAGGACTAATGCCAACACAAATAATTAAACCAGACAAAGATGCCGAAATCAAACGCCTTAAAGAAGAAAAAGAAATACTTATTAAGGTAGTAGTAAGGCACAAGCCTGAAATGGAAGGGTGGATACAAAAGAACTTTAGGAAAGGAAATGAAAAATGATTAGTGTTTTACTTTCTTCTTATAAATCGAACTTTGAATATCTAAATGAGCAGATTCTTTCTATTATTGACCAATCAGAACAAGATTGGGAGCTTTTGGTGTATAACGATGGAACAGAAGGGCTTAAAGAATATATCAAGAGCTTTGGAGATAACAGAATAAAATACTTTGATGAAGGGCACAAAGGTTGTGTCGGTGCTTTTAACTACCTTTATGAAAGAGCAACGGGCAAATATATCTGTATATGCGACCATGACGACATTTGGGAGCAAGACAAGATAAAGGTTGAAAAACAATATCTAGACAAACATCCAGAAGTAGATTGTGTGTTTGGTTGGCTTAAATGGTTTGGAGAAAAAAACAAACTAGAATCTTTCAGCATTTCTGATGAACAAATCTCTAATGGCTTATACTTCTATCAACCAATTAAAAACCCGACAGTAATGTTTAGAAAAGATAGGTTTGGACTTAATGACTGCCCATTTGATAAAGCTAGCGATTTCTGGTATTGGGCTAAGTATAAAGATAGGCACTACCACCTAATTGAAAAGGTTATGGTTAACTATCGTAGGCACGCAGGCGAACTCACAAAGGACAAAACTGGTTTTAGGGAAAACTCTGCCCTTATAATTCAGGAAAGCCTTGCTAAGCGTTTTGGTGAGGAACATCGGCTACATCTTGATGTATGCAAAATGTTAGACCCTTACTCAAAGACACACAACCCACTTTTGCTAAGTATAATGAGAACCCTTGTTTGACAACATAATAATAATTATGTATAATAATCTTTAACTTGGAGGTAATTATGCGTAAAGTTCTTATGATTTTAATGGCTATTCAACGTGCGGCTAAGGGTATCCATTACCATACTGGTGGTGCTCAATTCTATGGAGACCATTTGTTGGCTGACCGTATCTATGATGATTTAGACGACCTTATTGATGAAATTCAAGAAAACTATTTCTTGGGAAAAGAAGAAGATGCACCAGCACAAAAAGACTTACTTAAGGGTGCTGCGGAGTTGGTTCCAGATGAAACAGACGATATGAAACTAGCCTTTACTGCTCTTGACCAATTGTTGCTTGATGGTATAAACACGCTTCAAACAACATCAGAACTGTCTGCATTAACGGTTGGTGATAACGACCTCATTGGGCGTATTTGTTCTGACCTTCAAAAGAAGCATGGATTCGTGTGGCGTAGGTTAAAATAACTATCGTTCATTTCCCCTATAATAATAGGAACCATAATCACCATTAAAGAACCTAATAACTTCTGTCAGGTTCTGTGTTGTTGTATGCCTTCCTTTTGAATAGCATAGGAAATGATTATCGTGAAACCTTAAAACACCAGAAAACTTATCACCACAATAAACCCTAGTAACACCATCGTTTCTGTCTTCTAGGGTTATTTTCATCAGCGACCTCTACTTTGGGCAAGAAAATTGTATTGGTCTATCAGTTTAAACTTCTTTTCTGGGTCTTTACATTTTCGATAATAACCGAACCATTTTCTAGTCAGGGCTTCTTTACGCCTACAGGCTGTTTCTTTATCTATAGAAGCCTGCTTGGCTTCCGTTTCGGCTTCCAACATACCAGGTAAGTCATCTTGTATATATTTGTCTGTCATACCTCTAAATTCCTTCCAAAGTTTTTCGTTAATACCTAAAACATTTATAGCATCATTGTCAATACTATTCATATCTTGACTCCACAATTTTTGATGTTGTGAATGA
>Ga0265300_10003597_pt1 | contig 12689 bp, 8 predicted proteins | sample AusTroGonzalo_MG_FD_193482 | JGI IMG/M metagenome (GOLD analysis project Ga0265300, IMG submission 193482) | Bovine rumen microbial communities from tropical cattle in Woodstock, Queensland, Australia - Gonzalo_03 | ecosystem: Host-associated > Mammals > Digestive system > Stomach > Rumen ... | reverse complement strand
TTTAATTTTCCATTTCTCCCAATGTGGCATTTCTTTAGACAACAATGCATAAAAATCTTTTGTGTGGTTGCGATAAACCAAATGACACATTTCGTGGGTAATCACGTACTCAATGCAGCATCTCGGAGCGCAAATCAATCGTGGGTTTAATGATATGCATCCGTCAGTTGTGCAATAGCCCCATCGTTTATTCATCTTTTTGACAGTCAATTTGTTAGGTTTAACTCCAAAAGTCGAAAAATGTTCAATTATTGGCTGTGCATATTCGTTAAATTTGATTTTAGCACGTTCAAGATACCATTTCTGCAAAATCTTTTCGGCATCTTTCTTGTTGCGACACTCAATTTCAATGATATTGTTTTGATAATTAACGGCATTTGACGACGATTCCTTGATTCGGAGCATATACTGACGACCCAAATAAAGATGCGACTCGCCGCTGATATATTGTCTTGCAGTTGTCGGCGTTCCAAAAGACTCGAAATAACGTTTTTGTCTTAAAATCCACGCAGCTTTCTTTCTGACTTTCTGCTGAATATCAAATAATGTGGCATCACTTGGTGCCTTTAGATATACCGAACCATCAGGATTTACTCTGATTCCAAGTGTTTTCCTCGGAGCAAATTCAATGTCGTAGTCAATAACGGTTGAACCGTATGTTATACTATCGCCTTTTATCGTATCCATATCTTCGCCACGTCCACACATCCGTCAATAATAATATCCATGTCGTCAAACGAGAAATCAAGCGCATATTTGCGTTTCACGTTGTCTATCAGTTCATCTTCAAGCTCGATTTTCATTCGTCCGATAATGTCGCTTTTCGATAGCCAATCGACCATAATGGAGTCATCAACGACAACGTTTTTACGAATTATCTCGTCAAAAGCTTTCGCTGTCGCAAACGCCATCTCTTTAAACGGCATTTCTGGGAATAAACGCTTGTAGTTCTCCAATGCGATGCCGTAGAATGCTTTGGCGGTATTGTTGTGCTCAAACTCAGCCGGAAGCTCGCTGTCGGTATGATTCAACACGTTTTCTTTGTATTGCATCATTCTTTCCAGATATTCGTTGTCGCTCAAACGACCTTGCTCGTATGCTTCAATAGTCTCTTTTATCAGTTGCGAGAACTTTTTGTAGAAGGCAGGGTCTGAATCCATGTTTTCCTTGATATACTTGGCTGTTCGCGATGCTATAGTATCAGCTTTTGCAGTAGTTCCGACGATATTGTCAACTTCTTTCTGAAAATCTTCTTTGTCGAAAATGTTAACCAAATTTGTGATTACCTTCACTGCGTCGCTTTCAACATGATGGTTGATGAGCTTTTCAATTCTCGCCTCGTATTTCTTGTAATCTACAGTGTCGGAATAGCGCAACTGAACTGCTGTCCGCAGCTTCGAGAACATATTGAGGTCGTCTTTGTAACGCTGAATGGTCCTTTCATCAGTGTTTTTATGAAATTCCAAAGTGGAAAGCGCCAGTTGCAACACTGATGAAAATGCCGAAAGTCTATCATAAAATTCGTGCCGGCGGTCTTCCATCCTCAACGATTGCGCGTATGCTTCCAAATCCCGTTTATTCGGAATCATCTTGAACATATCCCAAAGCTCGGAATATTTTTGTGGCAATTCGGCGATTCTATCTCCAACAGGGACAAGGGTGTCGTGAAACACTTGCTGCTCTTCCTCGTCATAATCTGAATACAAGGTCATTGCTGCATCTAATTCCGACAAAACTCCATAATAATCAATGATATAGCCATAATCTTTGCCTTCGCATGTACGATTTACTCGCGCCACCGCTTGCAAAAGATTGTGACCTTGAAGTGGACGGTCAAGATACATGACAGCTACTTTGGGTTCGTCAAAACCGGTAAGAAGCTTGTCAACAACAATCATTATTTCAGGATGCTCCTGCTTCTTGAAACGTGAAATCAGGTTTTCCTGATATTTCTGAGGCGTTCCATGCTCATCCATCATCTGTTTCCAGAAACTCTTGACTTCCTGAGGTGTGTCGCCGTATGCCACCTCTTCTCCTTCGCGGTCGTCAGGCGCGGTAATAAGCACTTCCGATGACACCTTTCCGATTTCATCCAAATATTTTTTATAAAGAATGGCAACACGTTTCTTAGGTGTTACAAGCATTGCTTTGAAGCCTGTTCCTTGCCAGTTGTCGGCGTAATGCTTTGAAATGTCTGTGGCAATGGAGTATATTCGTTGTTCTGTTTGGTTGATGATATCGGTTCGAGAGAATTTCTTTTTAAGGTCGGCAGTTTGGTATTCAGTCAAATCCTCACAGACTTGATTGAAGAAACTGTCGATTGGACCTTCCGCAACTGATTGTGGCACAATGCGTCCTTCGTACAATAGCGGCACAACCGCCTTATCGATAACAGCTTGCTTCACCGTGTAAACAGGTCTAATAATTCCGCCGAATGTCTGTGCCGTGTTTTTGTCCTTCCTCATCAGAGGAGTACCAGTGAATGCAATCTTACATGCGTTTGGCAGCACGCGGTTCATCTGAATAGCCATTTCCTTGTATTGGCTGCGATGCGCCTCGTCTATTAAAACAAAGATGTTCGGGTTAATGAGCGGTGCTTTTATCGTTTTGATAGCCGTCTCAAACTTGTTGATAACAGTGGTGATTATAGCGTCAGTGTCACTTTCGAGGAGTTCGACGAGACGTTTTCCTGTCGTGGCATTCTCCACCTCTTTGCCGCATTTGCGGAATGTTCCAGTTATCTGGCTGTCCAAATCGGTGCGGTCGGTGACAAGCACGATGCGCGGATTCCTGATGCTCGGCTCTTGCGCTATCTTTTGCGCTAACATCACCATTGTCAGTGACTTACCGCTACCTTGTGTGTGCCAAACCACGCCGCCGTTTCTGTGACCTGCTTCAATGGTTTTCACCCTATCCACAGTCTGGTTGACAGTGAAGTATTGCTGATAGCGAGTGAGTTTCTTGATTCCGGCGTCGAAAATGGTGAAATGAAACATCAGTTCGAGCAGGCGTTCCGGACGGCAAAGATTGTAGAGATATTCATCTTGAACCGTCGGCTCGCGAGTTATCTCATGGTTTTCGTTAACCAAATTGAACAAACGTGAGCGATATTCGGCTTCTTTCTCATTATTTACAAACATCTCGTGCCATTTACTCCAGAATTTGGCTGGAGAGCCAGTTGTGGCATAGTTTCCGAAGCTGTTTCCGATAGCGAGAAGCAGAGCACTATAAACATACAGACCTCTGATACCGTCTTCCTGCTGATTGCGCAGATGTTGCGATATGGCTTGTTCCTCAGCGCCTTTTACATCTGGACGTTTGCATTCGATTATAACCAGCGGGATGCCGTTCACAAACAGCACTATGTCGGGGCGATAAGTGTCGTTCATTCCAGCACGTGTAACCGCAAACTCTTCCGTAACGTGAAACACGTTGTTTTCGGGATGCTCCCAGTCGATGTAGCGCATGGTATAGCTTTTCTTGTCGCCGTCGATGCTTTGCTCGAAAGCCTTGCCGAGGGTGAGCATGTTATACACTGTCTCGTTGCCGTTGATATAGCCGCTTTCCATTGATACGTTGCGCAGTGCTACTATGCCGTTTTCGATGTTCTGTTCCGAGAAGCGTGCCTCGCTGTGACTGCCGATGCGGATGGAGTTGAGCTCGCGCAGCTGTTGCCGCAGCACCTCTTCGAGCAGCACATTCGACGACTTCTCGCCGCGCATCTCAAAAGCCTCCTCCGGTGAGATATACTTGTATCCCATCTTCTTCAGCAGCTCCAGCGCCGGGATTTGGCTGATATCGTTTTCTTTGAAAGAGATGAGGGTCATGGGTTATTTTGTTTATTTGATTCTTTTGATTTTAATTTATCTAACACAATGTGAATAATTAAATCGTCTTCTATTTTCAATAATAATAAGACAATAAGTTTAAGGTATATAAAGTAGGCGTCTTCATGCTGTTGTATATCTTCGGGGTTAGCTTGGGTTCCATGCAGATATTTGTTTCTTAAATCATATCCATTAGTAAATTCTTTTTTGTTTAGGAAAAAGTTAAAATAGTCCTGTTCTGGTTTTGAAAACAAAGAACTTTCAAAAAATACAATATTCTCTTTTTCCATTTGTAATACTTCTTTTTGGAATGAATTCGTATATCTGTAATATGATGCCACGCTATTAGTATATAAATCGTTGAGAATCAATATTCTTGATGGATTCACAAACTGTATTTGCCCTGATTTATCAACAAAAATCTGATTTTTGTCAATCAAATATTTTAAATGATTCTTTTGATAATCTGCATAGTTTTCATATTGTACATGTTCATGTGAAAGCAGCTCAAAAAAGTTACGGTATTGCTTTTCTTTATATGGTTCAACATATGCGAGAAGAGTCTGATCTGAGAAGAAAACATTTGAAATACTTTTTATGTTAGTATTCTTATCATTGAAGTAAATGTATTTGTTTGTATTCAGACTTGGAATATCGTTGATTGAAATTGGGTTTGAAGAGATTTGCAGTAACTCATAATCAATTTCATTGTTTTCAACAAACAGTTTATACTGCTTTATTAATGATTCGAATTCGGGGGCGATAAACCTAACTTTTTCTAAAAATGTTTTTCCAGTTGGAATTGAAAATCGAGCATTATTTGCGTAACCATATTTTTCGGGAAAAGTTATGGTATAAATGTGCTTTAATGTATCTTCTAAACTAATCCCCATTTTTCCCAACTCATTTCTGAATCCAACAATTTGTAAATGTGAAGTGATGTTATATATTTTAAACAAATGGCTAGTTAAATAATCATTTTTAGACTTAAGTCCCATTGCTCTTTCGATGACATCTAATTGGCTCGGTTTGCTTATTAATTCTATTCTACTCTGTTCATCAAGATACTCAAAAAGCACTGTGAACATTTCGAACAATTGGTGCGGATCACGGTTTTGTTTTATAAAATCCGAACTATATGAATAATAAGCAGTTAGATTATCTTTCGATAAGGATGCGTCCTTAATAGTCTCTTGATTATCAGAAAAACCGACCGATACACCAAATTTTATACCATTTGTCTCTGCAAAAAATCTTTCAGTTTCTTTAGCATACAACTTTTTTGCTAATAATCGTGTTTTGTCGGAAAGCTTGAAATCTGTTTGGTTTCTGGCATTGGGAATTAAGGAGACGTAATTTATATTTGTTTGCGATGAATTCAAATAATTTATTATAATATTTTCTTTGTCTTCGACAGTCAAACTTTTAGGAAGATAATACGGACTTTCATTGTTGTCTTTTTTAACTTCGTAAACAGATAAAACTATCTCCGCAGATTCGGGATGATTAAGAAAGAAAGTTTTTAGCACTTTATCAAAATGCTCAACTATCTGTTTGTTTTGTAATATCTCGTATTTTATATATGATTTGTTCTCTAATACGCCAAGCAGTTTATCTTTAGAAATATTTTTAGATAGGTTAAGGTTATTAATTAATTCCCAAAACGATTTTTCATAATCAAATATTATGTATTGATATATTTGGTCAAAGTTTTCATTAGTAATTGCTGACATGAATTGTGCGATTATTTTGCCAAAAGAAACAATCTTTTGTTTAAAATTATTTATATCATCTGTAGTCCAGCTTTTCAGATACAATTCGTTGTCAATATACTTTTTGATATTGTATAATTCTAAAATATCGTTGATATCAACGTATTCTTGTTTTATGTCTCCACGAAGAATGTGCTCGCCTTTTTGAAGCTCAAAACCGCCAGCCATATCTTCTTTTGAAAAAAAGACAACTCTATTCTCTTCTTTCATATAGCTATCCTCCTTTTTCCCGTCAGTAGCACCTGCATCAGCCCCTTCTTCTGCTCCTGCATGGCCGCCAGCTTTTGTTTTTGTATCTCGATTTCTTTGTCTACGTTTACTAAAACGGATGCTATCGCGTTTTGTTCATTAATGCTAGGAACACTCATATGCATATTAAAGAAATCGTATGGAGTGACATTAAGCAAACCATGCGCGCGACCACCTTCATTAGCCACTTTTATAAGTTCATTGTTTAATATACCCGATTCGCAGTATTGTTCAAAGAAGTCGATGTTGGTTGTTGTTTCGCCTTTTAAGGCAAAGCAAATGTATAGTGTCGTTACTACCGCTTTCTCAAAAGTCTTTAAGCGCTTTATTGCTCCCATCGGGTAACCGTTGGAGTAGCTTTTGTTGTAGCAAAACTCGTCTTTATGAACTAAGAAGTAGTTATCCAAGGTCTCACTAGCTACACTTTTATTAAAAAACTCTGTTTGTACCACAAAACCTCTTTGTGCGGATATAGTAACCACATTTTGATTGTTTTCCTCGTTTTTTCTTGTAATTCTTTCTGCTATGTCACCTAATTTTATCCGCTTCCATTCCCCATCAAACCCTTTCAGCCGTTTCTTTCCCGTGAGCAGTTGCTGCATGAGGCCGCGCTTGCGCAGGGTGAGTTTTTCTATCAGGGCGGTCTGCTTGGCTATGGCGGTGTCCCAAAGGGAAAGAACGGAAACGATGCGTTGTTGTTCTGCTAATGGTGGAAGTGCGAACTTATACGAACAATATTCTGCTGCATTGATTCCTGGCTGTCCACTACGCTGTGAGGTTATAGAAACCCAATTTGCATATTCCCTTGTGTTTGTTTGTGACTTTAAATAATACGGCAGTATTCTTTCTTTGTCTGGCGTGAATTTGATCAAGAAACCCGCATACACCAATTCTCCATTGTTTTTGTCATATAAATATGTTTTACCAACGGTTGCACCTGTTCTAGCAAAAACAATATCGCCATCTTTTAGATAATAGTTTTCGCTTAATGGACTATTAACTGATTTTTTGTCCGACTGATTGAAATTTCCGTCGTCATCAATATCGGTTATTCGGAGATATGTAGGTAAGTTTTCGTCATAATCTGTTGCGGGCGCATTAAGTCCATAGTCGCCATCATTAATACATACTTCTCCCAGCCTCTTCACTTCCCAGTCTTCGGGAATGATGCCGAGTGGCGAGGGCTTGTAGCCGGAGGGGATATGTTGGTTGTTGTTTGTCATTACGTATTACTGTGTCAATTATTGTTTGTTATAATCTTGGGCCATGGAGCGTAAAACCTTGAGTTTCAATAAACTGATTGATAAGGTTGCCGATTTTATTAATTATGTCTTCCTTGTCTTGGTCAGTAATAGATTCATTATAATGTAGATCCTTGTTGTATATCACAAATGCTGGCATAGACCATTTGTGATACAATATGGTTGTTTTATATAGAAACTGTTGTATTGTTAATTTGATCTGAATGCTAAAACTACTCTTAATCGTGCCAAACTCCTTAAGAAATTCAATATCAGCAAAACAGTTTCCCCTTGTTGTGTCATCATGATATTTCCCATTTGCAGGATTCCATTCAACCACAGTGAATATAGAATAAAACTCAAATAACTCTTCGTCTATTTTTCTCAATAAATTAGAAAACTCTTCTATTACACGTTCTTCTGTTTCTACGGTTACTTCTGGTTTATTGATTTGATTGCGATACTTTGTTTTTAGATTCTTTTTCCAATCATCAGCCTCCTCAATGCTTTCTCCTTTGGCTCCTTTGATGCTGATTTCCAAGGCTCTTTCCAAGCATTTGCTCATATACTCAACAAACGGCTTTATTTGTGATAATTCTGCATGTGCGCCATCGGATGGAACTGGGCCAACAGCAACATCGCATTTGTTAAGGGCGGTTAGATAATTGCTTTTGTCCTTACTTTTTACCACAATCATCGGAAATCCATGACGATACAAAATGTAGTTCATTATCAATCGTGAGATTCTGCCGTTGCCGTCTTCAAACGGATGGATTCTGATATAGCGATAGTGGAACAATGTCGCCAACTCAATCGGTGTCATTGAGCCTTCTTTTTCTGCTTGGTTATACCATTGTATCAGATCCGTCATTAAAGCAGGTGTTTCTTCAGGTGAAGCATATTCAAAATGCTCGCCAGTTGGTGTTATAACAGAGTTTGGCCGTGTTTTGTATTGTCCTGCGTGTATGACATAAGATGTGTTCGTACCATCAGGAAGTTGCTTATATACAGTATAGTCCTCGCGAAGCAATGTTTTGTGCAAAGTTCTTATAAAGTATTCGGTTAGAGGCTGCTCTTTATCTAAAGCCATCTCTTTCACCATCTTCAATCCCACATTGGAAGCTTTCATTTCTTCCAAATCTTTCATGTTGGCTTCATCTACAACTTTTCCAAACATCAGCAGCATCTCTGTTTGTCCATAAGTGAGTGTGTTGCCCTCGATGTGATTTGAATTGTAGTTGAACTCCAACATAAACTTCTGGTCGACTCTCTGTTGGTACTCTTCTTTAACTGGTTGAAGAGATTGCCATTCTTTGAATAATGATTCAATTTTGTTCATATTCTTAATTGTATTTGTTTAATCTTGTTTGTTATTTGATGTTTTTGCCTCCAACATTTTCTGTTTTTTCTTTTCAACAGCTTTTATGTTCTCAACTGTTGGCAAATCTTCTGGCATTGTGCCACCAAGCTCTTTAATGGTTTGGCGTACTTTTGCGCCGACTTCATAATGTGTCATGTTGGCTTTTTGCTTACCTTTGATATTCTCGCGTCGAAGCTTTTCTTCTGTTTGTGTTGCACGGAAAAGGTTGGCGGCAAGTTCGGTGCTTCCCATATGGTCCAAAATCTTCTGACTCTGTTTCAAACCTTTTCTGGCATGGATGTCTTTTGCAGTCATGCCGCCATAAAGTCCTTGATAGCCATAGTTTTGAAAAATTGCATAATCTCTGGAATCGATAACACCGGCATCTTTTGCGGCGCTTGCCAATTCTGAGTTGTGTTTTTGAAGCTCTGTACGCAAAAACAGACGTTTTTCTTCTTCGTCTGAAAGCGCTTGATATTCCTTCATCTGCTGAACTTCAGCAATGCGGGTCTGGATGGCAAAATAGGTTTGTCCTTGAGCGACAATAGTTTTGCTTGGGTCGGCATTTTGCACAATAAGATAGCATGCATAGCGTGAAAGTTTGACAGAATCAAGAGGACGTTCTGCACCAGAACCTATCTCTACCATTTCGAGGATATCCTCGAAATGGTTCTCTATTCTCTGACCGCTGTTTTCGCAGGCTATCTTGGCTTTCTCAATTACAGGTAGAAAGTGTCTGTATTCTGTGTATTCCAAAACTTTCCACATGCTGCGCGATGTCCAGTACTCCACACCGTTTTCATCAATATGTTTGATGCTTTCAAACAGTGTCATTGTCTTTTTTGTAAGTCGTTTGTTCATATTATTTGGTTTTTAATAATTAATACTCTCGACCATTTCGAGGATATCCTCGAAATGATACTAATACCCTAACTCTTTTAAATAATCCTTCATTTTTGCTTGAACTTCAACAAGTTCGCTTTCTAATTGCTCTATTTCTTTTTGCACTGCAGGAATGTCAACTTCAGCTTCCTCTTCGTATGTGTCAACATAACGCGGGATGTTGAGGTTGTAGTCATTCTCGCGAATATCGTCAGGTGTTGCCACAAATGCGTATTTGTCTTCAACAACGCCTGGTTTCAACTCACCATTAGTGAACTTGCGATATGTGCTAACAATATGCTCAATATCCTGCGTGCGAAGTTTATTCTGGTTTTTGCCGTTCTCAAATTCGCGACTTGCATCGATAAACAACACGTTTTCTGAGTTTCTTCCTTTACGGAAAATGGCAATGGCAGCTGGTATTCCCGTGCCATAGAACAAATTCGCCGGCAATCCGATAACAGCTTCCAAAATGTGCTCATTTTCAAGTATGTATTGGCGAATCTTACCTTCGCTTCCGCCTCTGAAAAGCACTCCGTGAGGAATAATCACGCCAACTTTACCAGAGTTTTCATCTGCAACCTCTAGCATGTGACTGATAAATGCCCAATCACCCTTACTTTTTGGTGGAATGCCGCGCCAGAAACGGTTGTACGGGTCGTTGGCAGCCTCTTCAGCGCCCCATTTGTCAAGCGAAAATGGAGGATTTGCTACAACCGTGTCAAATTTCATCAATTTATCGTTCACTTTCAATTTAGGGTTGCGCAAAGTGTCGCCCCAACGGATAACAGCGTTGTCGAAGCCATGCAAAAACATGTTCATCATTGCTAAAGCCCAAGTGCTGCCATTCACTTCCTGTCCGTATAACGAGAAGTTGTTGTTTCCTACTTCTTTTCCTGCTTTAATCAGCAATGAGCCTGAGCCACAAGTCACGTCGCAAATTCTTGCTCCCGGATTGCTTTTTGTCAGTTTTGCGAGTAGGGTTGATACTTCGGCTGGGGTGAAGAAGTCTCCGGCTTTCTTGCCTGCTTCACCAGCAAATGTTGAAACGAGATACATATATGCATCGCCAATGATATCGTTGTTCTCCAAATGCGATTCATCCAATTCCACTCCTCTGAAATCTTGAAGCAAGTTTCTTAATCTTGCATTTTTTTCCTTTATTTCGCCAAGATTTGCACTGTTGAAACTGATGTTTCTGAAAATGCTGCTGCCATCCTCGCTACTCATCTTCTCGCGGTTGGCGTCTTCAAGGTCGGCAAGAGCTTCGTCAATCAATTCTCCGATGTTTGATGCATTTCTGTGTTCGTAAAGATAATCATACGAACTCTTCTCTGGCACAACAAACCTCTCGTGACGCATCGCACGCTCAGCTCTGGTCTTGTCGCCTTCGTATTTATCAATATATTCTTGCAGTTTCGATTTATAAACATCGCTCACGTATTTCAAAAACAGCATTGTAAGGATATAATCCTTGTACTGGCTAGGGTCAATCACGCCTCTAAAAGTGTCGCATGCCTTCCAAACTGTGCGGTTGATGTCGTCTTGTGTGATTTTTTTTGTATCCATTTTATATGTTTAATTTATTTATTATCAATTGGTTAGTTAATTGTGTTTTCTTTTGCTGTATCAATTTGACGAGTTCGTTTTCTCGTTTTTGAAGTTTCGAAATCTCAATTATCTTTTCTTGAGTTTCAAGATTTGGAATGATAACTTCAAGATTCTCAACGACTTCTTTTCTTATCAATGGCGAGCCCGTGCCCATTCTTTCGTTGTTTATTGCTGTAGCAATAGTAGGGTGATTCATATACCAACAAAGATATTCCGGTGTTAATGCATTGGTGTGCAATCTTAGAGAATACAATGTTGTTGAGGCTACCGCAGGAATATCATAATCAAAGACTTTGCAAAGATATGTAATGCCTTTGCATGCAAAAAGAATGTCACCTTTTTTCAATAAATATCTGTCAATTTTTTTGCTGTGATTTGTTTTAGTTGCAGTAATCTCCGGCGAATCCATTAACAAATCTTTAACCTGCAGACACGACACATCTCCTTCCGATATACCTTTTATATATATACCAGATTGTATCTCTGCAATTTGACAGAGCTTTAGTTTAGTAATATCGCTACTTTTAATATTCATGCTGCAAAGATACAAATTATTTATTAATATGCAAGAAAAAGTAACAAAAAAATTAAAGTAAAGGAATTACTAATACCCCAAGGTGATAAATAAAAAAACCATCTCCCCGTTCGAGAAGATGGCTTTTTATTAGATACGAATATTAATCTTCGTCTTCGTAATACGGTAACGGTCCGGTGAAATGCACTGTGAAAGATTTTACATCACCTCCTGACAATGCCATTGATGAACCGCTTGCATCAATAGTGTAGTTGTTGCCGTTTTGGTTGATAGTGATTGATCCTTGTGTAGCGATGTACGCTGGATTTGAATCTAACACAATTGCCAATCCGGCATCACCCTCCTCTGGAGTTTCTGATATTACGATTGAAAACTGTCCGGTAGGAACTGTCGAGTAAAATGGAATTGCTATTGCTGCTCCCTTTTCGTCATCAGCTGTAGCTAATCCGATACCGACGATGTTTTCTTGTAGATCTTCGTCATAGTCGACGGTATAGCCGCTATGAGAAATTGTAAATGACTGGTTACCAAAGGTGATAGTTCCATAGTTGATTGTCGGTGGGACAGGGGTGTCTCCGCCGCCATTGTTTGAATCACTTTTCTTGCATCCTGTAAGAATCATGGCAATAACTGCTAATGCCATGAAGAGAACTGTGCTCTGCTTGTAGATGTTTTTCATAGTTTTATTATTATAGTGTTAAATATTCCGCAAATATATGAAATTATATTTTACTTAAATCAATTTTAAAAACTTTCTCTTTGTTGCTGCACTGGAAGATGCAGGTGTCGCAACTTGAGAGTTCGCCTTTCAGACGGCGTTTTATCATGTCGTCTATGCTGTCGTGGACGCTTTCAATCTTGATATGGTTGCTGATTTCGGCGGCAAAAGCATACATCAGAAGCATTCTGGCATCTTCTTTCTTGATGCCGCGCTGGCGCATGTAGAACATGGCATCCTGGTCGAGCTGACCGGTGGAGGTGCCGTGTGAACATTTCACGTCGTCAGCATAAATCTCAAGGAACGGCATGGTGTTGATCTTGGCCTTGTCGGTGAGAATTATATTGCTGTTGTTCTGATATGCATTGGTTTTCTGCGCGTGCGGTGCCACCATCACATGACCGTTGAACACTGCCGATGCCTCGTCGTCCAAAATGCCTTTGAACTTCTCGTTGCTGCTGCAGTTGGGCACGTTATGGTTGATTTTCATCAAA
>Ga0265300_10003593_pt1 | contig 12694 bp, 7 predicted proteins | sample AusTroGonzalo_MG_FD_193482 | JGI IMG/M metagenome (GOLD analysis project Ga0265300, IMG submission 193482) | Bovine rumen microbial communities from tropical cattle in Woodstock, Queensland, Australia - Gonzalo_03 | ecosystem: Host-associated > Mammals > Digestive system > Stomach > Rumen ... | reverse complement strand
TTGAGGAATATGCTAAAAAAGATGACAGATTTGTATTGATTAATTTAGCGGAAAATAAAGGTCAGGGCAATGCAAGGAACCAAGGTATAAAGATTGCTAAGGGGAAATATATAACGTTTGTAGATTCCGATGATTGGATTACAAACGATTATGTGGAAGTTTTGTTTAACGCAATAAACAAATATAATACGGATTTTGTTACCACAAATTTTTATACATTTGATAATATAACACATAAAACTAAAAAGAAAATTTTTAATCCTAAACTGTATTACGATAAAATAATTTATGAAGAAAAAGATAAAATTTTATTTCTAAAAAATGTTAATAATAATGTACAAACATCTACAGTATGTGCAGATATATTCAAAAAAGAGTTTTTATTATCTAATGATATGTTATTTAATATTTCAATTAAAGGTGAAGATACTTTTTTTATGTGGGAAGCAATTATAAAAGCACGAAATTTTATTTATATAAAAGAATATCTTTATTATTACAGAATCAATTTAGAAAATTCTACTATGGCATTAATTTGTGTCGAAGATAAAATAAAATATTATAATCAACTTGTATTATTAAATAAAAATAAATTTAATAAATATCTTATTTTTTGTTATACGGAAATTTCTTTAAATTGTGCAAAAAGATGTGAATCTTTTTCCATGGAACAAGCTAGAAATTTGTTTTATTTGTTTAAAAATTATATTTACGATCAAGATTACGATATTGATTACAATTGTATCAATTTTAGAGATCAAATAAGATTATTTGTTTTCAAAATATGTTTGAAATATAATTTAAATTATTGTTTTATAGGAAAACTTCACAGGAAATTCAATCCTATACGGCTTTTTATAATAAAATGAAAGAAAATATAGTATCAATAATAATACCGGTATATAATACTGAACAATATTTAAGAGAATGTTTGGATAGTGTTTTAAAACAAACATTTAAAGATTTTGAGTGTATATGTATAAATGATTGTTCAACAGACAATTCTTATTCTATTCTTGAGGAATATGCCAAAAAAGATGACAGATTTGTATTGATTAATTTAGCGGAAAATAAAGGTCAGGGCAATGCAAGGAACCAAGGTATAAAGATTGCTAAGGGGAAATATATAACGTTTATAGATTCCGATGATTGGATTAAAGAAAATCACATTGAAACCCTTTATGATTGTATAATTAAATACGAAAGTAATATAGTGATTGACAGTTTTGATAATATCGGCAGATATGTACCAAATCGCTTTTGTAATAAAATAATAACAAATTGTGAAGATAAAAAAAATTTAATTTTATATGAACCCATAATATCAATAAATTTTATTGTAGAAAAAAAGTTTATTGACGATAAAGAAATTTCGTTTTCAAATAGCAAAACAAATGAAGATTTTTTGTTCTTATTTAAAATTTTTGCAAATGAGAGTAAAATCGTTTATATAAATAATAAAAGCTATTTCTATAGAACAGATAACCCCGGTTCGACAACAAAAAGTGTTGTTCTTTTTAAAAAAACTGATTATATGGAGCTTTTTAAGTTTTTTGCCGATATAATTAACATTTTTAAACAAGCACAAACTTTTGATATATATGTAAAAGAAATTTACTGTTACTTGTTTTTATTGTTTTGTAAAGAACTTCCCCAAAAAAAATTATCACAAGAAGAATATTTTATAGTTATAAAATATTTTAAAGATAACTTTTATCAAGATAATTTCAATTTTTTAAGAACAAAAAAAATAAGAAATAAAATAAGATTGAGCATATTTTATTTTTGTTTAAAATTTAACATAAATTACATAAAAATAGGGCAAATGTTGAAATATATTAACAATATTTTTTATTGTGAAAGAACTTAATATTTATTAATATTCAGAATTGTATTTATAACTTTTTATTTTTTAAATAAGACAATATTTGTTCGGTATTGTCTCCAAAAAAACTTTCTCCTAATATAGATTGGATAACAGAACAAGAAGGATCTTCCATTTCAACTATCAAAACTTCGCTTTTATCGTTAATAACAAAATCTATACCACAAAAAGGCATCCATGGAATAGCGGACTGAAATTTTTTTGCGGCATCCAATACTTTTGGAAACAAATCTATTTTATAGTTTTTAAATACTACTCCTGTATCGGGGTGTGCAAAATATTCTTTCTTTTCATTTAAACAAAAAGCTCTGTCATATAAAGTTCCATCTTCTTTTATAGGTATTAATAAACCTTTACTTTTCGTTCCTCCATAGTCAAAAATATTTCCATCCATTCCGATTTTTAGAAGAGTTTTCATTGTTTTTATTTCGTTATTTAAAATAAGTGTAGTAAGTCCGAAAGTATTTACCGATTTAGAATAAAGAGCAGAAATGCTTTTATGACAAACAATTTTTTCTTGAACAACAAAATCCATTTTGTAATATTTTTCTATTATGTCTTTAATGTTTGTCTTAGAATAAATATCTATACCTTTTATTACATTTATTAGTCTGCAATTTTGAGCACTTCCCGTAAACTCAATTTGAGTAGGTTTTATAAATGCTTCTCCGATATCAGATATTTGATTATAAAAAGTATCTTTTGAAATTATATTATCATTAGAATCGAAAAAAAGATTATTTATTGAATAAAAGTATCTTTTAGGAGTTTTTATATTAGCAGATTTGGCAATGTTATAAAGAAAATTTTTATCTTGCAATACTTTATAATAGTTTTTATCTTTTGTTTTTAAAGAATATAGATAATTTTTAAAAAGGTCAGTAGGAATATATTTTACATCAAATTTACCGCTATATTTTGTGAAACAATTATGCCATATATAAGAGATTTTTTTACCGTAATATTTTTTATAAAAGTTATCAATTTCCTTCTTTTGTTCCTTTGTTAAAACATTTTTTTTATTTGTTTTTTTAATAAGATGATTATATGAATGTTCATAAGAAAAAAACTTTTCCGCAACTTGTTGAATTTTATAAAATACTTTGCGGTAAATTTTATTATATAAGTGATAAATTATTTTTTTTATACTAAACATAATCTCTTATAATATCAAATTTATAAATATGTCAGGGAGTTTTCTTTTTTAATATTATTAAAAAGTTATCTTTTCCTCTTTCTTCTTTTGAAGCATCTGTTTCAAATATTATATCGTAGTTGTCATATATGTATTTAGCTGAAGCACTAGAATCTTTATAATATAAGAAATCTGCGTCAAACATATATACATGAGAATCCAATTTTGTAATAACAATATAATCACTGTTTGTCTTTTCGATCATGTCCTTTGCCTTTTCTTCACCGTAAGCATCATGATATAACCTATCCATCATAAAACAATGTAAATCCACTTTTCTATCGGAAAAATAATTTATTATATTCCCTTCGTGGAGAACTAAAACTGAGGCATTTTTATCTATATTGTTTTCTATAAATTCAAATGCCTGATTTAATATTTTTGCTACACCTTTTTCCGTATACAAAGATCCTTTAGGAGAATTTGTTATTAATTGAGAAGGTGTTTCCTTCCATGCTATTTCCAGGTATTTAATATGAAAAACAGTTAACAGAATTAGTACGAAAATTAAAAGCTTTTCTGTTCTTACCTCGAAAATTTCTTTAGGACAGAACTTATCTATCAATATACATAACGATAATATTAAAAAAGGGAAACAATATGAACCGTATACAAATAATTTTAAATGAAAAAATTCTCTTTGACTTATTAATAAAGAGAAAATTAAAAAAATAAATATTGCTTTGTTTTCTTGAAAAATAGGTTTTATAAATATGGCAGTTAATAAAAAAAGAATTATGGGAAGAGCTACCCATAATAGATGAAGATGAATAGAATAATCTTCAAAACCAAAACAAACCACGAAAAGCATATATGATACAAGGGGTAAGACAAAAACTAAACGATATTTTTTGTAAATAAAGAGAGCGAGAAAACACTCTATAGTTATATCTAATAATTCTTTTGTAAAATATATGGCATCTTTTACAAAACCAATATAATTAAAAAGATATAATCCTTGGTAAGTTAAAAAATTTATCATTACGTTTGTATTTGAAAAAGCTTTTATAAAATCAAAAGCATCATGTATATTTTGCCAAGAGACGCCCTGAAGAAATAAAATTAAAATTTCTATTGCAGGGAAAATACATATAATTAAAAATACTTTAAAATACTGAACAAATTTTAATCTTCTGTATAAAAGGAGTCCGATTACTAAAAATATTAAACAGGTAAAAAATTCCATTTTACAACTGATACTGAATCCTGATGCAAGAGCGGCTAAATAAACATATTTTATGTTATTGGTTTTGAATAATTTTACAAAACAAAATGCACATGCAAAAAATCCAAATATTCCGTATACAGTAGCATATGAATATGGAAAAATATAACTAAATAAAGTGAGTTTATTGAATATGCAAGAGAAAATAACAAGTAAAGATAGCAAAAGAGATATTCTTCTGTTTAAAAAGCCCCTGGATAACAGATAAAACATAATCATAAAAATTATGCACAATATTGTTTGCCATATTATTAATGAATTTACGGATACTCCAAATATTTTATATACAAAAGCATTTATATAATAAGCAAATGGGAAATATATCAAAGTTATATCTTTATACGGAACATAACCTTTCAGTATTTGCTCGGGTAAAAATAATTCTCGTCCAATATCTGTAACCGGTAATATTGAATGGTTTCCTAATAAAATACTGCCCACAATTATTGATACAATAATTAGAGCTATATCTGTTATTGAATGTTTTTTTATATAATCTATCAGTTTGTTCATTTATTTTCGAATATCAGTTAAAAAATCGATAGTAAAACAATGCAAAAACAGCATGCATTCCATCAAAAATAGTTATTTTTTTACCTTGGTGAAAATCTCTTCCGTTGTATGATATCGGAATTTCTTTTATTTTATACCCTTTTTTTATAAGTTTTGTGGTTATTTCTATTTCAACTTCAAATTTGTTTGATTTAATATTAATACCTTTTATAACATCCTTTCTAAAAGCTTTATAGCAAGTTTCAACATCTGTCAATTTGCAACCATATAATACATTCGTTAAAAATGTTAAAAATTTGTTTGCAAACAGACTTGATTTTAAAAAATTCTTTTCGTTATTTATATCTTTGAGTCTTGAACCATATACAACTGCGGCTTTATTATCAATTAGACTAGGTAATATTTTTTTATAATCACTTGGATTATATTCTAAGTCTGCATCTTGGAAAACAATAATATCTGCATTGCTTTTCTGTATTCCTGTACGCAATGCTGCGCCTTTGCCCAAGTTTTTATCGTGAAAAAAGACAGAACAATTCTTAAACTTTTTAACAAATTCTCTTGTGCCATCCGTGGAATAATCATCAACCAATATTATTCTCTTTTGTAATCCGCAAAAATCAGAATTTTCTATTTTTTTTATAATTTGTTCTAATGTCTGTATCTCATTATAAACTGGAATTATTATATCTATTGTATTCATTGACGTAATTATAATAAATTGTATTCGATTAGACAAATTTGTATAAAATAAATTGTTTGTTTTTCTTTTGTTTATATTATTTTAATGTTTTTGTTAATTGTTTTCATAGCAGATATTGTCTATAAATTTTGTAAGCTTTTCAAGTTGCTCCGTAGGATTTTTGAACCAATCTGTAGACCAGACTCTATACATTTTCCAACCTAATCTTTCCAAGACTTCTTGTCTTAATCTGTCTCTGTCTCTAATAGTTGCACAAGAATTGTAAGTCGGACCGTCACATTCTATTCCTACCAAAAATTTATTAGGATTATTTTTATCTCTAACAGCCAAATCTATTTTATAATTGGAACAACCTACTTGTGATGTTACCGAATAACCTTTTTCCAAAAGAGCTTTATAAACAACTTCTTCAAAAGAGGAAGTAAAAGTCATATTATCGCAAAAAATTTCTTTTTCAGTAAAAACACTTTCTCCTTTTTCTGCAAAATCCAAATATGCCTGTAAAAGTTTTACACCTGTACTGGCAGTTTTTTCAAGATTAAAATCGGAAGCTTTTATTCCGCTAAAAACTTGTATCATATATCTTGCTCTTGTAATCAAAACATTAAGTCTTCTTTCTCCGCCATCTTGATTTATGGGACCGAAATTCATAGAAAGGATTCCGTTTTTGTTTTTAAAGTATCCTACACTTATCATAATAACGTCCCTTTCGTCGCCCTGAACAGATTCCAAATTTTTAACGAAGAAATATTCCTGATTATTATTAAAAAATTCTTCACAGGAAGAATCTTGCTCCCTTAATTTTTCAATTTCGTTTTCTATTAAACTTTTTTGTTTAATGTTTAATGTCGCAACACCTAAAGACATGTTCGCATGTTGCTTTGCATGTTGCATAACGGCTTTTGCCACTATTTTTGCTTCTTCCAAACACATTTCTTCTTTTGTCGTTTGTGCAGGTGTATGATAAACAAACTTTATTCCCAAAGAGTCGGATGTTTCAATGCAATTTGGAAAAGTATATAGTTCCCGATATAAATGTTTATTTGAAAAGGCAATCAAATGTTCGTGTTTACTTCTATAGTGCCATTTTAACATACATTGAGGAAAGCCCGAAGTTGTACATTCATCAAGAAGACTATCCAAATCTTCTCTTTCCGGTTCTTGTTTTTGTTCTTCATCAAAATCTTCTTCTTCCGGTTCGACGACTGTCTTAAAGAATGATGTAGGGGGCAATTGTTTTGTGTCACCTGCTACGACAAGTTTAGTCCCTCTTATTATCGAACCGATACAATCTTCCGTTGTTAATTGACTTGCTTCATCAAATATTACAACATCAAAATGAAATATTCTCGGGTCTAACAATTGTGCAACTGTTGACGGACTCATCATTAAACAGGGCTTGAGTTCCAAAAATAATGTTGGAATTGAACGGATTATTTGTCTTAAAGATTTTCTGATTCTTTGCAATTTACATAACCTTTTAAGTTCCGAAACTTCTTTTGAATATTGTTGTTTTGCATAATTTATATTTGAAGAAAGTTTTGTCATAATCCTTTCCTTGGCAGAAACAATTTGTCCTTTATCGAGATTTCTAAAATCTTTGACTAAATCATCTTGTTCTAAAGAATTAAAAGTTTTTAAAATAGTATTGTTTTTAAAAACATATCCGTTTAACCATATTCTTAAAAATTGTGTTTCCAAGGCGGTTGCATAATCGTCTAAAGATAAATTGGCTTCGTGACATTTATTCCAAAAAATATTCAAATCTTCTTTTTTTATTTTATCCGTTAAATCCAAATATTTTATCCATAACGTTAAATCATCTGCTTTTTGTGAAATTGCCGAGAATTTGTTTTTTAATATATTAAAATTAATGTCGGTATATTTGCAAGAAAACGCATTATTCCAATCGAACTTTAATATATCGGAAATAACATCAAAATTGCCTTTTAACATGTTAGTAAGTTTTAGTATGGAATTTATTGCTGTTTTAACCTTAACATAATCTATTTTATTATCTTTTATCTTTTTCGAAATGATTTGTGCGAAGTTATCTTCTTTTTTTATGAGTTCTTTGAATTTTAAAAGACGATTGCTCTGTTTAGTTATTTCTTCTTCGTCCGGATTATTTTTATTCCAGAATTGAGAATATAATTTTTTTGCTATGTCGTCATTGTTATCAATATCCTTTATTAATGCTTTTAATTCTTTTAAATTGTTTAAATCATAAAGCAATTCTTTAAACCCGGGTTTATGATTATTAATAAAAAATTGTTTAAAAATTTTATATTCCTTGTTAAACTTAAAAAATAATTTTGATATAAAACTATCTTTATAAATTGATATTTTTGCTATTAAATCTGCTATATCTTGATTTAAAATATCCAAGTTGTATTTGTCTCTTATTCTGTTGTTATATTTTGCTATATTGCAAACAAGATTAATGTTTTCTTCCAAAGTTGAATTGTCTTGTTCTATATATGGCAATGCGGAAACAGGTATATTTAAAACAATATCTGCGAAGAATAAGAATTGTTTGATTTGCACGATTTTTGTAACTTTATTTAAGGAAAGTTCATTACATAGAATATCTATATTGTATTCGATTTCGGTAATGTTTTTTATAGTAGAATCTATTTCATCTTTTAATTCTATTTTTTGTTCAAGAGACAGCTCTCTTACTTGTGTTCCATACCATGCAAAATTTTTAGGATTACCGATTTTTTTTATCGTGTCTGCAGTGTCGTTAAAGAGTTCTTTTTTAGCGGCTAACTCTTCGCATGTCCATTTATCATAATCTTTAAAAATATATCTGAAATCAGGAATTTGATTGTTGTTTAAAACTTTTCCCAATGCTTGGTAAGGGGAAATTTTTATTAATCCCATAGGAGTATGTAATTGATCGGAATAAGTTTTTAAAGATTTTATAGTTGTTAATATTTTAGATAAACTTTGTGAATCGTAATTTCCTATAAATTTATATTCAAGAGTTTTAGCAAGTTCCTCAAGTATATTTTTTCTGTTAATTTTGTTACTATGTAATTCTAGACAAAACGGAGCAAGTCCGTTCGCTGTCAAACGATTTTTTACAACTTCCAATGCTGCTATTTTTTGACTTACAAACAAAACTTTTTTATTTTGTGCCAAAAGTTCTGCAATCATGTTGGCAATAGTTTGACTTTTCCCTGTTCCCGGAGGGCCTTCTATAACCAAATCATTCCCGGCTTTTACAACCTGTATCGCTTGTTGTTGAGAAGAATCTGCGTCTAATATTTGATAAGTCCCGTGCGGGTGAACAATGTTATCTAATTCCGATAGCGGACAAATTTCTTCGGCATAAATTTGTTTGTTATCGTTTAACCCGCAAATAGTTTCAACGAATTTGTTTCTTTTAATTATGTCTTGATACTCTTCAAGATCTTTATACATAACAAATTTTGCGAAAGAGAATAATCCAATATAAACGTTGTTTAATAGTTTCCATTTTTGTTTGTTGCTTATTTTATTCTGAAATTTAATAAAGAGATCTATAGGGTTTAATTCTTCTTCAAAATTAATGTCTTCCAAATTTATTCCGAACTCTCTTTTTAGTTTAAGAATAAGAGCGGGGTTTAGTATTACGGAATCTTCGTTATATTTAATAGTGTATGGTTGTCCTATACTTTTTCTTTTTATTTCAACCGGAACTAAAATGACCGGAGCTTCCATAGGTTCAGTACTATTATCCTTTTCATACCAAATTACACTTCCCAATGCCAAAAATAGAACATTATAACCCAAATCGTCATTAGTAGATCTTGCGGTTGTGCTTATTTTTCCTAAAACTCTATTTAAATCTTGCAAAGGCAATTTTGTTTGAAGATATTTATCAAAATGTTTTTTGCTTAGTTGTTTTGTGTCATATTCTTTAAATTCTTGAATTTTAAATTCGATATCTTCATTTAATTCTTCTAAAGGTTTCTTTTCTTCTTCAGAAATAGCATCATTATTTTCTTTTATCGGTAAGAATTCCAATGTATGCAAATCTTGAACCAAAGATTTGTATATTTCAGGAGGTTGCTCGTCTATTATTCTGAGAGTTGAAAATTTTGAAAATTTAAAATTAAGCAACCTGTTTCTTTTAGACAAATCTATAAGCTTTTCTTTCCACTTATAAATCTTTTTTTCAATCTTTATATCTTTTTCTTTGTTTTGATAAGATTGTTCCGTTATATTTTTTTGGGGAGATAAATTGTTTTCGAACATAAATACCTTATTTATTTTTTTGTGTGTTGATTTAAGTTTAATCAAAAAGTTTCAAAAAATCAATGTTTTTAATTTATATAATTTTTATAGTTATATATGGCAAGAAAGGTTATAAGTAATATTGCTACAAAAAAATTATAGCTTATTAGTATTGTCGGAATCATAAAAGATAAAATGTTTGTCAAATATAAAAAAATCAATAATATATTTATGGAAATTAAAAATATAAATTCATTGCTGTACAAGAAATCTTCTTTATCGACTAAAGAAGAATTTGCCGTCATTAAATAAGAAACGGATAAAAATATTATAAAGTGGAAAAAAAGTGTAAAAGAGAAAAAATTGTTGGAAAAACAGTTTAAGACAAGAAAGAAAGTTGATAATATGTAAACATTACAAAAAAGGATTAGCGCAAATAAGGACTTAAATTTAAAAACTTTTTTATATATAAAAAGTAAAAATGTAAGAATTAAAAACAGAAAAGGTATATATAAAACCAGTTGTATGTTTAATTTTCCCGTAAGAAAAAATATGAAATCAAATAATAAAAACAAACAGCTTAACATTATTGAAATTTTTGTCGCGGCTGAAACTTTAGGTATGGGAACTTGTGACTTTTTTTGTTTTTTTATCCTGTAAATATAATAAATTGCGTTAATTATAAATATGGTAATGTAAATAAAAATCATATCGCTATAAAAGTCACGAAACATTAAGGAGTTTATAAAAAGAATGATTAATAAAACCATCGTGTTAATGGTTGTAAAATGTTCAGGTATGCTTAATAACAAATGTTCTTTTCTTATAAAAATATTAATCCAAAATTTGTAAGCAGTAAAATAAAATATTGAAGATAATAAATATACTAAACAATTTGAAAAGTTTAAAGAGAAAAACAACCAATATATGCAAGACAAGAAGATAAATTCAAATAACATAACAAGGAAAAAATGTTTTCGAGATTCTTTTAATAAATTCATTTCTCTTCTCCAAATAGAAAACTTTATTTGATTATAATCAATTTTATATATATAATCAATAAGTATATAACAATAATTACGGGAAAAAAATGGAATACGATTATTTGGTAGTTGGTAGCGGATTATATGGAAGTATTTTTGCAAGACAAGCTACGGATAAAGGTAAAAAAGTTTTAGTAATAGAAAGAAGAAACCATATCGGCGGTAACGTTTATACCGAAAAAATTGAAGGTATAAATGTTCAAAAATATGGCCCGCATATATTTCATACAAACAAAAAACAAGTTTGGGAATATGTAAACAAATTTGTTGAATTTAACAGATATACCAATTTACCCTTAGCAAATTATAAAGGTGAAATATATTCTTTACCTTTCAGTATGTTCACTTTTAATAAAATGTGGGGTTGTATAACACCGAAAGAGGCAGAAAAAATAATAAAAGGACAAAGAAAAGAAATAAAATCAGCTCCCCAAAATTTAGAGGAATTAGCAATTAGTTTGGTAGGTAGAGATATCTTTGAAAAATTGATAAAAGGATACACGGAAAAGCAATGGGGGAGAGATTGTAAAGATTTACCGACTTTTATTATTAAAAGGGTACCTGTAAGATATACATATGATAATAATTATTATAACTCGTTGTACCAAGGTATTCCCATCGGAGGGTATACGAAACTTATACAAAATATACTTAAAGGTATAGAAGTAAGATTAAATGAAGATTATTTAAAAAACAGACAATATTATAATTCCATTGCAGAGAAAATTGTTTATACAGGCGCAATAGATGCTTATTTTGATTATAAGCTCGGAACACTACAATACAGAACTGTTAGATTTGAAAATGAAATATTAGATATACCCAATTTCCAGGGAACTGCACTTATTAATTATACGGATAAAGAAACACCTTGGACAAGAATTATAGAACATAAGTGGTTTGAATTCGGTAAGGATGAAAATGGTATCGATTTACCAAAAACGGTAATATCAAAAGAGTTTTCTAAAGAATGGAATAAAGAAGAAGAACCTTATTATCCGATTAACGATGAAAAGAACAATGCTTTATATTTAAAATATAAAGCATTGGCAGATGAAGAACAAAATGTTTTTTTTGGCGGACGACTTGGGGAATACAAGTATTACGATATGGATGCGGTAATAGACGCATCCCTAAGCTTTTGTAAAAAGGAATTATGTTAGAATCTGATTATATTAAAAATTAACCTATATATCTTTATTTTGGTATAATAATTACCATTGTGAAAAGAATAATGAAAATTTTAAGAATAATTAAATATATAGGGCACATGATATTGACCGGAACATATCTCAAATATCTTGAAGTGCAGATAACTGATCATTGTAATTTGAAATGTAATGCTTGCACTCATTTTTCAAACATATGTGAAGAAAATATTATAGATGCGAGAATGATAGTGTTTCGTTTGATTAGATTGAGGAAACTGTTTGGCTTTATTAGAATTTTAAGAATATTAGGTGGGGAACCGTTATTACATCCGGATATAATAGAAATTTTAAAACATACCAGAAGTCTTTTCCCTTTGTCAAAAATTGAATTGTCTACAAATGGTTTGTTGTTGGATAAAATGTCGACTGAATTTTTTGAAGCTTGTTATAAAAATAAAATTTCAATATATATATCAAGATATTCTGTCATTGAAAATAAATTAAACAAAATAAAAGAAAAACTTTCTTCTTACAAAATAAATCATTATGTATCACCTTTAGTTATATCTTTCTCTTCAAATTTAAATCCTACAGGTAATTCGGATAAAAATGAAACTTTTCGTAATTGCAGACACACCAGTTGTCCCGTTTTAAGAGAAGACAATATTTATATTTGTTCTATATCGGCATATATTGATAAGTACAATAAATATTTTAATAAGAACATTCTCGAACCGAAAGGAATAAATATTTAT
>Ga0265300_10003592_pt1 | contig 12694 bp, 16 predicted proteins | sample AusTroGonzalo_MG_FD_193482 | JGI IMG/M metagenome (GOLD analysis project Ga0265300, IMG submission 193482) | Bovine rumen microbial communities from tropical cattle in Woodstock, Queensland, Australia - Gonzalo_03 | ecosystem: Host-associated > Mammals > Digestive system > Stomach > Rumen ... | reverse complement strand
ATGGTGTGAATACGATTGTCGGACTTGCCGAAGCGGTTGTGCCTGCTTCATAAGTTCCGTCAACCAATGCACCATTTTCATCAAGAACACCGATTGTCTGTCCGTCAATTACAGAACCGCTAGCGAATACAAAAGAAGCACCGCTTTCCTTTGCACCCGTGAATGTAACTTTTCCGTTTGCATAAGATGCAGTTACAGTCAATTCAGAATCATCGCTTGCAGTCTGAACAACAGGGGCATTAAACCAATTTGCTTTCAATGTAGAACTTACGGCAGGGTCGTCTGTTCTGATATGAGTACAAATAGTTCCTGCTTCCTGTCCCGCAGGAATGAACTGTGTCTGTACGAACTGTGCAGTTACGGAAATATGACCGAAGTTCAAAGAATCAGTCTTTGTTTCACCGCCTGTTTCTGGAACAGAGAATTTTCCCTTTGCATACCAGAAATACTGATAGCGGTTGTTTCCGCTTGCATCTTTTCCCGCAAGCCATACACGGAAACCAAGTGCATAATCGGCACTCTGATCAAGCGGGGTTTCAACTGTAACACCGTTGACTTTTCTCTGTCCGAGCATTTCTGCAAGAACATCAACATCAACATCAATCATTTCAAGATTGAGTTCGGTATTACCACGATTTGATGCAGAGAAGAATGGTCCATTGTCTGCGAAGTCAACGGCAACATCAGAGTTCGGATTAACAGTACAGTTAACCGCACCCTTCAATGCTTTTACTTCACCGAATGAAATTCCGTTTGCATCGTCCGAAAGAACCTTTGCGATAACTACGTTATCCAATCCAATTTTAGGTGCTTCGTTCATTTTTCGTTTCTCCTTTAAGATATAACGTTATATTCTAAAGGGAATAAAATTCCCGTTTAAAATCCAAAATCCTATGCTTTATATTATCTTCAACATCGGGGGTTTCTTGATTGCCCGTCATAGCCCAATAATCATTTCTAAAAATCCCCCGCACCACTTCGGCAATTTCTTCTGCCTTCGGATAGTTTTTAATTGTCTTTGAAAAGATGTGAATGCGAACTTGTGCCGATGTTCCTTCGGGCAGATTGTCCGAAAATGCAACATCACCGCTATTCAAATCTTCAAAGATAACAAGCGGGAAAGTTGTTACTTCCTGCGGATAAGCTGAAACAATTTTGTTACTGCCTATCAATGCAATCAGTTCTGAACTTGCAGAAAGTAAAGACATATAATATTTTTTCAAGTTCATCTAAAAATCTCCTTCCACAAATTCGACATAAAACTTTGACACTTGATAAGGCTAGCCGATAACCACGGACGGGGCTTCATCTTACTAGTGCCATATTCCAGAAATCTAGGATAATCGGAATTTCCGATAATACTTCCAACTTCCCCGATAACTTCATTTCCCTTTACACTGACTTCGTGCGTTATACTTCGCATTAAAGTTCCCGTATCGGGTGCAGGTGGATTTCCTGCATAAGAAGGGTGATGCCCTTTCTTGCCATAACTTACATCGGGGTTTGTTGGTGAATCCCGCATTATGCTTTTTGCAGTCCGTTCAACTTCTGCACAACTCATTGTAACAAACTTTTTAGAATCACTTTCGGCTTGCTTTGCCTGCTTTTCTAAAGCCCGTTGAAACGCTTGTAATTGTGCATCAAACCCCTTCGCCATTTCCTTCTTCCCCTTCACCATTTGTCGGCTCTGGTGTCGGCTCTGGATCTGGTGTTTCTTCTTCATTTTCTACGGGAACTAATAAACATTCCCCGTGCTTACTCCAAGCATTAATCGGCATTATATTAAACAATTCCGTTTTGTCCGTGAAACTAGAAAGCACGCTTGCACGATTTCCCGCCTTAATATTTTCGTGGAAACCATTATATAAAAACAATCGTGTATTTCCTTTTAGTGTAGAAATACCGAAAGCCTTAACTTCATCTTCTGTCAATGTATGCGGTTGCACATCGCCTTCAATAACTTCTGCCTGCGTCCATTCTGCGATATAATCGCCCGCATCATCTATCGTGTTGCTTTCAGTTAGAATTGTTACTACTGCGTTATGAAATCTAACCATTATGCAACCCCATAATAAATATATTTCTTCAAAAGAAGTCTTGCAGATTCCGAAAGCCCTGTATTATTTGCTTCATCGGAATATGTATCGGAAATATGACCTTCGCTATGAGCTTTCAAACCCGTTGCACCCATAGCATCAAGATTATATTTTTCTACAACGCAATTCAAACAACAGGTTGAAATATCATAAGGCAGGGAATCTTCTGCCCCTTCAACATAGCCCGTATCGTTCGGCAGATAATAACCCGCAGTATATGAAACTTTAATATCCCATACACCGCTAACAATATCGTGAGTAAATCCACGGCAAAAAGCTTTCTGACCCCAACCAAGTCCACGATATAATCTGCCCCATCTTGAATATTCTGGAAACATTTTCCAATCAGTCAAATCTTCCCCGCCAACAGAAACGCTTGAAACGTTCTGCAACGGGAAATGATTCAACTGTAATAATTGGCGGTTGTTTTCGCTATGCACTTCTTCTGTATAATCTGCCCTTGCTAATTTATAGCCGATAAATCCTTCGATAAGTGCCGAATACTGCTTAATCAAAAGATTAAGTTTAGCGTCCTGCGTTGTATCTTCAAGAGAAATATTAAGCATTGTTTTTACATCAGATAATTTGCATAGCATTTTGAAACCACCTTATGAACGTTCGTTCGGATTTACGGGATAATCGCCAAGAGTTACGATAGCACTTGAATCGTTTGTCTTTACATACTTTTTAGCAGTATACAAATCAACCCAATTTTCACCCTGCGACAAGTCTGCAAACTTTACGAAGTTTGAAGTCGCAATATCCGAAGTCTGTACTTCTTTTGAATCAGCACTTGCAACAAACAATGCAGTATTTGCACCCTGTGGGTCAAAAGCAGTATTGCCACAAGCGAATGTGTGAATCTGGTCTTTAATTGATGAACGAGTAATCATTTTGCTTTTCTCCTTTAAGTAAAATTAAAGGCGGGACAGTTTGCCCGCCCCGCTTCGTTATGCAACAGAATAAGTTCCGTGAACGAATGCCTTTGGCTGACGACAAGCAAAGTCAACTTCTGCGATAAGACGAATAAGTGTCAAATCACGGTCGAATGCTGAAACTACGTTGCCGTTGTTTGTGAATGTTCCTTCTCTTGATACTTCGATAGAAATATCTTTTGAAATTCCGAACATCATTTCGGCAAAATCACCAAGCCAGAAATCAGCATAATCAGTTGTTGTATCAACATACTTAACAGTTGAAGAACTGTGGAACTCATAGCCACGAAGGCGACCTGTTCTTGACATTTCATCAGACCAAGCGAATGGACCACTAGAGAAAGCCTTGTTGCGAATCCAAGATTCACCCATAGGGTTAAGCAACCAATGAACATTCTCCATACGAACGTTTGCCTGTTCAAGAAGGGCAACCATATCGTTCGGTGTTGTAAGTCCGAAAGCAGTTGAAGTTGAACCGCTTGTCTGGATTCCCGCAGTATTTGCAAGTCCGAGTGGCTGATACTGTGAACCTGTTCCGTTAAGAAGTGCATCATCAAGGGCGATTCTTGCTTTACGCATCAAATCTTCTGCAACCCAACCTTCGATATTTACACCGCTTTCACGGATAAGTGTATTTGACATAGCAGTTTTTGCGAACAGTTTCTTTGCACGCATATTTACTTCGCCAAATGTTGGCTCTGTAATTCCGCCAACTGTTTCTTCACCACCCCAAGAAATAGCCGATGTTGTGTCCATTCTTGGAATTGAAAGATTTCCGTGTACAAGTGGAACACGGCGGATATTCAGCTTGTCAATCAATGTATTTGCAACAAGTGCATCAATGTATTCACCGCTGAATGCAAGTGGAACTGTAAATCCACCTTCGCTTGGTGTTCCTGCGTTCATAGTCTTGCAACGTGCTTCAAGAACATTGTGAAGGGCTTTTGAATAAGGGAAGTCTTTCTTTGCCTGTGCAAGAACTTCTTCTGGGCTTACCTGTGTAATGTTATGAGCATCTTTGTGTCCCATAGCAGAAACGGCAGATGCAATCATCTGATTTACGATTGTAACAGGTGTTTCTTTTGCCTTGATAGAATTGTCTTTTCCAACTGCTTCTTTGAAGGCTTCAAGATACTTTACATTCTCTGCTTTGTCGTTTTCTGCCTTTGCAGTAATATCGGCAACTGCCTTTTTTACTGCTTCGTCAATCTGTGCCTGTGGTACTGCACCCAACTCATTCTTGATTGCTTCTTTTGCCGAATCAATCTGTTTCTGTGAACGTTCGTCAATCATACGTTCAAGGTCTTTTAATTCCATAGCCATTTTGATTTCTCCTATGCTAATTTATTTTATTTTTTTTTTTACGTTTCTTCCGTAATATTTTTACGGCTAAACTTTAGCCGATTAAATACAAAATAACCCCGCCACATTTAAGGCGGGTGTTTTGCTTATTTCTTCTGTAAGCCGTTTGCAACGAAGTTTCCGCAGATTGCTACAATAGCAGTTTCCGCAATTTCGATTGAAGAATTGATTGCGGTTGCATACTGTGGCTTGAAATAAGTTACCAAACCAATAGCGATTGCAGAAATTGCACCGCTGATTGTTACGATAAGTTCATAAGTTTTTTTACTCATTTCTTTTATCTCCTTTCCCGTAGTATAACACAAGTTTTTTCAACTTGTCAAAAATCCTAGTTTAGATCTGGAAGTTCAATCGTATTGTCGGGCAATTCCACAAACTGTTTTTCACCTTCCATTTCTTCTTCATCATCTTCGGGGTCGTCAAGTTCTGCAAGGGCTTTTTTTAATTCTTCCCCACAAGCCTTCAATGTAGATTGACACTTTTCCAATTCGTCCCCGCAGGCTTTAATCTTGTTTAGAATTTCTCTTGTTTCTGCCGAAACCCTTCTTCCGCTTTTTTCTTCGGTGATAAACTTCTTTGCAAAATCGTCCCCGAAACTTTTAACGGCTTCCGCAATAGCGTCTTGATTTGCAGGAACGGCAACCGCAGAAAATTCCAACAGTTCCCATTTCAGAATATCAAAACCCGTTTCGCTTTCAGTCCATTCAAGCGGGATAAATCCAACGCTTACGGCATTCAGCATTCCTGTTTTATAACAATGATATGTAAAATCAACAAGTTTTGCTTTTTCGCTTGCCTGCTCTGGATTGCTAGAAAGTTCTTCGATTGTCGGGAAGTAAACAATAGCTTTTACTTCGTTTCCTTCCACCCAAAACTTAGTTACTTTACCAAGCGGAAATTCCCTTGAATTATGGAACGAAAGAAAAACGGGGTTTTTCATATAGTTTGTAAAATCAACACCGCTTGCCCGCAGAATGTCCCCGTCCCTGTCTGTTACTTCTTTTGAGATAGTAAACAATACACTTCTATCGCCCAAATCTTCGGTGATAATAGACAAGTCTTTTTTTGTTGTCTGTCCTTTTTCAAGTTTCATTTTTTACCCCCGATTAAAGTCCTGTCAAAGTAACTACAACCTTTGCCATTCCGTCTTTGCCTTCTGTCGGCACAATTTCAACAGGCTCTGTGTAAGTTGATGCGTCAATGCTTACTGCCTTTGAAGTTTCGATTGCAGGAATATTTGAAAGTGTGATAGTCGCTTTCTTCATTCCGTCTTTTCCGCTTGTTGGTGTAACTTCAACAGGGCTTTCGTAAGTTGATACATTGATTGTTGCGGATTTGTTGTTTTCCAAATCTGCCCCCGCAATAGTAACTGTGTTGAATGTAACTTTCTTTACATCGTAATCACAATCGCCAACAATACCGATTGCATTGTCGCAACCTGTAATTTTTACAAACTTCTTTGCACCGATTAAAGAAAAACAAAAACCTTTGTTGATGTTTTCCGCATCGCTTGCAAGGGTCAAGAAGTCGTCATAACTTCCCGCTTCTGTGTCGCTAGTAACTACTTTTACCGCAGTTCCAGAATTTCCGCCAACGCAAACAACCGCAAGTGTATCAATTCCCAAGCGGTTGAAAGCGGTCTTTACATCACCAATAATTCCGATTTTATCAAGCATTGTTTTCATAATTTTATTCTCCTTTAATTTAATTTACATCATTACAAACGGGGCAATAGTACAACGGCAGTTGCAAACCTGTCCCGCAGGTGCAGTCGGGTCGCCCGCATATTCCATAAAAGCCCCTTCGATATTATCCATAGCAGGAACTTCAAACTTGTCTGTTATCGGAACAACTGTCCCGTCCATTATCAAGTGCGAATCTCTTGTGCGGTCGTCCTGCACAGAAATCCATTCTTTATAGTTTATTCCTTCGGCTCTGTATAATTCATTACTTCCCGCATTCATTGTAGTACAAGATTCAGTTCTTGCGATAAGTGTTGCCCGTGTCTTTTTATCATCATCAAACAAGCCGTCTGCAACTTCAATCAGCGTTTTAATTCTGTTTCTTAAATCATCACCTTCGACAATGCTTTCTGAAAGTGCCTTGCGTAGTTTCTTCTTTGTGGTGTTGTTTATATCCTTGCACAATTCAAGCCCATAAGAATCAATCCACAAGCTGAAAGCCCGTCTAACTGTGTCGCTGATTTCCTTTACTGATTTTTTATTCAAAAGTTCCTGCCCGTGTTCTGCACCGACATTCAAGCCATTAAGGAAAGCACCCGCCAATGTATGCTTCAAGGCTTCGTCCATTTTATTATCAAATAGATTTTCAATAGCCGTTCCAACGTCTTTGTTATTTTCGCAGGCTTTTTTAATTTCTGCATCAACAAGTTCATTCTGCTTTGTAAAGGCTTTTTTCATAGACTTTATAAAAGGCTCTTCAATGCTTGTTGCCCTTGCGTCAAAAACTTTCCAGATCTTGCCACGTCTTTCTTTATCTTCTGCCGATTTCAAAACACGATATTTCTTCTCATAAGCAGTTTGAAGGCTTTTGAATTCTTCTTCGGTCAATTCTTTTTCCCCTTCTTCTTCCTGCGGAACGTTCGGCAAATCAACTTGTGTCGGCTCTGCATCGGGAAGTTCAATCGGCTCTGAATTAAAAGGAACTTCAACCTGTCCGAATCCCCTTAAATAAACATCACCGCCCTTTTCGTCTTTCTCATATCCCATCATTTCCCGCCAATCATTGACAGTAAGAACACCCCTAGAAAGTCCATCGTTTGCAATCTGTAATTTCTGTGCAATATCTTCCGCAATATTATTTTCGTGATGCAGAATTAAATTCTGTTCCTTGTCAAAATCTTCCCACAATAACTGTGTATTGATTACACGTTCAAACATTCTTAAATCATCGGCAAGAACATTTTTATTAAGAAGGTATTCCGCAGAATCTATTGTGCTTCTGTTTGAGTTCTGCAAAATACCCATAATCTCTGGTGGAATGTGATAGTGTTCGTTTGCATTATCCCGCAGGAATCTACGGCTTTCTACAAAATCCAATTCAGTCGGGCTTTGTGAAATCTTTTCAAACTTGCTTCCTTCCCCCGTCAAAACCATTGGCTCTTTTGCGTGGTGGAATCCTGCCATTTTTGAAAGCCAAGATTGTTTTATCTGGTCCGCAGTTTCCTTATTGCCCGCAGGTGCATAAATAATTGCAGATGGTGTTGCGTCATTAAAGAAAAGGTTTTTAGCGTATTTAGAAGCATATTCATCGGATTGTATTTCGTCCCCGATTGCTTCACTAGTTCCCCTGCCCCTTCCATAAGGGTCATTCAAGTCTATATCTTTGAAACAGATTACATCTTCAACGGGAACAACAATAGAATTTCCCCCCGCAGTTCCGAACGGATAAATCTCCCAAAATCGTGAAGTTGCCGAAGGTGTCTGAACTACCCAAGAAGGTGAAACGGGTTGAAGTGCAATTATCTTTCCGCCTGCGTCCCTTACTTTCAAAAGATACGCTTCACCTACTAACTTATAGCAGGCAAAAACAAAATAGCGGATAGTCCACCCCGTCAATTCTCTATCAGCGGGGCACGGATTTTCAAGAAGATTGTATATTTCGTGATTTTCAATAATGCTTGCTTTGTTTTTATTCTTTCTGAAATCAATTTTGTCATAAAGATAAAGTTCCGTAGATGCACATTTATTCGCAATTATGCGGACACCATCTAAACGGGGGTTTGTATGATACAAGGCTAATAAATCACGGGTTGCACTGTCTGGTGCTTGCGACCAACGTTTTACGATTAAGTTCTTGATACTGTCAAGCGGATTTCTCATTTATAATATCTCCCATACTTTGGAATAGTTTTAATATACACCAAGTATAGAAGTTTTGTCAAAAATCGTTTATAGGTTTTATTCAAATAATGTCGGTTGACTGTTTAATCTGAATCCGATTCTTCTGTATTCATCATAAACGGGCTTCCATATCATTTCGCATTGTTTTCTTTCTTCGGGCAGTAATATCGCAAGTGTATCAAGATAAGATTGCAAGTTCATATTATATGGGCAACCTTTACAACCTGTCCTTTCAAAATTATAAGGCGGATAATATAGTTCACACAACTTTATATTTCTTGTCTTGATATACCATTCTTCAAATTCATCAGTCGCAACAAGTAAAGGGTGAAACTTTTTTAATGCACCTTCTGAAAATGCAGTACAACTAATATTTGCACGGCTTCCGCCTTCTTCTGCCCGCATTCCCGTCAAGACTATTTTTCTTCCGCTTTGCTTTTCATAGGTTTTAGCAGTTTTCTTTTTTAATTCATTACAACAATTTTTGCTTAGTTTTAATTTGAAATCGGGTGTAAATTGATAACGCAATTTATCTGGACATTGAAACTGTTTAGCTTTTATTCTGCCTTCGGTATTTTCACCAAGATATTTCAAAACCCATAAAGTTCTTCCCCCGTTTTGATAACAAGCAACGTGGTCCGAATGTTCTTTTGATTTGAACGGATAACCTTTTTCTTCAAGCATCTTTTTTATGTTTATATGCGGATTGATAATCGTTATGCGGGAATCTCTCTCTCTCTCTCTCTCTGCGAACTTTACTATCGCTTTATATTCAATCCCTGTATTAAAAAATACTCTAGGGATTTTATTGTTCGGTAATGCTTCATCAATCAGATAATGTAAAACAGTTGAATCCTTCCCGCCCGAAAAACTGATATATGCGTTATTTTCAAGGTCGTATAATTCATTCATTGATTTTATTTTTTGTATTCTATCGGCAAGCAGAAATTCATTCTCTGTCATAAATCGCCCCTATTGATTTATCTCTTTCATCTTCTGCATTTCAGCTTTTATTCTGTCTATGATTGCTTCATCTTTGACATAGTAACGGAAAAGCCAATGTAAGAATTCGTGTGTCATTGAATTGCAGGGAAGGAAGTTATCGTTTAATACTTCATAGTTTTCTTCCCGCAAATCTTCGTGGTGAAGTTCCCAACGCTTGCCCAATTTATGCAGGGTGATTAAATCTATCCCCCCGCATTCCTTTTTCTTTTTCGCCTTGAATAATTTCCACACTTTTCTTGCACGGAAATTGCGTTTCTTTTTTTGTGCTTCGTTCATTCTGCCCCCTATGCAATTATCTTAACACATAAAGGGCAGAAAGTAAATATTATTTTGTCATTGTCTTTTTCGGCTCTGTCTTTGCAATAGAATTGCGGATAGTTCCAACGGCTTCTTTATCTGGAACAAAACACATTCCGATATATTCGTTCTTGTAAATATAACCGCTAGGAACTTTCACAATCTCATAACCTGTTGCAGAATCCAAAATCGGACAATCGCCAACTTTCAATACTTTCAGCATTTCTTCAAGGTTTTCACCTTCCTTTCTAATCTTTTTCATTTTATCCCCCTTTAATATAACATTGGTCTTATTATTTTCGGCTCATAATAAAGCATCAAGATACAATCGGCAAAGTCGCAGGATTTCCCGTTGTTTCGGCTTTTATAACTGTCTTTGCTTTCAACCTGCCTTCTTGCTTTGTGGTCGTAACTATAACGGCGGTCTGTCAATTCGTGAAAAAGTCTGTCGTTATTTATCAAGCCCGCTTCTTCTATCGGGAAAGTACACCACATTTCAGTTGGCAAATCTGCAAACTTGTCTGTGTCCTGCGGTTTACTTCCGAAGTTTATTCCGATAACTTCACGATAACCCCTAGATTTCAGAATGTCTACTACACCGCCCCCGACACCCGTTTCATCAATCTTCATTTTCATTCCCTTGTTATGCCCCGCAACTATTTCTATTCTGTCGCAGATTTCAACAAGGCTTTTTCCTTTCAGTTCATCAAGGCTTTTTAATTTAAGCCCCTTGCGAAGTCCTATTACTGTACTATCATCACCAAATCGGGCAACATCGCAGGCAAGTTGATAATCGCCTTCTTCGCTAACTTCCCTTTCCATAGCTTCGTGAACGGCAATTCTTGACATTACTGCATTATCGGCTTGTGCTAGATATTCACCTTCCCAAATATGCCGTGCTAGATCTGGATTGAACTTATAATCTGCTTCTCTGTCTTTTGCTAGTTTTTCCGTAAACCACGGATTGTCATTCCAATTGCATTTTATAACAACCGCACCTTCCCGCAACTTCAAACTTTCAATTGCATCTTCTTCTGTATTCGGGTTATAACTTGCCCATATTTCCGACCCGTTCATTCGGATGGTTGGAATAAGCATCTGCAAACTTTCCGCAGAAACGCTTTGTGCTTCTTCAATCCAACATCTGTCGTAACCTTCAAGGGATTTTATTGCGTTTCCTGCCCGCAGGTCTTTCAAGCCCCTAAAAATAACCCTGCTTCCGTTTTCGTTTTCCAGAACGTCCCGCAGGATATTCCACCCGCCTAATTTCAAACGCTTTATTGTTTCCACGCATAATTTATAAACAGAATCATCTAGGGATTTTTGAATTTCACGAACGCAAACAAGATTGTGTCTTTCTGCTGATAACTGTTGCATTAAAAGGCTTGCTATACTCCAAGATTTCCCGCTTCCACGTCCGCCCATAGTCAATTTATATGGTGCGGGTTTTCTGAATTCTTCCAAGCAGGGAACAACTTGATTTCTGTATAATCGCAGATAATCAGCTTTCTTTTCGTCTGATAATGCGTCAAATTGCTTTTCTGTTATCTGTGGTATTATCGGCTCTATCATTTAAGCCCCATAAGTTCTTTGAACTCTGCTTTCATTTCTTCGGTGGTCTGCAATCTTGTGTTTACTTCCCCCGATAACTGCACCTTGCTTCCTTCCGTGCCTTCCCTAATTTCACGCATTAAAGAAACGCTAGCAGAATCAGAACGGGCAAGAACTTTTCTCATAACTTCATTACATAATTCAGCACCCGTCAATTTTCTGTCTTTATCGCCCTGTCTTACGCTATATTCTCTTTCAAGGAACTCTGCGTAAATCTGCGACATAAGTTTTTTCTTTGCGTTATTTTCTTTTCGTTTTTCTGCGGATTTTAATTGTCTTTCCCTTGCGTTTTCTTTAGTGCAAGGCTTCAAGTTTTCGTCATTCATTCTTGCAAACCTCTTGCTATATGTTAGGGATTGAAAAAAAAGAAGAAGCCGATAGGTCGGATTTGAACCGCCACTTTCTTTCTGGAATGAAAGCCGTGCTACCATTACACCACATCGGCAAGTAATTATATTTTACTTTCTTTTTTTCAAATCTGCAACCCCTTTATTATGCCGTTCTTCAACTGTGATATTTTCGCCCTTATACATTCCCGCACCTATTTTGTCGATTTCTGAAAATGGTAGGATAGGAACAGTCAATTTGTCTTTGTATGATTTATCTAGGAAGTAAATATATCTAAGCATATAACCTTTTATATATTGCCCCCCCCTCTGTAATGCTATTTTAGAACCAAATTCGCCATTTGGTCCTTGATAGTTCTTATTGTCTAGTGTTTTTCTCGCAACCCTTGTTCCATCGGGCATTTCGATTATTTGCTTATTTTCTTTTATTCCGCATAAAGAAAAACCGCTTGCCCTGTAAATTGCCCCGTCCCCGCATTGTGTTCCGTCTGCAAAAGATATGACCCATTTTATATTCGGATAGTGCTTTTTAATCAGTTTGAAAGAAACTGCAATACATCTTGATTCTGAATTTTTCGGTAGATAATCGTCAAAAGCCATTCGATTCAATTCTAGGAAGTCGTTCCACTTTGTATCTTTTACAAGCCCGATTATTTTTGATTTATCCATACTTGGTCCAAAAGATAAAACCCCGTGCAGAATATCTTTATAAAATGCCCCAAAATGCAAGCAGGAATTATTGACTATCTTTCCGCTATAATGGTGCTTTCTTACGAAGTCGTTTGCTTTCGTTGGATTTATCGGTTTTACGATAATTTCTTTTACGTCAATATTAGCCATTTAATAAATACTCCTTGCAGATTTCGGCAAGTTTATTTCCGTTTCCGTTTGTATTTGTATCGTCTTGAATTGGTCCGCATTTCTTCAAGGCTTCCTTGATAATTTCCACTTGTTCCTGCGATAATACAAAAGTCATTGTGCATTGTGTATCTCTGTCGCCTTCCTTCAATTCGGGGAAATCTTCAACGGCTTCTGTATCATCTTCAAAACTAATTGTTGTATCGGGAAGTGCTATTTCGTCAAAGTTCAAATCAATATCTTCTGCAAACTCAAGAACCGACTCTTTGGACATCTTACCATATTGTGAATTCAATCTTAATAACTTTTGTTTTGCTTCG
>Ga0265300_10003584_pt1 | contig 12705 bp, 17 predicted proteins | sample AusTroGonzalo_MG_FD_193482 | JGI IMG/M metagenome (GOLD analysis project Ga0265300, IMG submission 193482) | Bovine rumen microbial communities from tropical cattle in Woodstock, Queensland, Australia - Gonzalo_03 | ecosystem: Host-associated > Mammals > Digestive system > Stomach > Rumen ... | reverse complement strand
ATTGTTCGTCATCAACACTGCCATAGTTATTCGTAGCAAAATCACGAATATTTATAACATCATATGTCCAAATCTTTTTATCCAATGCACGTCCAACAACCCCTCCTGACAGGGTTCCTGGAAACATTTCTGGAAAAATAGTTAAAATGTTAAAATGCATTGTTTTTACTCTGTTTTTTATCTCCAATGGAAAGTACATTTGTTGCAATATCTGCACAAACTCTGTACACGATGAACGTGTTCTCTGATTTCATCAATTTTCACAGATGTTGGAAAATTGAATATATATGTATCCTTGTCATTTTTATCAACATTAAAACTGACAGGTAATGCCAAAAAATATTGAACACCTGGACACTTTCCAACAGATGTTGTACAATTTTTCCAACACACCATAGTGGCATTATCTTTTGCCGTCTTTACTTCTTCGTCTTTTGATGTTACATAAAATTCTTTCATTTTATCTGCCTCTTTTCATATTCTTTCTTTGCAACCAGCACGAAACAAATTGATATTATTCTTTAATTCTTCTGCTTTTTCAGAAACAATCGTAAATTTCACTTTTTCTAACTCACAATTATGTAATACAGTATTTGTTCTATTTTCTGTTTCATAATGATGTCCATTAACCAAAACCCATTTTACGATTGGACATTGACTTAATTCAACATTACAACAGCATTTGGCAACCTGCTTACCATTTATAGTAAATTGTTTTATCTGCATTTTTATTTCCTTTATCTTATCTACCTGGATTGATTAAATGATTTTGAACACAAAACCCATAGATTTCATCTGCACAAGCCAAAGCCAAAAAATTGACACGAATTCTGGCGGGGCGAAATCTTTTGTCCCATGTGTACACAGGATGTTTCTTACGGCATTCCGTACACGTTTTATGCATCTGTTCCAAGCTTTCTATGACCGCATCTTTGCTTGCATATCTGTTTTTTGGGTGTAACAGAGCATACAAAGGTTCTACGCCTCTAAATCCATTACTGTTGACTGTTTTGGATACAGTGAATACATCTTGATCTGTCGCTTTGGCGGTCAATGGTATTTGTCTGTATATTTCACAATCAGCCAATCCACATGGACATCTTTGTTGCAATTCAATTTCTGCTTTCATTATCTGTACCTTACTTTTACCTGCAACCATGACCTGCATAGTTTCTATGTTGGCAATCTTTACAATTCTGTTTGAACATTGCTATATCAAACAAATGATTTTTACTGTCTTCTGGCTGACAAACAAACACATCATTACCGATACTGAACGAAACTCTGATTTCCACATCTTTACTGTTTAAATCTTTGATATTATTGCAATCATAGACATTTAATACATGATTTGGACCTTCCAGTTTAAAATGGCAATGCATACGATATCTTTTTGCATTCCCCATGAAAGGTGGCTTAACAAAATTCATATTTATATTTTTTGTCTTTTCCATAGTTCAAATTCCTTGGTATGTTTATTTAACGTTTTAGACATGACCGACATTCATCTATCATTGCACGGGTAAATGCGTCACGACAAAATACAGTTGCTTCTACTTTTTCGTTGTCCATGCTGTGCACCGGGGCATTTTTTATAACATAATGTCGGGCAGGGCACAAATTTGAATCAACATCACATTCTTTGTTATAAACACATTGTCCATTAACATAAAAACGTGGCATTATTTAACCTATCTTTGACCTTTACCATTACATAATTGACATTCAGCACATATTTTTGCCATATTTGCATTTCCCCAATCATATGCGGAACGATTTTCAAAATAAGGTTTTGTATAAATAATCAAATCACCAGTCATTTGATATAAACCTGGTTCACTTGCAATATATTGATTTCTTTTGCAATCTTTGTCGCTGATGCCGTCTGGACATTTTTGGACACTTATTTGCACATTTGTAGGTCTGTACATTTTTTATTTCCTTAAACTATCTATTTGATTGTTATTATACCTTTTTCAAAATCTACCAGAGCATCATGGAAAGACACCATATCACCATTATCTAATTCAATAATATCTCCCGCGCCAAAATTTTGAAAACAATCAACTATACCTATTGTTTTACCATCTTGGACAACGGAAAAACCGATTAAATCAGATTGATAATATTCGCCATTGTGTAATTCAGGTAAATCTGATCTGGATATAAACAACTGGGTTCCACGCAATGTTTCTGCAGTATTTCTGTCGTTTACACCGTCAATTCTGGCGATAATCACATTAGAATTTGGAACAGGGCGGACAAAATGAAAATCTTTGGCCACAACATTATCACTGAAAACCGCCAGTTTTTTAAAATCCAGCGGTTTTTCAGTAAATGTCTGAACACGGAATTCACCCCTGATACCTTGGGGGGCAACTATTTTTCCAACCAAAATTTTTTTATCGTTTTGCATAACCCTTACATTCCACGCTGTAAATCGATACAACCTGCATCTTTTGCCAATATAACACGAAGACTTTTTATATATTCTATTTCGTCTATATTGTTTTCAACAGCATATAACACCATATTTTTAAGATTCATTCTGTATGAACCGATCAGATTAAAACGTTTGCTGGCACTTTCGAAATACAACCAATCAAAAACATCATCTAATGCTTTCATATATTGAGTATAGGTGTATTTTTGATTTGGATGCCAAACTATATCGTTTTTATCATGAACACACGGTGTTTTTATCTTCATTACGCAGCTTGTTCTTCTGTTGCAGGTGTTTCTTCTGCAGGTGCTTCAACTGGAGCTTCTGCTGGGGCTTCTTCTACGGCAGCTGGTTCTTCGGCTGGTGCTTCTGCGGCGGCTTTGGCTGCAGCTTCAGCAGCGGCTTTTTCTTCAGCTATTTTTGCCAATTTATCAGCTTTGTCTTTTGCCTTCATTTGAGTTTTTTCAGAAGGTTGATTCTTCTTTGTTTGATTTGGAATTGGTTTTGCAGCAACTACGCCTGCATTTGCCAAGAATTTGTAAACACGGTCAGATGGTTTTGCACCTTTGGACATCCATGATTTGATTTTTTCAATATCCAAAATAACACGTTTTTCGTCAGTTTTAGCCAACATTGGATTATATTTACCAACTGTTTCCAAAATATTACCAGAATTACGTGCGTTTCTGGAATCTGTGACGACCACGTGGTAATAAGGACGTTTTTTTGCACCATAACGTGCCAATCTGATAACTGTTGCCATATTTAAACTCCTTTATTTGTTTCTATGTTCAGTTTATCTTGTTTCCCGCGACAACGCATACGAAAAAACGCCATCAAGAGCGAAAACTCGCCGGTTGATGTTCCTTGTGCATACCGCACACAGGGTTTTCAGTAATGGCAATCTTTGGGATTTGCAGGGCAATTATGTTATAAAAACATTGAAAAGTCAAATTATTATTACATTTGTCTGTAAAAATCATTTCTGCATTGTTTCCAATATCTGTTCTTGTGCAAATTATATTGTCTGTATTGTTTGGTTTGTTCGATTACATTTACATTTCCATTTGCACCAACAACCACGTCTATCTCGTAATGTATAGCAAATAAAGTATCGTTTCCTTTGCGATTATTACACAATTTATGTGTTGGCTGTAAATTATACAATTCGCTGGGGCCACCAAGAGATTTTGGGATTTTATGATCCCATGAAAATTCCATAGGATGTTTATTATTTGAATATTGTTTAATAGGCTTTCCGCATAACTGGCATATTGGATAAATTTGATAGTCAGCCAATATAGTATATAATTGTTTCATCTTTTTGCGGTTAAATACTTCTATCAAATTGTTGTATTTCATTAAATTTGTCAGAAGTTTTTTTGTGTATTTGACTAAATCTACTGAATTTATGAAAACACACCTATGTTTACGTTGGACCGACATTAAAAGTTCCAGAATTTGTTTGACTTTCTCTTTGCTCATTTTATCCAAAATCACTCTGGTATCATACAATACATCATAAATATCTTTATTTGTCATGTCCTTAATACCTTGATTTTACGTTTTATATTATGGTCTCACAAATTAAACGCATTCAACCCAGAATTCATAAAAATCACAAGTTTTTAACTGGACATTTATTTTTAAACCATATACAATAATTGACACTTTGCGGGCGTGGTATAATGGCAGAACGAAAGCTTCCCAAGCTTTAGACGAGGGTTCGATTCCCTTCGCCCGCACCAAAAATAGAATTGACCTTGTGTTAATTATATTTTTGGTATATGACGATGGAAGCGAACCCGATAGAGTTGCGCAGCAACGAAGGGGTCGGGACGTAGCGAAGCGAAGTGAAAGGGGCCCACGAATGAAATGAGCGGGAATTACATTCCCTTCGCCCGCACCAAAAATAAAATCTTTGGATTTCTTAAAAAACAATTTACAGATTTCCAAAATCCGGAGAAATAAAAAACCAGGTAAAAACCTGGTCTTTTTTATCTACAATCTTTCTTTTGTAATAAACGCATTTGTCTGTTTAATATTCTGTTTTTGTAATAACACACACGTGGCCAACGATTTCTGGCACGACACATATTCATATAACGTCTTCTGTATCTTGGTGGGTACATTGGAATATCAACATGTTCTACCGCTGTGTATTTTAATGCCATTTCAGCTTCGACAGATTTCACAAATTCCAACATACGTTGTTGGTCTTCTTCTGACGGCTCTATTTGTGCTGCAATAATTTCCGCTGCTTTTTTTATCAAAGTTTCCTTATCTGTATTTTCATCAACCCCATTTATAGCCACTGTAGCCACAACCACAGGATGTTGTTTCACCAGGTCTTGCAAACGCATACGCGACAACATATAAATTTCATATCCCATGTTTGGTGTCCCAACAACCGCAAAAATTTTAGCTTTTTCTAAATCTGCCATAATGAATAAATACCCCTGTTTTTTACCCGTAGAATGATACCCTAACTCTATTATTTGTCAAATATTTTTATTATTTGATTTTTGTCTTGCATTGAAACCTTGTTTTTTGATAGCATTGTTTTGAAAGGGAAATTTATTACAAAAACAAAGGAAGGGAAAATGTCTATATCAAAACTTTTCACAAGCATATTTGCAATGTTTGCTATTTTCGGCACTAACGCGTTCGCGGCCCCAAGTATCAGACAAATTGGTGTATCAACATCAACCGCAACAACTGGCGCTGCAAAACCGGCCGAATCGAATACAGAACGCGCTGCAACAACCGTGGCTGTAAAACCAGCTGCAAAACCGGCTGCAACGACGTCAACGACAACCACTTCTGATGATACAGCTCGTTTGGTTGGTGTTCCTTTCGTTGTTGGCAAAACATCACACAGTAATAAACAAAACAATTCTAAAACTTCTTCTGCGACTGCTTCTACTGAATTGAACAGCTTGCGCGAACAGTTGGAATCTTTGCAAAATGATTTCGTTGCATTGGCAACACAAAATTATGTAGATCAACAATTGGCTAATATTAGAACAGAAGCAGCCCAAGCAATTGTAGAAGCGAAAAACAACATGGTCAGCCAAGAAGTTTTGACTCAAACAGTTGATAACGCTGTTAGAGATTTGGCTTCGAACGAAACAATCAGCAATGCTATGGATACAAAAATTGCAAATCTGGCCAACCAAGTTGATACTAAATTAAGTAAAAAGATTGAACAACCACAATTGACTTCCGCAATATCTGACGCTGTTGGCAATTTGGCTTCAAATGACACTATCGTCACTTTGAAAAACCGCGTTGACGGACATGATACAGAATTGGCTAAAGCTGTTAAAAAGGATGACACTACATATTTAGATTCTTATGTAACAACCAAGAATTTGGCATCCAAAAACGATATTACGAACACTTTGGGTGATTTGAAATTTACAGTTGATCAAAATGCAAAACAGGTTAAATTCTCTGTCGGCAACGATTCAACCCAACACAAATTTGCAGATATCGCTGATTTGGGCGGAACTCCGGGATGTTCTTCCAGTGTTTCCACAGAACCTGATTCTGTGAACAGACAAATGAAGGTTACAACAACCAATTCATGCACAAATGAAACAGATACTAAATATATTCCATACGGTGAAAACGCAAAGGAAATCACTATCGAAGTCGATGATGGTACAATCAAATGGAAACGTGATGGTGAAAGCTCACACAAAATCGTTGATATGGCCGATTTGAAAGGTCAAGACGCAAAAGAAATCAGCATTGAAGTTGATGACGGTGCAATCAAATGGAAACGTGACGGTGAAAGCTCACACAAAATCGTTGATATGAAAGATTTGAAAGGTCAAGATGCAAAAGAAATCAGCATTGAAGTTGATGACGGTGCAATTAAATGGAAACGCGATGGCGAAAGTTCACACAAAATCGTTGATATGGCCGATTTGAAAGGTGAAGACGCGAAAGTCCCAGCATTTAAAATCGAAGGTGAAAACCTTATGTACAAAGCAGACAAAGACAGCGGTGCTGAATTTGTAACTTTGGGCAAAGTCAAAGGTGACAAAGGTCAAGACGGTGAAGGTTTAACAGCACAAGATCGTGAAGATATCGAAGCAGTTAAAACTGTTGGAACATATTTCACAAATGGTTCTTTGCCAATAGAAAAAGTTACAGGTTTGCAAAATGCTTTGGCTGAAAAACAGGCAGCTGGTGAATATCTGACTCCATCTTCAACTATTGCTATAGAAAAAGTCACAGGTTTACAGAATGCTTTGGATGCAAAGCAAGCCGCTGGCGAATACCTGACTTCTTCTTCAACTATTGCAGCAGATAAAATTTCTGGCACAATAGCCATAGAAAAAGTTACAGGTTTGCAAAATGCTTTGGATGACAAGCAGGCTGCGGGTGAATACCTGACTCCTTCTTCAACTATTGCTATAGAAAAAGTTACAGGTTTACAGAATGCTTTGGATGCAAAACAGGCCGCTGGTGAATATCTGACTTCTTCTTCAAACATTGCTATGGAAAAGGTCACAGGTTTACAGAATGCTTTGGATGCAAAACAAGCTGCCGGGGAATATTTGACTTCATCTTCAACTATACCTGCCAACAAAATTTCTGGTCTTAAAAATGCCGTTGAACAAGAAGGATTTGCAACGACCGAAGTGGTGCAGAATCTTAAAATATCTGATTTAGATGGTTCTGACAAACTTGTTCAAAAGAGTGATAAATTGGATGCTGTGATGGGCAAATTTGATGATTCTGGAAATCTCAGCGAAGGTTTCAAAACAGAAGTTGCCAACGCTGTTAGCGATAAAGGATTTGTTACAGAAACCAATTTAAATGCTAAACTTGGTGAAACAGCCTCGTTCCAACAGATGTACAATGCTTTAAGTAGCAAAGGGCTTATTACAAAAACCGAGTCTGGTGAAATTGTCGCCACTGAAGAAACACCAGGTAACTAATTTTTGGTGACATTAATATGAAATAAAAACGACCGAATTATCGGTCGTTTTTTTATCTGCTTCTGCCTCTGTCTTTTTGTAATTCTTCTTCTATACCATCAGCAAATTTGAATATCGAACGATACACAGATTTGTTTGGCTTGTTTTTTTGCATAGCATTGATTTTTGGGCCTATTAAAACGCAAATATCTCTTCTTAACATTGCATCCGCAGTTCTGTACAGCGAAAATAACCTGGACAGCAAAGCATCCCATTTATCTTTCAATGGGTCTTTTGTTTGACCGAAAAATTCCCTTTTGTTCCTGCGGTCTTCGTTCATAGGCAATGTCTTTTAGTCATTTACAGGTATTTGCAAAACCTGTTTTGGAAAAATCAAATCTGGGTTTTTAATATCGTTACAATCAGCAATCACCGAAAACAAAACGCCTTTGCGCAAGAAATTGCGAGATATAACCCATAAACTGTCGCCACGACGAACAGTATAGAAAGTATCATCACATCCTGTCATTTCTGGCATGATAAATTTGTGTTCAATATTTTCAATAGTTTTGCCTTCGTCATCATGCAAACGAACATTGATTTTATATTCTTTGCCTGATTGCAATTTTTTAACATCAGCCCCAAAACCAAAAGTTCTGTAATCAGAAACACGTGCAGAACCAATATATTTATCATTCAAAGTCAAAGATACACGCAATCTTGGAATTGCTCTGCCTGTAACAACGATACGACCATTGCTTAAATAATCAATTTTAGAAACAGTTAAATCTTTGGCTGCGCCTTCTGGGGCCTGCAAAATTTTATTTCCGTCTTCTGTCATCAACAAAGAAACAGATTTTGAATAATCATTTTCAGGGACATATAAAAACACAGAATCTTTAGATTTTACATCTTTGTCGGTATCAATCAAAGAAACCACATAATTACCTGGTTTTAATTTAGAAGCAGGGGAATAAACAAATTCACCTTTGGCATTTGTGTGTTCTGTGGCAACAACTTTCTTGTTTATCAAAATAGATACATTTGATTCGGATTGTGTACGACCAGCAACAACAATATTGCCCATTTTATCAATTCTGACTAAATCAAAGGTTGGATTATCAACAACAACTGATTCTGTTTTTTCCACAGGTTTAATGATTGGTTCTGGAATATTTGGAACAATCACTTTCACAGGTGTATTGATTTTGAACAACATAACAAAAACTGCGATTGCGACAACAAAGCATGCGCACATAATAGGGAACCAATATTCAGCCAACACTGATTTGTTTGTTCTGTGGGCTTCGGCTGCGGCTTTTTGTTTTTCCTGTTTTTGTTCATTTTCATGTTTGTTAAAAACATTAAATCTGCGCAAGAAAGCACGTGTAAAAGCACGGCGATTGCTTAACCAAGATTGTTGGCGATCCACAGCGCCATTTATCATTTCATCTGTTGAACGTTTTGTTGTTTGTTTTCTGGTCATGTCTTTTCCCTTAATTTGTTGTTTGACAAAATTATTACAAATATTATTTATTTGTCAAGTTTTTTGTGATATAATAATGACTATAAAAAAACACAGGAGATTAAATTGCGTTCAAAGAAAATAGGTATTATGACCACAGGTGGCGATTGTTCCGGATTAAACACTGTTATTCAACGTGTGGTTGACGGATGTGTGCAAAGAAAATGGAATGTCATCGGCATCAAAGACGGCACCGACGGATTATATCAAAACCCACCAATTACAGTTGATTTATCACACGAAACATTTCAATTTGCTTCATCACATTTGGCGGGCAGTATTTTATCAAACGGAAACGCGGGTAATACTAATTTTGAATCATCTGCACGTGCCGGAAAATTGGGTACTTTTAATAAAAGGTTACAAAAATCTATACGTGAATTGGAATTAGATGCCATGGTTTTAATTGGTGGCAACGGCAGTTTATCTTTGGCACACCTGTACCCAGAAATTTACAGCGGTTTATCATTGGTATGTATTCCAAAAACAATTGATATGGACGTTCCAAACACAGAACGTACAATCGGTTTTGATACTGCAGTCCAACAATTAACCGAATATTGCGATCAATTATTGCTGACCGCGCGTAGCCATCACCGCTGGTTTGTTGTTCAAACAATGGGACGCGAATGTGGTCAATTGGCGTTGCACGCAGGCGTAGCGATTGCTGCAGATGCTATTTTAATTCCAGAAATCAAATTTGATGTGGATAATTTGGTTAAACACATTAAACAATCTAAACGCGATTACGGTATTATTATGGTATCCGAAGGAATCTCTATCCGCGGTCATTCTGGCAAACCAGCCGATATGGTTTCGCGCAAATTGACCGCCGCTGGAATTGCCAATCGAACCGCTTTTCCTGAACATATTCAAAGGGCGGGAGACACATTGGCATCCGACAGAATTTTAGCAGCAGGATTCGCAGATTGTGCATTACATGCAATTGAAAATAATGAAACATATGTCATGACAACATTCGAAAATGGTGATTTCAAAACCATTTCTTTGGATGACTTTTTCCACAGCGGAAAACCAGAAAAAGACCCAAAAATTCTTGGTGCCATGACATCAAACGCATATGTAGAACCCGATAATCCACTGTTACGTATTGCCACAGATATGGGAATTTACATTGGTGAAAAAAAGAAATAAAAAATGCCCGAATGGGCATTTTTTTAATTACAGTTGACGAACACCGGTTAAACCAGCAATCGCTTGACGTTGTTTTTCGTTAAATTGTTTTAATATTTTCGCAACACCAGCTTTGTCAATTTCTTTAGATGTCTTATTATCTTCAATACTGTATACATATGCACCATTGTCATGACGTTGCAGACGACTTAATACCACTATATCTTCACGATGACAACGCACTTTGACATTATATTGAGTAACCACAACTTTTCCCCACACAGGGCTGGTGCATTCAACACTGTTATCTGTATAACTGATTGCCCGAACCACAGCATCTTGATATCTTTGATTTATAAAATTTTCAACTTGTTTCCCGTCTTCGGTCGCCAGATATTGTCTTTTACCTTCCGCAGTTTTAAAATATTCCTGGAAAGTCAATTCTTGGGTATATTTACCGTCTTTTTCTTGCACAGCCATAATAGACTCCTTATGGTTATCAAGAAATATGGTATTATAAAAATGGTATTTGTCAACAAAAAACCGGCCTGGCGACCGGTTTGTTTGTAATCAACTAAAACGATTATTTTTCAGAAAAATCAGCATCTGTTGCACCATTTGCGTCAGATTTATTTTCTTCGTTTGGTGTAGCAGATTGTTGTGCTTCCTGTTGTGCTTTATAGACCGCTTCGCCCAATTTCATAGCTTTTTCAGTCAAAGCATCTGTCTTTTCTTTCAAAGATTCAGCAGTTGCATCAGCTTTTGCTAATTCATCGCTTAATGCTTGTTTTGCATCTTCGATTGCTTTTTTATCTTCAGCACTGATTTTATCCCCATGTTCTTTCAAAGATTTTTCAATACTGAACACAGCAGTTTCGGCTGTATTTTTAGCTTCCGCCAATTCTTTCTTCTTTTTATCTGATTCTGCATTTGCAGCAGCTTCATCAACCATACGTTTGATTTCGTCTTCCGACAGCCCACCATCAGATTTAATAGAAATAGCCTGTTCTTTGCCGGTACCTTTATCTTTTGCAGATACATGAACGATACCGTTCGCATCAATATCAAAAGAAACTTCGATTTGAGGCATTCCGCGTGGGGCAGGTGCAATACCTTCCAAATTAAATTGACCCAACAATTTGTTATCTGCAGCCATATCACGTTCACCCTGGAATACACGAATTGTAACAGCAGATTGATTATCTTCGGCTGTACTGAAGATTTGAGATTTCTTGGTTGGAATTGTTGTGTTTCTGTCAATCAAACGTGTGAACACACCGCCCAATGTTTCGATACCCAAAGACAATGGGGTAACATCCAACAACAAAACATCTTTGACTTCGCCTTTTAAAACACCACCTTGGATGGCTGCGCCCAATGCAACGACTTCATCTGGGTTAACACCTTTGTGTGGTTCGCGACCAAAGAATTCTTTCACTGTTTCTGCAACCTTTGGCATACGTGTTTGACCACCGACCAAAATAACTTCGTTAATTTGTGATGTTGTCAGGCCTGCATCTTTCAAAGCTTTCTTGCAAGGTTCGATTGTCTTTTCAATCAAATCCGCAACCAAAGATTCCAATTTTGCGCGTGTCAAAGTTGTATTGAAATGTTTTGGACCAGTTGCATCAGCAGTCAAGAAAGGCAGGTTGATTTCAGTTGTTGTCTTGGATGACAATTCGATTTTTGCCTTTTCTGCAGCTTCTTTCAAACGTTGCAAAGCCAATTTATCGTTGGACAAATCAATACCTGTTTGGCCTTTGAATTCTTCAATTAAATATTTCAAAACGCGAGCATCAAAATCAGATCCACCCAATGCTGTATCACCGTTTGTAGATTTCACTTCGAATACACCGTCAACGATTTCCAAAATGGACACATCGAATGTTCCACCACCTAAATCGTAAACCGCGATAGTGCCGTCTTTGTCTTTATCCAAACCATAGGCCAATGCGGCTGCGGTTGGTTCGTTAACAATACGCAATACATTTAAACCTGCAATACGACCAGCGTCTTTTGTTGCCTGACGTTGAGAATCATTAAAGTAAGCAGGAACTGTAATAACTGCATCTGTAATTGTTTCGCCCAAATAACTTTCGGCATCTTTTTTCAATTTAGACAAAATCATAGCAGAAATCTGGGATGGGGCATATTTTTTGCCGTCCATTTCAACCCAAGCATCACCATTGTCGCCCGCTACAATTTTATAAGGAACGCGTTTTTGAATTTCTTTGACTGCTTCACTGTCAAAACGCAAACCCATTAAACGTTTAATTTCATAGATTGTATTTTCAGGATTTGTAACCGCTTGGTTCTTGGCGGTAATACCAACCAATTGTTCACCGGTGTTTGTCAAAGCAACCACAGATGGTGTTGTACGTTGTCCCTCTGAATTTTCGATAATTTTTGGATCAGTTCCGTCCATGAAAGCCATAGCGGAATTTGTTGTACCCAAATCAATACCTAATACTTTTGCCATTTTTTTACTCCTTAAAAAATGTTATTTTAATTTGCTTGCAGTTGATATAGTTATTATGAAACCAATTTCAAGGGGTAAAATTTAAAAAAATGCAAATAAGAAAAACCACCCAACAGGGCGGTTTTCTTAAACTCTTGTACAATGTACAAATTATTTCTTTGCAGGAGCAGCAGCGGCGGCAGCTTGTGCA